>Ga0306920_100001464_pt1 | contig 29327 bp, 28 predicted proteins | sample flu12Cox44000170_FD_204666 | JGI IMG/M metagenome (GOLD analysis project Ga0306920, IMG submission 204666) | Lab enrichment of tropical soil microbial communities from Luquillo Experimental Forest, Puerto Rico - flux4day.12C.oxic.44.000.170 (v2)... | ecosystem: Environmental > Terrestrial >... | reverse complement strand
TACGGCGACCGCAGCAGGCGCGTCAGGCCTCCCCAGGCGCTCCCTCCGATCCGATCCTCCTGCTCGCGCTCGCTCGCGGTGTGCAGGGCGTCGACGAAGAGGTGCTTGGGAAACCGCGTGACGACGAAGACCGCGATTTCGAGAAGCAGGGCCGAAACGAGGAGCAGGTTCCGGGTGCCGAGGCTCGACGCCATCGCCGCGGTGAATGCCGACCCGACGATCGATCCGAGGGTTCCCCCGACGCCGATGAAGCCGAAAAGCCGCTTGGCCTGATCACTCGTGAACGCGTCGGCCATGAACGACCAGAAGATGGAGATGACGAAGAAGTTGAACACGCTGGTCCAGACGTAGAAGGCGCGGCCCATCCAGAGGTCGAACGTCGAGCCCTCGCTCGATCCGGCCATCCGCATGAGCAGGTAGAAGACGAGCACGTTCGCGACGAAGAAGTGGTACGTCAGCGCGATGAAGGTGCGGACGCGGAAGCGCACGACGAGCACGCCGAAAAGCGGGTTGAAGAGCAGCGTCGCGCCGAGCGTGCCCATGAAGAGATAGGGCAGCTTCGAGACGCCGGCCGCCACCGCGATCTCGTCGCGAATCGGACGCAGCACGAACCAGGCGCTCATCACGAAGAAGAAGTAGAGGAACGAGAGCAGCAGCGACGAGAGCTCTGCCGAACGCACGTCGACCAGAAGTCCAAGGCTCGCCAGCGCGCGGCCGCCCGAACGCGAGTCCGGGTCTCGGGTTGCGGTCGTCACCTAGCGGGATCTCGCCTTCCAGGCGGCGAGTACCTCCGCTTCACGCGCGGGCGAGAGGCCGCTGAGCTTGCCCTCGAGTTGTGCCTGACGGGCTTCCGGCGAGCGCGTCTTGTTCCACTCGAGCGTGTCCAGCGCCGTCACCGCCAGCGGTTGGAAGGTCAGCCCTTTCGAAACGGCCTTCGCGTTCGAGCGGAAATGGAATCCGGCGCCGTCCCCGTGGGGGTCGATCCAGACCGGCATGTCCTTCCACTCCTCGATTCCGTGCTGCTTGAGGAACTCGGCCCCCACCCAGGTGAACTGGGCGCCGGCGGTGGTCACCGCCTTGATGCCATAGAGCATCTCTGAGATGGATAGCGGCGCTCCCGGGCCAAGCGCGTTGAAAACCCCGGCCTCGCGCTGCTCGATCATGTGGATGGTCCACTGCGCGAGATCGCGCGCGTCGATGAACTGTACCCGGTCAGTCGGGTCGCCTGGCGCCAGCACTTCCCCACCGAGGTCGATGCGTGACGGCCAGTACGTGAAGCGATCCGAGGGATCGAGCGGGCCGACGATGAGACCGGGGCGAATGATGGTCGAGACCGGGTACGTCTCCTGCACCAGACGCTCGCAGAATGCCTTGAACGGCGCGTATTGGCTCGCGCGGTAGGACGGGTCGAGCGAATACGGATCGATGCCCGTGTTCATCGGCACCGTCGCGTCGGTTTCGTCCATGCCCGGCTTGCTATTGTCGAGATACACGGAGACCGTCGAGATGAACACGTATTGGCCGACGTGGCCCTTCAAGTACTGCGCGACGTTGCGCACCCAGAAGGGGAATGTCGTCGGGATATCGAGCGCGGCGTCGAACGAGCGGCCTTTGAGCACACTGGCGTCGGCGCTCAAGTCGGCGACCAACTGGTCGACGCGACCCTTGAAGAGGTCGGGCCGTCTCTTGTTTCGATTGAGGAGGGTGATCTTGTGTCCGCGCGCGAGCGCGTATTCGACCTGCTCGGGTCCGGTGAATCCGGTGCCGCCAATCATGAGGATGTCGAGCGACTTGTCGGCCTTACCGGGGGTGGGGACCCTGAGTCCGGGCAATGGCGACGCGGGCGGCGGCACCTGCTCTGCGCCCGCTGCCGCCAGCGGGAACGCCGTCGCGGCGGATGCCGCGACCGACGCCTTCAGGAACTGCCTGCGAGTTAGTCTCATGCGCTCATTGTGGGCATCGGGCGCACCGTGTCGACACGGCCCCGACAAGCGCCGCTCCCGCGACTCCGAGCGCGACCGCATCGACGAAGCTCGCCCCGCTCGCGCCGTTTCGGCTTCGCGGCGAAGCGTAACCCGCCGGCGGGATGGCCTTTCGGCTACGGTCGCTCTGGTCTTTTGATCGCGAGCCAGAGTGCGCCGAGGATCCGATGGATCGTCGTCCGCACATCGACCGTGTTCACGAACCGATGCCGGACCCCCGCTTGGCCGCAGGCCCCGGATTGGCGCCGGCGGGCTCGCGGGCCTCGGGTCGGGCGGTCGGCCGCTTACTCTCTGTGGACTGCTCGCGGCGACTACTTGCGCGATTGCGACTTCCGTCGATTCGCGGGCACACGTCTTCGGCTCCTCGTTATGGGCTTCGTGGTGTTGGCCGCCTCAAACAGGTGCCGAATGCCGTGTTCCAACAGTTCGACAGCCCTCTCCAAAGCGCCGAGTTGTCCGACCCGCACGATTGCGACGGACAATTGCAACTCAAATGACGGGGGGCGCAACACTTCAACTGTGCCCATGAATTCTTTCCTGGCAATGAATCGAGCCGGCAGCAGCCCGACTCCATATCCTGACTGAATGAGTGCTAGATGCAGATGTACGTTGTGGTGGATTTCAGCTGCAATCGTGGGGGTGACGCCGGCACGCTCCATCTGATCGATGAGGCTTGCCCGAAGCAAGCACCCGGGCGGATTGAGCACCCAGGGTGCTCTGCCCAAACTTTCCCAATCACCGCCCACGCTGCCTGAGGCGCCCTGAACGATCTCCATGTGGTCGCGAGCGATGATATTTGTCGAAAGAGGTGGAGGCGCGGTCTTACCTTCGGGCAAGAACACAACAGCAACGTCGAGTTCACCGGCGAGTAGCCTGTTGAACAATTCACCGGAGAGTCCGCTCAACAGTCGCAGTTGTACCTTGGGGTATTTTTCGGTCAGCGCCCGAATCGGTTCGATCAGCGTCCCCTCGGCCAGGGCATGCGCGAGCCCGATGCGCAAGAGGCCGTGAGGTTCGGCGTCGGGCGACGCAAGAGATCTCAGCACCTCCGCCCGCTGCAACATATCTCGCGCTCGCTCAAGCACCCTGGAGCCCAGCGAGTTCAGGCGCGGCGGCTTCGTTGACCGGTCGAGTAACTCAGCACCCAATTCAGCTTCCAGCCTTTGCAGTTGCCGGGTGATCGCCGATGGTGTCCGGAACAGACGATCAGCTGCACCGGCAATGGACCCGGCCTGGGCAAACTCTACGAGCGCGTGTAAATCGTCGAGCACGGGATCCTCCTGAAGTAGCTCCTAAGACCTTCCTCCCAACCGATAGCAGAATCGTGCGCAAACAGCAACAGCATCGTGAGAATGATGCACTTGTGGCATTGTCGGTCCTCCGCTATAAGCGGTGAGTCGAGGCAGCGGAGGTCGCGGGGAACGGATCGATCCGTAGCAGCAGTATTCGACGGTCAACGCCGACCGCTTGTCCCGTTTTCGAACACCGCACGTCGCTTGTCCTGCAAACACTGGTCTTGCGCGGCATGTGTTCCATACCCGCTCACCAGTAGCCAGAGGAGTGTCCAATGAGCAAGACGCAGGCACAGTCGCAGCCGACAGGATTGCAGGCCGCCTTCGCAGAAGATGCCGGAACGCTTTCCGACAAATTCACTGGACTCGCCCGCGTTATGTCGGGCAAGTACGACTGGAAGCCCGCCCAGGGCATTCGCTCCGTCGTCGACGTCTTCAACCTGATCGTTAAGGAGAACGGCCTGCTCGCCGGCGTGCTTTCGGGCACACCGATTACGGGGGCACCGCCCGCGCCCATCACCGATCCGGAGAAAATGCAGGAAGCGCTGAAGGCCTCCTACGTGAACCTGCAAAAAGCGATTACAGGACTTTCCGACAATGACCTGCAGACGACGGTGAAATTGTTCGGAAGCGACTGGACCAAGCAGGACGGGGTGATGCACATTCTCGACGATCAACACGAGCATCTGGGGCAGTCGATCGCGTACGCGCGCAGCAACGGCGTGGTTCCGCCCTGGTCTAAGTAGGAGCACCACTTCAGGCATCGAGCGCTGGCAGGTGTGCAAAGCGAGCGGCTGTAGGCGCAACCGCGATGGAGAGGCCGCGTGCCGTGTGCCGCTCAGGGTGTGCTTGAGCGGCGGAGGCAGGGCACGCCGAGGTCAACCTGCCGCACGAGCCGCTGGGCCCCCAGCTCGAGGGGCGAATCCCCGCTGGAGCCGGCGCCCGGGCGCTCGTAGACTCGGCTCGAGCGCGTGAGAGTTCATATCCTTACGCGCTGCCGATGGCGTCCGCCACTTTACCGTCGACCCGAAGGTGAGTCCATGCCCCCTGATGCGAAGAAGCGACCGTCGATCGAAGTGAGGAATCCGAACGTTCCCGGGTATTCGCACAAGGTCGACGCGATCAGGTACGAAGCGATGAAGAAGGCTTTGCTCAAGGTTCTGCCGAAGAAGCCACCGGGCCTCAGTCAGACCGAGGTGCGGAAGGCGGTGGTCCCGCATCTGCCGGAGGACGAATTCCCCGGCGGGGCGAAGGCCGACTGGTGGTCCAAGTGCGTTCAGCTCGACCTCGAGGCGCAGGGCGTCGTCCGCCGCGAGGATTCGAAACCGCTCCGCTGGCACCGGACGAGGTGACCATGAAGATCTTCCTGTCGATCGCGACACATGTTCTCGCACCTTGGTCAGCATTCAACATTTAGCGGGCGTGGTCGTCGGGAAGCGTTCCCGGTCGCGCGGCTGCTGACGCGTGATCAGACCGGCGTGAGGCAGGGGTTGGACGCCGCTCCATGTCGATCGACGACTTCATGACCGTCCCGAACTCGCGACCAGGGTGACGACAAGCTCGTCCAGCTGCTCGAGCGACTCGGGCATCCCACTCGTCGACCCTGAGGCGATGGCAGCGTCGAGTGCCTCCTTCGAAGGATAGAGGTCATGCATGACCAGCCGCGTCTTGCCGCCCTTTTCCTCGAGGGTCACCGTGGTCACAGCCCCACCGTCATCGCCTTCGTCATTGGTCCAGACGAGGCGCGAGTGCGGTGTCACTTCGATGTACCTGCCGTGGAACGCCATGGGCTCTGAGCCTTTGTGGCTAAACACCAAGCGGTACGTGCCCCCGACACGAACATCCAGCTCGCAGGAAAGCAGGGACAGACCAAACGACTTCGGCACCCACCACCGCTTGAACAGCTCGGCCTTGGTGAACGCCTCGAACACGATGCGCGCCGGGGCGTTGATGGTTCGCGTGACGACCAGCTCACGCTCGGACTTCCGTTCCACCGTCGCGGGACTTGTGGTGCGTGTGGGCTCACTTCCTCTGCTTGCGTCCATCGGTTTTCTCCTTCCGTTCCAGTTCCTCGACAACTTTGTCCAGCTCGATGAAGCGTGAGTCCCAGAGCTGGCGGTAACGCTCGAGCCATGCCGTTTCTTCCTCGAATCTGCGCATGCCGAGCTTGCAGGTCCGCACGCGACCGACCTTCTCCGTGGTGACGAGCCCGGCCCGCTCCAGGACTCCGATGTGCTTCTTCATGCCCGTGAGGGTCATGCGGAACTTCCCGGCAAGGTCCGTGATCGAGGCGTCGGAACGCCCGAGCTGCTCCAGAACGCCACGTCGCGTAGCATCCGAGAGCGCGGCGAACGAGGCATCGAGGCGGGCCCGCGCATACTGAACCATGCGGTTCAGTGTGGCACGAGAACTGGCTACATGCAAGGGGAACTTTTCGGGGAAGACGGACTGTTCCGGCTTGCTTCAGCGCCGGCCGACGATAGCGGGGCGGGTGGCGGCGCCTGTCACAACTCGGCCCCAAGGCTGGAGCTACGAGGCAGAGCGTAGACACAGACGTCCATCTCGGTGCCTTGGAAGTTCATCACCCGGTTTTCTTCGTGGACAAACCCTGCTCGCTGAAGCGTGCGCATCGATGCGATGTTCGCGGCGGAGGTGATGCCGAGGATTCTCTTCAGCCCGAATGTCTTGAATACCCAGCGCGAGGCGGCACCGATTGCCTCGGTGGCAAGCCCTTGCCGTTGGCGACGCTGCGCGATGGAGAAGCCAATCTCCACCTCGTTATCCCACGGGCTGAATCCGACATGACCAATCAGCGCGCCGTCGGTTCGATACTCGATCGCGAGAACGTACGGGCCCTGCGTCGGGTTCCCTGGAGTTGAATAGTGACCGATCAGTGACTCGAGCACCGAGCAGGCATGAGCACGATCTCTGTACACCTGACTCGGAAGCCAGGTACGACTCGTTTCCTCGTCGCTCAACGCGTGGACGGCAACGACGTCTTCCAGAACGAAGTGCCGAAGCAAGAGCGACCGTGTCTCCAATGGCAGTTGGTGAACAGCCATCGTACCTGCTGTTTGTGGGCAACGGGTATGAGAGAAGTGGCCGGTCTCAAACGGTGGACACCAACTCGGGGATTCTCGTCGATGGCAGCACATTGTGTCCACTCGCGGCACGCAGCGTCGCCCTAGGGCCAGCATTCAGCTTCGAATGGAACTGGTCGAGCGGGACGATGGCGGGAGAGGGCGGCGGGGCGACGGTGGCCTCGCGGTGAGGCCACGACCTTCTCACGGCAACTTGCGAGAACGGAGGTGCGGCATGGAGATGGCGTATCGAGAGCGGTGGCGGGCTGAGATTGCCGAGCTGCAAAGGATCTTGTCTGGGTTTGATCTAAGAGAGGAGTGCAAGTGGGGAAAGCCCTGCTACACAATAGATGGGAAGAACGTCGTCATCATTCAGGGCTTCAAAGAATATTGTGCGTTGGGCTTCTTTCAGGGCGCGCTGCTGAAGGACCCGAAGAGGCTGTTGGTGCGGCTCGGGCAGGTTCGGGCAGCGCGGGTGATGAAGTTCACCAGGGCGAAGGAGATTGCTGTGAAGGCGGCGACCATCAAGTCCTACGTGCGCGAGGCCGTGGCAGCCGAGAAGGCCGGATTGAAGGTCGAGACGAAGCCTTCAGAGTTTCCGGTGCCCGCGGAGTTGAAGGAGAAGTTCCGCAAGGATCCGCGGTTCAAGCGCGCGTTCGAGGCGCTGACGCCGGGCCGGCAAAGGGGATACCTGTTTCACTTCGCCCGCGCGAAGCAGTCTGGGACACGGACCGCGCGGATCGAGAAGGCGATGCCGGCGATCTTCGAAGGAAGAGGGTTCCTGGAGCGGCGATAGATCGTGAGACTGTGGACATTTGCCAGGCCATGTGACCCGTGCGGTCAGTTTGGTTGACGAGCGCCGGGCCGCCCCATAGCGTCGTCGCGTCTGCGTCCCGCGTCCTAGTGGCTTGTGAAACGGCACGCCAAGGAGGTCTTGATGCGTATCGCCGAGTCCTCCGGGCAATCGGGCTTCGCCCGATTCGTGAGCAGCCCAGCTGGGCGCCTCGTGCGGCTGGTCGTTGGCATTGGTCTCATCACGTGGGGTTCTGCGCAACGCGGCAGCAGTACGGGGCTCGTCCTCATGGTGGCGGGGCTCGTTCCCTTGGCGGCGGGCGCCTTCGACTGGTGTCTGATCAGCGCCTTGCTGGGCGGCCCGATCAGTGGCGCACGCATCCGCGAACGCACCCTTAGATCCTGAGCCAGCCGGAGCGGTCGGTGGCGAAGCGGGCCGCCTAACAACGCGTTGCAGCCGACGGCGCGGGTGTCATCTTGTGAAACATCCCAAAGAACCGGCGCCGCGACTGCCTACCTCGCCCTGCTCACCCAAGAGTACTGCCAGGCCACCGAGTAGATGGTGTAGTCGCCGCCGAAGCGCGCATACGCTCCGCTTGCGAATCCGAGCTTCGCGGATTGGTGTGTGGTCAGCGGCAGCGATGCGGTCAGCCCCACACGCGAGCTCTTCTGGAGCGTCTTGGGATTCGCGACGCCGTCCAAACTGGTCTCCCCACCGGTCCAGAAGTTGCCGTCCAGAGACACCCAGAGGCGCGGCCGGAGGTCGTAGCTCAGGTGCATCTCGAGAATCCCGATCGGATCCTGCGTCTGGGCGCGCGTGCCCGAGTAGTACTGGTTGTTTGAGAAGAACTCGGGGTTCTTAGTGAAGAACCATCCCGCCCCGTATGCATCGACGATCCAGTGGCCATGCCGGTGCGAGAGCCCCAACTCCGGCTTGAATGCCCAGCGGTTCGATCCCAAATTGATCAAATTCGTCGGATCGTATTGCCCGACCGGGACCACCAGCTTGAGGCTCGCGCCGAGAAGCGTCTTTTGCCGCCATTTCGACCACTCGCCCACATCCATCGCGGGGCCGCCGGCGAGGTTCACAGCGAAGCGGACGGGGATGTCGAACAAACCCGAGCGATCCGTCGTGTACGGCGAGGCGAGGACGGTGCCTTCAAAGGACCCTGTTCCGTACGGCAGGACGATGTTGATGTTCGCCGATCGGCCGAACACCCCCAAAGAGCGGTAGACCCCGATTGCCAGCATGTTGATCCTACTGGTGGCATCCTCGATCGGGACGGTCCCCTCGAAGTTGAGATCGCCGTCGTTATAGACGTCGGTAACGATGACCGCATTCGAGCCGGTCGGTGTGATGAGGTACGCCCGTGGGGTCAGATCCTGAGCTTCGCCCAGGCGTGCCAAGGGGATCGTGCCCAGCGAGAGAACGCAGGCGAAGACAACGGCCCCTATTGTGACCCGTCGGCGCCACCTGCGATGAGCGCTCGGTGCTTGGTTCATTCGAAGTGGCACGATGACGATGCCCGTAGTTTGAGGAACGATCGCCGAGTGACGTCGGACATGAGCCCAACCGGTTAAGCCGCCAGAGTCCCAGTGGGCCCCGTGACCCATCTCCGTCTAACGAGGAAAACAAAGATGCGCTGCGCGATGCCAGTTTGCAAGAGCAGGAACGTTTTCCGACGGCTGCAATGGAGATGTTGCGGCGAACTGCGGTGGAGGCTGCGGGCCGCCACAACGGTCGCACCGAATCGGGCGACGTGAGCGGCCCGGGAGTCCGGGCGCGGCGTCGCTCGTCCCGGAGGCGCGCGAAAGGAACTGCCCCCACTCGCTCGCCTTGCGCGGCAACGTGGGTGCAGTCCGAGATCCTGGGAGGGTAGTGCAAGACCCAGGGGCACGTCCGAACGGGGCAGCGTGGGCCGGGGGTCGCCGTCGCTGGAGATGAATCCGGCGCTACGCCGCGATCGGCGGACCCTGCTGAGGCGTGATCTTGGCGGCCTGAAACCTTCGGCTCAGGCTGCTTTCGGGAACCCCTCCGCGTCCTGGTCGTCAGCTTCCCGGACGACCGTTCCCGCGGCCTGGACCCGGGCGGTCAACTTCCGCTCTTCCCTGAGACTTTCGATCATGGCGTCCGCGTGCTTCAGCAGGAACTGCAGGGACCCCGCCTTCTCGACGGCCTGATCGACGATGACTCTCTGCTCGAGCAGGGCCTTGATGCTGGACCGGACGTCCGACAGCAGCGCCTGGGCGCGCCCCAGCCGCTCCTCCGCCTTCGACATCTCGCGCTTGCGCTCGTCGAGGCTGGTCGCCGTGTCCTGGACTTCCCGCAGCCCGCTGCGCACCTCCTCGAGGAGGCCACGGCTCTCGGCGATCTCGCGGTGCGCCGACGTGATCGTGCGCACGTCGGTCGCCGTCTGCTCCGCGATCGCGAACATACGCTCGAGGTCCGCCTGCAAGGCCTCAACCGTGCCCTGACGCGCGGAGAGCTGCTCAAGCGACCGTGTGACTTCCTGGTCCACCAGCTCCCACCTGGCGATACGCTCCTCGAACTGCCCTAGCCGCTTCTCCACGAACTGGAGATTCGACGCGCGGTCCTCGAGTTCGCTCGACAACGTACGCACCTGCGCCGCCCGCTGATCGGCCGAGGCCAGCGAGGACGCAAGGTGCTTGGTCGTTTCGTCGAGCTGCTGCGCGGCCGCGGCCGCTTCCTGCCGCAGCTTCGACGCGCGCTCGAGGTCCTTGGCGGTGTCCTTGAGGACGTGCTGCCGGTGCTGGAGTTCCTTGTGCAGCGCCTGCGATTGTTCCGCGATGGCCTCCACGGATTCGCAGCGCGTCTCGATCGACGCGACCATCTTCTCCACTTCGGTTGCCCGTTGGTGGGCCTGCTGAACATCCGACGCCGTGTTCGCCACCGACATCGCGGTGCGCTCGGCCTCATCGGCCCGTGCGGTCAGGGCGACGAAGCTCTGTTCGGCGGCCTGGATGCGAGTCTGCAGTTTGCGCCCGCGCTCATCGAGATTCGAGCCCAGGGCTCCGAGGTCGACCATCCGACGCCGCAGCTCCTCGAAGAACTCGCGGCGCGACTCGATCGCGGACATGGACTCACCGACGTCGCGCGCCTGCTTCTGCGCCAGCTCGACGGTGGGCGCCAGCTTCCGCAGCTCGTCCACTCGTTCCCGCAGCTCGGTCACGGACGATCCCACGGAGTCGAGCCAGGAACGGGTTTCGGAATGGCTCTCCCTGGCCTGCGTGATCTCGGCGTGGGCGAGCTGGGCGTGCTCGAGGGCATCCTTCACCAGGGCATGTGAGCGGCTGAGCTGCTCGACATCGTGGAGCGCCGCCTCGACCTTCGGACGCGCCTCCTCGAGTCGAGCCATCTGTTCCGCGAGCTCGCGAGAGCCTCGTTTGGCCTCCTGGAGCTCGCGCCGCATCGTCTGCAATTGCTGGATCTCCTGGCCGACTCCACGCAAGTCCTCGGAGAAGGTTCTCAGCTGCGCCATCATCAGCTGCGTCTGTGACTTGAGCTCCTCCGCGACCTGGGAGGACTCGGTCATCGTCTTGAAGCGGTTCTCGAAGTCGGTGAGCGTCGTGCGCACGTCCGCGACCCGCTCGCTGATGGACTCGAGGCCGTGGGTCTCGAACTCGAACCGACCGATCGCATTCTTCATTTCCTCGCGCGCGAGGGTCAGGCTGCCCTGGATGGTCTGCTCCTGCTCATCGGTTGCGCGCTGAAGCTGGGCCATTTCCGCCGAACGCTCGACCACCTTTTCGTGGAGCGATCGCAGGGCGGAGACCTGATCCTGCAACGCGGCCAGCGCGGCTTCGTTCTGCTGCTGCTGATGCACGCCTGCGTCGATCTGACGCATCGCCCGGTCCAATTGGTCTGCTCGCGCCACCGCGGCCTCGACCGCTTCGCGCTGGACCTCGAGAGCGGCGGTCTTCTGCGCCACGAAGTCCCCCGTGGCCTTCAGCGTGTCGAAATCACGCCGCAGGGAGTCGACAAAGTCCTGCACGCCGTCCAATCCGCGGATCGTCTGCTCCACATTGGCGACTCGGCGCTCCTTGTCCTGCAGATCGCGGCTCAGCTCTTCACGCCGATGGTCCAGGGCCTCCATCCGGGAGTGGGCGAGCTTCTGCGCATCGAGGCCGCGCTCCTGCTGCTCGCGCACCCGGGTGACGTGGTCGGTGGCCGCTTCCACCTGTCCGCGAACCGAGTCGGCAAGGCTACGCAGCTCCTGGAAGGGCTTCTCCACCTCCAGGAAGCTGGCGAGCCGATCCTTGAGCTCCGTGGCGAGGTCGACCTTATGGCTCAGATCTTCGAAGGTCGAACGTATCCGCTCCGCGTTCTCGAGAGCACCCGCGATCTGGGCCTCGGCCTTGTGCTGCCTCTGCGCGAGGCCGGAGGCACGCTCGTCCAGTCCATCGAAGGCTTTCGCGATCTGGACCAGTCCGTCGAAGCGTCGCTCGAATTCGGCGAGCCGCGCAACGAGTGTGTCGACGTCGCCGCTCACCTTCTCGACCGGTCCGCCGAGCTGCTGAAGACGCACCCCGGTCTGTTCGGCGCGATGCGTGAGGGCCTCGAAGCGGCCAATCGCCTCCTGCATCTGCTGCAGGACGGATTGCATCTCGGCGTGTTCCTGGGCCCTGGACCCATTCCCAAGCAGGTTCTTGAACATCGTGGTTTTCCTCGAGGCGGCACCGTTCGATTTCGTGGGATGCCGTATTGGCTGCAACGACAAAATGGCCCTCGGTGTGCCTCATGAGGAGGGCGGCCCATTCAGCCACGGACGCGAGCAAGAGATGGGCCGTGCCCTATGGGTCCACGCCTACACTTCGCGGTCATCTCGGCACCGTGCGAAATGGTGCGGCGCACCCTTTGGACTTGCAGGATGCACGGCCTGCCGTCCGCAATCGTCCCCGGCACCGGGTCCACATTCTCCTTGGTGGAGTTGTTTCAGTCGGGTAAACTGGAGGTTTGAATTCGGCTTCCCGCGGGCACGCTCGGGGCGAGGCCGGACTGCTCAAGTCTCGATCTCGTCGGGTTTTGGCTCGCCGCGGTCGCCACGCAGGGGAGTTCTCATGTCGACGTCCCGCCACGCCGCACGGCTCGCCGTGCGTTCCCGCCAGCCGCGCACCTTCGACCCACCGCGCCTCCCGGACGGCCATCGCGCCCCGGTCAGCTCGTACTTCGGCCGGCACGTCCTGGACCTCATCAAGCTCAAGGAGCGCCTGCCTCGCGAGGCGTATGCGGCGCTGCTCTCGACGCTCGCCCACGGCACGCCGCTCCCGCGCGAGGTGGCGGACGCGATCGCCTCGGTGGCGCGCGACTGGGCGACGGCGCACGGCGCGACGCATTTCACCCACTGGTTCCAGCCCATGACCGGGCTGACCGCCGAGAAGCACGACAGCTTCATCGACCTCAACGTCCAGACGGCCGGCGAGTTGCGGGTGCTGGAGAAGTTCTCGGGCTCCCAGCTCTCGCAGGGCGAGCCCGACGCCAGCTCGTTCCCCTCCGGCGGCATGCGCTCGACGTTCGAGGCGCGCGGCTACACCGCCTGGGATCCGAGCTCGCCCATGATGCTGGTCGAGAGCGCCAACGGGCGCACGCTGGTGATCCCGTCGGTCTTCATCAGCTATCACGGCCACTGTCTCGATCACAAGACGCCGCTCCTGCGCTCGATCGACGCGCTGAGCCGCCAGGCGACCGCGTTCCTCAAGCTGCTCGGCGACGTGGACGTGCGCTCGGTGTCGGCGACGCTGGGTTGCGAGCAGGAGTACTTCCTGATCGACCGCGACCATTTCTCGCTGCGGGCCGACCTGACGCTTTGCGACCGTACGCTGCTCGGCGCGGCGTCGCCGCGCGGCCAGCAGTTCGAGGACCATTACTTCGGCTCGATCCCGCCGCGGGTGCTGGCGTTCATGGAGGAGCTGGAGTTCGAGCTCTACCGGCTCGGCATCCCGGTGCGCACGCGCCATAACGAAGTCGCGCCGATGCAGTTCGAGATGGCGCCGATCTTCGAGGACGTGAACATGGCGAACGACCACAACGCGCTCGCCATGGACATCGCCCGCAAGGTGGCGCTGCGACACCAGCTGGTGTGCCTGTTCCATGAAAAGCCGTTCGCGGGCCTGAATGGCAGCGGCAAGCACTGCAACTGGAGCATGGTGACCGACCGCGGCGATAACCTGCTCGACCCCGGGCGCACCCCGCACCAGAACCTGCGCTTCCTCGCCATGCTCGCCGCCTGCCTCAAGGCGGTGCATGGCCGCGCCGTGGCGCTGCGATACTCGATCGCCAACGCGAACAACGACCTCAGGCTCGGCGCCAACGAAGCTCCGCCGGCGATCCTTTCGGTGTTCGTCGGCGACCAGATGACGGACATCATCGAGAAGACCATCGCGGGCGTCGCCGGGAAGGATCCGGAGCGCTTCGTGCTCGAGGTCGGCGTCGGGAAGCTGCCGTCGGTGTCACGCGACAACACCGACCGCAACCGCACCTCGCCGTTCGCCTTCACCGGTAACAAGTTCGAGTACCGTGCGGTCGGCAGCTCGGCGAATTGCGCGGGCCCGATGGCGATGCTCAACGCCTCGGTGGCCGACGCGTTCGGCCAGATGAGCCAGCGGCTCAAGGCCCGGCTCGACGGCGGCCAGCCGCGCGATGCCGCGGTGCTCGAGCTGCTGCGCGAGGTTTTCGCCGAGACCCAGGCGATCCGCTTCGAGGGCAACGGCTACAGCGAGGAATGGAAGATCGAGGCGGCGCGGCGCGGCCTGCCGAACATCCCGGACACGCCCGCGGCGCTCGCCGCGATGGAGAGTCCCGACCAGCACCGCTTCCTGACCGAGCTGGGAGTCCTCTCGGAGCTCGAGCTCACCAGCACATTCAACGTGGCGATCGAGCGCTACGTGAAGCAGGTTACGCTCGAGGCCGAGACGCTGCTCGAGCTGCTCTCGACCATGGTGATGCCGGCAGCCGAGAAACAGCTCGCCCTGACCGCCTCCGCCTGGAACGCGCTGACGGCGGGGCGGGCGGACGGGCGCGTCCCGTCCACGATCGGCGCGCGCGCCGCGCTGCCGTCGGCGGCGTTCGAGGGCCGGGTCGCCGCGGTCTCCTCGGCGCTCGAGACGGTGCTGGCCACGTCCGAGCGGCTGACGAACCTGCTCTCGGATCTCGATTGCGTCCACGACGAACGCAAACGGGCGCGGCGTCTGGCGGACGAGGTACGGCCGCTCATGGCCGAAGCCCGCGAGGCCGCCGACCGGCTCGAGAAGCTGGTGGACGACGAGCTGTGGCCGTTGCCCAAGTACCGCGAGATGCTGTTCGTGAAGTGATCGAACAGCCTAGTCCAGCCAGTCCTCTTCCTTGAGCTTGCGAGGGAGGTAGGTCTTGGTCAGGTACTGAAAGTCCTTATTGGCGAGCGCGTCGAGCTCGTATTTGAGGCCGCTCGAGAGCATGCGCTTGATCTCCTGCTGCCACTCCCTTTTCTGGAACCAGGCGTAGTTGAGCAGCTCCCTGGCGCGCGAGACGTCCTTGTCGTTGAGCTTGATGCCGACGTTGCGCGGGAGCTTGTAGCGCTCGGGGTCGGCGCTCGAGAGCCCGATGAACTTGGCCCTGGGAATCGCCATGCGCTCGCTCTCGAAGGCCAGGTTGATCGAGCCTTGCTTCACCACGGAGTAGATGTAGTAGCCCCATGGATCGTTGTCGACCAGCACGTAGACCGGGAGCTTCTTCTCCTCGTGGAGCCGGCGTGCCAGCCGGCGCACCCCGCGCGGCGGCTGGCCGTTGCCGGTGAGCAGAACGCAGTTGTACTTCTTCCAGAACTTGTCCTCGGAGAGCCGGTTCCACTGGGTGCCCTTCTCGACCACCAGCAGGAAATCGGCGGTGCACTTCTGGATCTCGAGGTACTCGGGCTCGACGATGGACGGGACGGAGTAGCCGCCCTTGCCGAGCCGCGAGCAGTCCACGCGGTCGCCGTCATCGCCCAGCACCAGGGGCCCGACGACGCTACCCCCGTTCTCGGCGCGCACGTGCAGCTCCTCGCGCAGCTCGGAGAGCGACACCTCGAGATCCTCGATGATGGGATCCGACTCGTCCTGGGTATCGAAGGTGTTCTCCTGAGAATTCTGGATGGTGTGCTTGGTGCGGTAGTAGATCTCGCGCAGCGAGGTGGTGAGATCGGCGCGCTGGAGCTCGGCGAGCGCGTCGGCGACCAGCATGGTCTGCATGAACTTCTTGGCCATTCCGACGTTGAAGAAGGTGCGCTCCTGCTTCCTGCTCCCCATCTCGATCATGCCCTTGCGCGGATTGAACGAGACGTTCGAGAGCGCGCGGACCGGGATCTCGAACCCGGGGTCCCGGGAGCGCTGGGCGGCTTGGATGACGACATCGGCCATGCCGACGAGCTTGGTTTCGACGCTGGAAGCCGCCTTCTTCCGCCTGGTCTTCGGGGCCCGGTCCGTGCGAGTCCCGGTCGGGACGGCGGCCGTCTTTTGCCTGCTCCTGGCTCTTGCCATGGGATCCCTCAGCTCCTCTTCGGGTTCTTCTTCGCGGGGCGGGACGCCTTGGCCTTGGATATGGCGCCGGCCTTCGCTCTGCCTTTGGTCTTTGCCGCCTCGGGCGCCTCGGGCGCCTCGGCGGCCTCACTCGCCGGCTCCACGACCCCGGCCTCGCCCTCGACGCCCTCCGCGGTCACGATGATCGAGTCCGGCATCCCCTCGGGCCCGGCGCCGGTCTTGCCGAGCAGCTCGTCGGTCTTCAAGCCGCCGGTCTTCGACGTCGCGATCTTCTGGAGCTGCTCCTTCAGCTTCTGGGTCGCAAGCTTGCCGCCCTTCAGGCGATTGCAGGCCTCGGCGACCTCCTCGATGTAGAGCTCGAAGATGTTGCGCCGGCGGAACTCGCTCTGCGCACGGCCGCGCCGCCTCAGGAACACGCCGAGGCGCCGGCCGCACTCGCGCAGCGCGAGCGTGATCTCCTTGCGGATCTCATCGTAGTCGGCGATCGCCTCCTTGGATTCGCTGGTGAACGGCACCCACACCGACGCCATGTGGACGAAGATCACCATCGGCCCCTGGGGCAGCGCGCCGCGCGACTGGCTGATGCCGTAGTTCTTCCAGGTGGTGTCCACGGTCGCCTTGTAGGTCGCGCACGCGGATTGCTGGTAGAGCAGCGGCACGCGGTTCGCGTAGCGGATCAGGCGCGAGAGCTCGGTCTCGCCTTCGTCCTCTTCGCCCTCGGCGAGCGGGAGCGCTTCCTCTTTCTGCTTCGCCTTCGACCTCGCTTCGGGCTTGTCGCCCTCGACCGGCCGGCTGCCGAACGCGAGCCCGGCCTCGATCGCGAAGGGGTTGCCGCGATAGACCGCGGGCGGACGGCTGACCGCGGTGTAGAACTCGCCCTTGATCTGGTGGTAGAGGCCGGAAAGGATCGCCTTCTCGCCGATGGGAGAGAGGCAGTTGGTCGGCGGCGCCATGATCCTGGTGGCCTGGAGTGTCTTGTAGACCGCCTCCGCCGCTTCGCCCGTGACCTCGCGGGGCTTCGAGTTCGCGGGGACGCCCGCGTTCTTGCAGATCTCCCTGGCCAGCCCGGGCGAGACCCGGCTGAAGTCGGCGGCGAGGAATCCGGCGAGCGAGTGGCTGCTGGTGTCGTGCAGCATCTTGAGCAGCATGCCGAGCTCGATGCCGTAGGGATGGGGCTTGATCTCGCGGGGCTGCTCGGGAAGTTCCTCGACGGTGCGCTGGAAGCCCCGGGTCTCACCTTCCACCGTGCGATAGGTGAGCGACACGTGCGGGTTCGCGATGGCGATCTGGTCGAGGTACTCGTCCACCGAGGCGCGCCCCTTCTGGTACTTGCCTTCCACCTCGAGCGTGACCTGGGTCCCGCGCGGCCGGTCCCATTCGATCTTCCTGTTCTCGTGGACCAGCGGCTCGTTCTTCTTGGTGTCGATCTGGACTTCGAAATAGTGCGCTGCGGTCCTGGGGCCGGTGCGCGAGATGATCCGCACCGGCTTGCCGGTGGTGAGCTGGCCGTACATGCCGGCGGCCGAAATCCCGATGCCTTGCTGGCCGCGGCTTTGCCGCAGGCGGTGGAACTTGGATCCGTAGAGCAGCTTCGCGAAGACCCGGGGGATCTGCTGGCGCACGATACCTGGGCCGTTGTCGGTGACCGTGATGCGGAAGCGCGAAGCCTGGCTCGGCAGCGGCGGCGTGCCGTCGTCGGCGACGATCTCGAGCTTCACCTCGACGTCGGGCAGAATGCCGCCTTCCTCGCACGCGTCGAGCGCGTTATCCACCGCTTCCTTGACGCAGGTGAGCAACGCCTTGCGTGGGCTGTCGAATCCCAGCAGGTGCCGGTTCTTGGTGAAGAACTCGGAGACCGAGATCTCGCGCTGACGTGCCCCCATCTCCTCCGCGGTGACGCCGGCTCCCGCGCGCTTCGCCCGCTTGCGCGGCGAAGCAGGCGGTGCGGGCCCGGCCTCCGCGGCTTTCGCCCGACGGACCTGTCCTGCTTTGCGCGCGCCGCTGTGGCGCGCCTCGCCGGCATCCCTGCCGCGCGCGTTCAGGACTTCATCCCCGGCGCTTGGCCCGTCCCATCGGTGAGCAGGCATGAATTCCAAGACATGACGCTAACCTCCAAAGAATGCGGGCGCGCGGGTCGCGCGCCTCGCGGGTTGGTGGGATCGAGACCGCGGGGAACCATAGCAGACCTCCGGCTCTCCCTGACTACAGGCGCATCAGGGCCCGCCCGGCCTCCTGCTCGAGATGCGCCCTCGTGAACCCGAACCTAGCGAAGGGACGAAAGAATGCTCATGGCTGCGGCGCCCAGGACCGCGCCAGCGAGGCGACACGGTCGCGGCCATTCGCGGCGAGATTCCGAAGTGAGTAGACGTGGATGAGGATTCCGAGGGGTGGGCCAATGAAAAGCGGCACAAGGATGAGCGGGAACCGGCCGACATTCGTCGTGTGAGAAAGGACCGCGGCGGCCGGCGCGGCGATCAGATCCAGAATGCCGAAGCAATTCCATGCGATTGCCCAGGCACGGGCACCGGCGCGGCCGTGCGCGATCGCCAGCGCCAAGATCGGCGCAGCAAGCCCTGTCGCCATGTCGCCCAAAGCGGAGGGGAGGGCGAAGGAGACCGGCAGGGCGCCGGCGGCCATGAATGGCCATAGAAACATGACGCCCCCCACCCGGTAACTCTGTACGGCGATCAGCCATTCCGGCCGGGTCGCGGCATTGAGCGCGCGCATTGCCCTCGATGCGAACAGCACGACGATAGCCACAGTGACGAAGAGCGCCATCTCCAGCAACAGGATCGGCTGTATCTGGACTACTGCCTGTCCGACGGGCGCCGGGGGAGGCACGACAACGGGCAGACGGACGGCGAACACGGCCCAGATCAGCCAGGCGCCAAGGGACGTGGCAGTGAGCAGGGGAGCGAACAGCAGAGCCCGGCCCGCCCGGCGGGCGGCCAGAGCCATAATACCTGTGAGGGCGGTGATCACCAGGACAGCGAGCGTCACGAGGATGGCCCCGAACACTCGAAGCAGATTCGGCGACAGGAATACGTCGTGCATCACGGGAGGTGCTCCTTTCTCGCTGCCATGTTCTGCTCCATACGGCCTGTCATCCTTCTCAGCAAGGCGATCCCGTCGGCGCCGATGAGGCGCATGGCCTGCTCCTGGGCTTCACGCCATCGCGGCACGCCCATCAAGAGGAGCCGTGATCCCGACGCGGTCAAGCGAAGAGGCTGTTCGCGCGCATCGTCGGAGGCAGCCACCTCCAGCCACCCTTTCGCGCGCATGCGATCCACGTTCCGGCTGAGAGTGGACGGGTCGAGTTCCAGGATCCGGCAGAGCTGCTTCGGGCTGGCGACCCCAAGCTTCCAGGTGGCCACCAGGATGTTCATCTGGCTGGCCTTGAGCGCGAGTGGTCTCAGGGCATCGTCGTACATGCGGGTGACGACCCGATTCAGCCGTCGAATGCGCAACCCGACGCACTCACGGGCGATCCTCTCGATCGACGCTCGCTCACTGGCCATACCGTTTCATTGTATATACAACTAATCGGCCCGTCAACCCGCGCGGCGCCCAGCCGTTCCATGAGGGCAGCAAGTGCCCGCCGGCCTAGTTTCGTGCGCGCCAGGCGGCCGGGGTGAGCCCCGTCCAGCGGCGAAACGCGCGATGGAAGTTCGACGGCTCAGCGACGGTCGCGCGCGCGCTCTCCGCAACATCATGATCCTGCTCGCCGGTTCGATCCCCGCGCTCAGGAGAGAGATGGCGTTCGAGTTCTCGGAGTTGCGCTACCGCCCTCGGGCGCCCGGCACGGGATCGCAAGGCCGTCCGAGCGGGCCGAGCCCAATCAGCTGAACCCTCGCCCCCAATTGGGTGAACCTTGCAGTGACGCCGCGACGCTGCTCATCTCCTCGCGGAATCCTTTCTCAGTGCCTCCTTCATCCTGGCCACGTCCGAACCCTCTTTGACCCCTTCATAGATGGACATGTCCTCATCGATTCCAAACAGCCGAAGGCACTGCCCGCCGGGGGCCTGGAAATAGAGGTGTGGGTCCGGTATCTCGAGCTCACGGACCAATCCGGATTCGACAATCTTGCGCCTCATCTCCTGCACATCGTCGGACAGGAGCTCCAGCCAGATGGCTCTGCCGCTGCGCAAGAACTCGCTCTCATCCGGAACATCGCCGTACATGAAGGCGATGTAGAAGTTGTCGCCCAGGCGGATGAAATCCCGCTCGGGATCTGCCTTGGTGAGCGTGCCGCCCAGGACGTCGCAATAGAACGTGCGAACGTCATCGCGAACCCGCCGTGGAACCAGAACCGACGAATGGTTGCCGAACCTGACCTTTGCCATGATCAGCCCCTCCAGGTGAGTGCCTCGCCGCTCGACTCCATGAACTGCCCACCCGCCGGAATCAGGTGCGTTGCCGCGTACCCGATCCGAGGCTGTCGACCAGCTTGTCCAGGAAATAGGCCCAGCCCTTCTCGTGCGACCTCGCCTTCTCGTCATCCGGAAGGTCGGAATGGACCAGGGTCATGAGGGTGCCGTTCGCCCGTTTCTCGAAGGTCACCGTGACCAGCGACTCCTCGCCCAGCGTGTACGGCGACACCCAGGTGTGCTGAATGCGACGCGGTCGCTCCATCACGGTGAATCGTCCGTAGTGGGATGTCCCTCGGATCAGCCAATTGAAGAGCCCGTCAACCTGCGGATTCAGGATGAGCTTGTCCGACTCGTTCCAGGGAGTGCCCGGAGTCTTCGGATCCAGCCAGGCGTCGTAGACCTCGCCCGGCGCGGCGGGGATGGTGCGCTCCAACCTGAATTCCAGAGTCTTCGTGGAGTTCCTCATCGGTTCGCCTCCTTCTTCTGAGCTGCCTTGGTGCGCCGCTTGCGCGTGTGGCCGGCGTCCTTGCCCCGCATGCGCCGGAAGTACCCCTCGAACGCGTCGAGGCGTTGGTTCCAGAACCGCTCGTACTCGTGTACCCAGCTCGAGACCAGCCGGAGCGGCTCGGGCCGAAGCGAGATGAGGACCTCCCGGCCCCGTCGTTCGCGCTCGATCAAACCAGCCCGCTCCAGCAGCTTGAGATGCTTCGTGACCGCGTTCAGCGTGACGTCGAGCGGTCGCGCGACGTCGGTGAATCGTGCCGGGGCAGCGGCGAGCCGCCGGATGATGTCGCGCCGCGAGGGATGGGAGAGGGCCGTCAGGACGTCGGTCAGTCGATCCATGTGTACATTACACCATATGGTGTACCGTTGTGCAAGCGCTTTTTCGGGTGACGGAAAGGCTCATCGATCAGCCGATCCGCAGGCGCATCACGGTATAGTTCTGTCGCACCTCGATGGGCTTTAACCCCCGCGCTTCATACATCGACCGCGCCCCGCGGAAGTGGCCGGCGTCGCCAGGCTCGGGTTCATTGTGGGGATACCCCTCGACCCATGATGCACCGCGGGCGGTTGCCTCCGCGATCACTCGGTCGAGCAGGGTCGGAGGTCTTGGTCGCGATACTGCTCCTGGCGGTTTTCCGCCGCTCCTTCATCAAAGGTTTCCCCACAGCGACACTCTATCTTGGCTCACGCCGTGGCAGACGCTGTGGCGGTGCTTTCCGCGTAGTGCAGACGGCGCGCGCGGAGTGACCGCCTGGCCCGGTTGCGAGGCTCCTGGCGCGGGCGCAGGCGCCCTCCGCGCGGCGACCACGGACCGTGCGGCTGGAGCGCGGCAATGTTGCGCAACCAAGTGGTTGACAATCCCATGCGACCGCTGTATCGTAAACCACATGGTTGCTCATCAGGCGGACGTCCTGAGCCGGGTGTTTCGCGCTCTCGGGGACCCGACGCGACGGGAGATGTTGCGCCAGCTCTCGAAGTGCGGGCGCACGGTCGGCGAGTTGGGGGCGCCGTTCCGGATGTCCCGCGCGGCAACGGGGAAGCACGTGGGCGTACTCGAGGACGCGGGGCTGGTGAAGCGGACGGTGCGCGGGCGCGAGCATCACTGCCAGCTTCAGGCCTCGCGGCTCCTCCAGGCCCAGCGGTGGCTCGCCCAGTACGAGCGTTTCTGGAACGAGCGGCTCGATGCGCTGGACTCGCTGCTCGCTCAGCGGCGCAAGGCCCGCTCCGCGACCGAGAACGAGGGGAGGACGCGATGAAGATCACCGTGATGGTGGAGGCAACGTGAGCATTCCTGAGACCAGTATCCGCATGGTCCGCGTGTTCAAGGCGCCTGTGGAGGAGGTATTCAAGGCCTTCACCGATCCTGTTCTGATGCGGCAATGGCTCGCACCCACGCTCTGCAGGGTGGTCGAGGCGAGTGCAGATCCCCGCGTGGGCGGACACTACCGGGTCGTGGTGAAGCCGCCCATTGGAGGACCTACCATCACCACCGGGGAGTACCGGGAGATCGTCCCCAACCACCGCCTGGTGCAGACGTGGGTGGTGGAGCGAAGCAAGGATCCGGCCCACAAGTACCCCACGCTGCTCACCGTGGACTTCAAGGCGCTGGGGGCGGATTCCACCGAGATCACGCTCCAGCAGGACCAGCTGATCACGAAGTTCGACCGCGCGGGAAACCTTGCGGGGTGGGGGCAGTGCTTCAAGAAGCTCGACCGGCTGCTCGTGAGCTCGCGAGTCGCTTGAGTTGCCTTCGCGACGGCCCCCGGCCCGGGCCCCTCTGCACCTAAGGGCGGATCTCTTCGTGATTGCCAGGCAGGCCCCTCAGCCCGCCCTCGCCGCCATTTCAGTCAAATGACGCAAGCGAGCCGGGCTTTCCCTCCGGCATTCTTCGCGCGAGGGGAGTGAGGGGTCGCGAGGCCGACGCGGCCTGGGACCGTTCCAAGCGTAGAGGAGAGACTGCCATGGCCAGGAATGCCGAGAGTCCTGCCGCATCCGCATTCGAAACGTCAGTCTCCGGGGCTGCCTCTGCACGGGACGCAGGTCAAGACCGCGAGCCAGCGGAGCGGGTCGCCTTTGAGAGCGCCGAGGTTGCTGGTGTCAGGCTCTTCTATCGAGAAGCCGGCGACCCGTCCAAACCGACCATCGTCCTGCTGCACGGCTTCCCCTCGTCGTCGTTCCAGTTCCACGACCTCATTCCGCGTCTGGCGGATCGGTTTCATGTCATCGCGCCCGACCTTCCGGGTATGGGGTACAGCGATGCGCCTGCCCCGACCGTCCTGCGACCGACCTTCGACGACCTGGCCAGAGTCATCGACGCCTTCATCGCCCAGCGCGGGGCCGGCCCAGTCATCCTGTACCTGTACGACATCGGTGGTTCGATCGGAATGCGCGTCGCGACGGCCCACCCGGAGCGGATCGCGGGCCTGGTTCTTCAGAACATGACCATTTCCCTGAACGGCTGGGCCCCCGCGACGTTGAAGTTCTACGAGCAGGTCGGTGGCCCTGAAACGCCGGACAAGCTGGCGGAGGCCGAGCGACGGGCCACGATAGAACGCGACATCTTTCTTCACCGGACAGGCGCCCACCGGCCCGACGTCCTGAATCCAGACCACTGGGCGATCGACGCCTATGCGTTCTCGATCGAGTCGAAGCGGCTGTTCATGTCGAGGTTGTTGATGAACATGGAGGCGAACTTCCCACTCTACCGGGAATGGACCGCCTATCTGAAGGAGCGGCAACCGAAGTCGCTCATTCTCTGGGGGCGAAACGACCCGATCTTCACGCCCGGGGCCCCGGACGACTTGAAGCAGGCTCTGCCGGCAGCCGAGCTGCGCTATTTCGACGGCGGCCACTTCGTGCTCGACGAATACGCCGACGAGTTCGCCGAGGCGATCATCGATACGTTTTCCCCCTGAGACCTTCAGGCGGCCATACGCGAAGCGGCAGGCATCCGCCTGCCGCTCGCGCGCCCCGGCTCAGGATCTAGTTGTGTTGCTGCTGCATCTTCTGCATGAACTCGCGACCGCGCTTTTCCATTTCCTGCGTCGAGAGGTCCTCGATGCGCGTCGCGATCGCCCACTTGTGGCCGAAGGGGTCGGTGACGATCCCGTAGCGATCGCCCCAGAACTGGTCCGCGATCGGCATCGTCTCCCTGGCGCCCGCGGAAATGGCCTGCCTGTAGATCTTGTCGGCGTCCGGGACGTAGAGATTGATCGTGACGGCAGTGCCTCCGATCGAGGCTGGCGACTTGCCGCCCTCCGGCATGGGCATCTCGTCGTTCAGGAAGAACATCGAATCGCCCACCTTGAGAGCCGCGTGCATGATGAGCCCGTTGGGATCGGGCATGCGGTGGATCTCGGTGGCGCCGAACGCCTTCTTGTAGAACTCGATCGCCTTCGGTGCGCCCTTGACCGTGAGATGCGGCGAGATGGTGTGCTGTCCCTCCGGGACCGGGCTCTTCGCTTTCGCCATGTGAGATCTCCTTGCTTCACTTGTGGCGGGATCGAACGTCCATGTCACGCGACGTCTGCGACGACGTCCATGCCGCGCAGAGCGGTCAGGGGAGAGGATAGCGCGAAGCACCGGGCCGGGCGACCTTCGAGGCGCGTGCTCCTTAAGGAGCTGATGCCCCGCTGGGAGGGAGCTCATCGAACCATTACGGGGCCCCCTGCGACGAGGCGGCCGTGGCGACCTCAGCGCACGTCCAGGACGACGTACGTTCGCCGGCCCTTTCGCAGCAGCAGATACCTGCCGAACAACAGGTCGCTGGCGGTGACGCGCCGGTCGGCCTCCGCGACGCGTACGTTGTTCAGGTAGATCCCGCCACCTTCGATGTCCTGGCGCGCCCGGCCCTTCGAGGGACAGAGGCCGGCGTGGACCAGCACGTCGGTGAGCACGGTCCCGGGCGGGGCGAGCTTCGTCCCTTCGAATGCGGCGCTCGGGACCTCGCCGACCACCTCGCGGAACACCTCCTCGCCGACACCGTCGAGCGAGCCGCCGAACAGGACGTCGCTTGCCTTCACGACGGCGCTCACCGCGTCCGCGCCGTGCACCAACGTCGTGAGCTCCCGGGCCAGCGCCTTCTGCGCCGCACGCGCGCCGGGGTTCGTCGCATGTTCGGCCTCCAGGCCTTCGATCTCCTCGCGGGTGAGAAACGTCAGCGCGCGGAGCAGAGTGCCGACGTCCGCATCCTCGGTGTTGACGAAGAACTGGTAGAAGCGATACCGCGAGGTGCGCTTCGGGTCGAGCCACACCGCGCCGTCCTGGGTCTTGCCGTGCTTGGTGCCGTCGGACTTGGTCAGCAGCGGAAACACCAGTCCCCAGACCGTGGCGCCGTGTTTCCTTCGCGTCAGGTCGATGCCCACGGTGATGTTGCCCCACTGGTCGGTGGCGCCAATCTGCAGCTCGCAATCGTAGGTCTTGCGCAGGTGATAGAAATCGAAGCCCTGGAGCAGCATGTAGCTGAACTCGGCGTAGCTGATGCCGGCCTCGCGGGTGGTCATCCGAGAATGGACGGATTCCTTCGCGACCATGGAATTGACCGAGATGTGCTTGCCGACATCGCGGAGGAAGTCGAGCACCCCCACGGGCGCGGTCCAATCGATGTTGTTCACGAGGCGCGCGGGGTTGGGCTGAGCGTCGAAGTCGAGGAACTTCTCGAGCTGTGCACGAATGCCTGCCAGATTGTGGGCCAGCTCGTCGAGGGTGAGGAGATTGCGTTCGTCGGATCTCCCGGACGGGTCGCCGATCATGCCGGTCGAGCCCCCGGCGAGGGCAATCGGGCGGTGCCCGTGCAACTGGAAGCGGCGCAGGGCGAACAACGGCACGAGGTTTCCGAAGTGGAGCGAGTCCGCGGTCGGATCGAAGCCTGCATAGAGCGTGATCGGTCCCTGCCCGAGGCGCCGGGTCAGCGCATCGAGGTCCGTGCAGTCGGCGATCATGCCTCGCCAGCGGAGTTCGTCCAGGATGGTCACGGCGGAGGCGGAAGTAAATCAGCCCGGCGGGTCACCATGCAACGGGGCGGGCCGCGTCGCCGGTGCCCGTGCCGGCCGATGCGATGGAACCACCCATCGTTGGCGACGGCGGGGATCGACCCCCCAACCCCGCTCACCGCGCGGCCGCGAAGATCCGGCCGATGTTCTCGTGCGAGAAGTAGTCGACGGGGGAGCGGACCCCGGAGATCACCTGTGCGAAGCCGTCCATCGCCTCCTGGTTGCCCTTCACCGCCCCGAACAGCTGCTGCATCTCGGGGGACGGCGGCGCCAGCATCGCGAACTTACAGGTGAATTCGAACATCGGCATGACCTGTCGGTCGCGAGCGGACTGGTACTCGCCCATCGACGCCTCGTATTCGCGCGATCCGGAGAGCCACTGGTCCAGAGCCGTGGCGCACGATTCGGCATCGCGGAACGCATCGCTGATGCCCTGCGCGGTGATGAAGTCCCTCAGGTAGCCCGCGTCTCCAACCAGCGCCCAGCCGGCGCCGAACGGCTTGCGGAAGTAGTTCGGCACGATGGTCCCGTAGAAGCGGTCCTCCCGCTTGGCGGTGCGGATGCGCTCGGCAAAGGCGGGAGCGCGGTCGAACGTCTCCAGGTAGTGACGCTCGATGTCGCGCCGGTTGGTCTCGAACTCGGCCATCGGCCAGCTCAGCACTACGACCGTGAGCTCGTCGTTCGTGGGCCACGCGGCCCACGCGCGGCCCGGCGCGCGATCGTACGCCTCGAATCGCCCGTGCATCGCCAACCCGCTCCAGTAGGTGTAGTAGCCGGCCTCGAGGGGGGCGCTCTCGTTGTACTGCTCCGGCGACACTGCCTTGGCGACGACGGAATGGAGCCCGTCGGCCCCGATCACGACGCGGGCGCGCTCGGTGACGGCGTTGCCACCCGCGTCGCGTCCGCGCACGCCCGCGACCCGCCCGTCGTCGAACAGGATCTCCTCGACGCCGAAGCCCTCGCGCACCTCGACCCCCGCCTCGGCCGCGGCGTCCACCAGCAGCTTGTCGAGGACTGTGCGGCGTGGCGCGTAGGCGACGGCGTTGTCGGCTCCTCCCGGAGCCCCCTCGATCACGAACGGACCCATGTCGAAGGCGTAGCGGTGGATCGCGGGGCAACCGGTGGCCTCCAGCCGCTCGAGCAGGCCCCAGCGCTCGAGGGCCGCCACCCCTGGCGGGTGGATCAGATGGGTCGAGATCGTGTCGCTCGGGAACGTCGCGCGGTCGACCAACAGCACGTCGTAGCCCCTGCGCGCGAGCAGCATGGCGGTCGGCGATCCGGCGCATCGGGCGCCAATCACGATGACGTCGCGGGTCCTGCTGGACACGGAAGACCTCCTTCTAGACCAGCTCGTAGTTCAGGGTGAAGGGATGCTCGGCGCCGTGGCCAACCGCGGAGCTGCCGTCGCCTCGCAACCCCTGCAGGTCCCCGGTTGCGGACCCGGGGACGACGGTATAGGCCTCCTTTGCCTGCCCGCCCTCGAACACGCCGGTTCGCTGGAGTACGAAGCTGCCGGTCCTGCCGGCGAGACGTCCAACCACCCGCTCGAGGCCGACGAACGTCGCTGAGCCGTCGCCGCGGTACACCATCAGGTACTCGACCTGTCCCTCTCCCTCGAGATCGCCCGTGAAGGTCTTGGTCACGGTGGCGCGGGTGAGCTTGGGCAGACCCAGCCCCTCACCATAGGGCTTTTCGTCCCAGGCCTTGATCACGAAGCGGGCATTCGCAGTCTTCATCATGTGTCCTCTTCCGCGCGAAACGAAACGGTCCGCTCGAGATTCGAAGCGATGCCGTGAGCGAGTCCGCGGCAACTTACTGGGGCCGGACACGCGTCCGGGCGTAGAGCCAGCCCCGCGTGGCCCCGACCACCATGCCGATCGGTCCGGTGAAGAAGATCCCGAGCAAGGGGCCCTGGTTGGCGCCGGGTGACCAGACCATCGGACCGAAGAATCCGGCCACGAATCCGATCGCGCCCGCCACGAGCCCTCCCTGCAGCACGAGCTTCATCCGCGAGCGGCTCCTTGCCAGGTGCCCGCGCAGTGCGAACCATCCGCAGAAGGCGATGAACAAGGTCGTGCACGCGCCGAAGACGGCGAGCAGCGGATCGAATCCGCCGCGGAGCATCCCGTTTGGAAATCATCGGCGCCCGTCGGGAGGGGCTACACGCCGTCCACGCGCGGCATCAGTCGGAGTCAGGCGCCCGGCGACTACTTGCGTCCGTACTTCGCGGTGAGCGTCGCGGAGCCCAGCGCGTTGCTGTAGATCATGAACCGTGCCAACGCGGCGGTGGCGTCGGCTGGTACCTCGAGCTTGTCGGTCTTGAGCGCGTAGACCGTGAAGATGTATCGATGGGGCTTGTCGCCCTTGGGCGGGCAGGCGCCACCGAACCCCGGCGTTCCGAAGTCGGTCGGGCCCTGGACGCTGCCGGGCGGCAGCTTCCCGCCGTCGGGTGACCCGGCCCCCTCGACCAGGGACGTCGTGCTCGCCGGAATGTTGAACACCACCCAGTGCCACCAGCCCGAGCCGGTGGGCGCGTCGGGATCGTAAAGCGTCACCGCGAAGCTCTTGGTCCCCTCCGGGGCGCCCGACCAGTGGAGTGCCGGCGAGAGGTTCTTTCCGTCGCATCCGAATCCGTTGTAGACCTGCTCCTCGGTGAGCGTGGCCCCGGGCTTGATCGTGGGACTCTCGAGCTTGAACGTGGCGGCGGCGACCACAGCAGGCGTGGCGGCGATGCAGGCGACGCTCATGAACCAGGCCATTCTGCGCATCGAATCCTCCCGTGTTGGGGTTCGGTCGAATCTCAGTGCAGCCAGACCATGCGCCGCGTCATGCGCCGGCCCTCGGCCTCGAGCGCGATGAAATACTCGCCTGAAGCGACCGGGGCGCCTGATTCGTCCGCGCCGTTCCAGACGCGCGCGTGCCGGCCGGCGCCCAGCTCGCCGTCGCCGAGCGACTTCACGCGGCGGCCGTCGAGTCCGTAGATCGCGAGCGACGCACGACCCGCGCGCGACAGTGAGAAATGCAGCTCGGCGGAATTCCTGGCCGGGTTGGGCGCGACCGGCGCCAGCGCCAGCCGCGCCTCCGGATCCGCCACCGAGGCGGTGCCCTGCACCCCGACCACCACGTCGCTGGAGAGGTAGACGGTCTGCGGCGGGAACGACGAGGCCACCCGCAGGTGCAGCGTCACGTCGCCCGTTGCCGCGCTGTCGGGAATCGGCAGCGGCAGATCGAAGACCGACGCGAACCCGGCACCAAGCGACGCGGAGGCGGTCGCGCCGGGCCAGTTGCGCCCGGCCTGCGCGCTGAGCGTGAGGCTCCATCCAAACAAATCGTCGAGATTCTTGATGCCCAGCTGCAGGTGGAGCACCTGTCCGGCGGTCGCGGTCGGTGCAGGTGGCGACACCGACTGCAGCGACAGCTCACGCCGCAGCACGCGCGAGAAGACGTCGGCATCGCCATTCCGCACGTCGGTCCACGCGTAGTAGAGGTCCATGCCGTCGGTCACCACCGCCTGTTCGGGCCCGAAGGTGGACTGGGGCGTCTGGGTGTACGGCACGTAGGTCCAGTCAGAGTTCGCCGAGTTGATCGGGGCGATCGGATCCCACGACACGCCGTCGTCCCCCGATCGGGTCACGACGTAGCGCGAAATCTCCCGCGCCGGCTGCGCCGACCAGTCGTACCAGCCGGCGTAGACCTCCCCATCCAGATTGACCTTGAACGTGGCGCCATCCTCGTCATAGCCGGCGGTCGTGGTGCTGGCGCTGACGTTCGACAGCGATGTCCACGGCGTGCCCCCGCCCGGCT
>Ga0306920_100001462_pt1 | contig 29340 bp, 37 predicted proteins | sample flu12Cox44000170_FD_204666 | JGI IMG/M metagenome (GOLD analysis project Ga0306920, IMG submission 204666) | Lab enrichment of tropical soil microbial communities from Luquillo Experimental Forest, Puerto Rico - flux4day.12C.oxic.44.000.170 (v2)... | ecosystem: Environmental > Terrestrial >... | reverse complement strand
TACGTCTGCGCCAAGAAATTGAAACGGAAGATACTTTCAAACTCGCTCTCGGACGTAGTTGCGAAAGGATGCAGTCCGCATCCGCCGGCGTGGCCAAGCACCGTATCAAGGTTAGGAAAGCGTACAAAGGAGTCTTCGACTGTCCTGCTCAGACGGGATGAGTCGGTGATGTCAATGGCGTAGTAGAAGTAGGATTCAGGAGCAATGCCCCACTCTTTCAGCTGTGGCACTGCCTGCTCAGCCGGTTTGAGGTCAAGCAGAATCAGAGTTGCACCAGACGCGGCTAGCCTTCGCACGATGTGCTCGGCTATCGCACCCATGGCACCGGTCATCAGGACTGCCTTACCTGTGAGATCAATCGTAATCATCGTACAGGGTCCTTAATCAGGGCACACATTTTTACATGATTCCGTATTTTTCGAAGGCCGCGACCGCGCTGCTTCCGGACTCGAGCGCCTTCCTCACCAACTTCTCACCGCGCGCTTTTTCCAAGGCTTTGGACAATGCCTCGCGCACCGCATCCGCCGGTACGACGCAAACCCCGTCCATATCCCCAAAAAGGAGATCTCCAGGCCGGACACGAACGGCTCCGATCTCGACCGGAACTCGATAATCCATCACTTTGTAACGCGGGGCGGAATCCTGGCCGTACGATCCCCAGGAGAAAACCGGGAAATTCAATTTCAAGATGGCATGAGTATCACGAACGTATCCATTGAGCACCGCACCCGCACTGTGAAGCTTCTGGGCCCTGATGGTCATGAGTTCTCCCCAAAGCGCATTACGCGGACTCGAACCGGTATTGAGATAAATCTCATTGGGTTGAAGGTCATCCAAGGCTTCCAGCATCAATCCGAATGGCTTCGCCATCATCTTGTTCGCGGTACCGGCGACGCTTTCTTCAAAGACGTCGATCGAGAGCACAGGCATCGCCCGGCCTATGACCACCATGTCAGGCCGAAGAGGACGAATCTGCGGGGGAAGGAATTGGTGTCGCAGGTGCATCTTGTCCATGACATCACCGACCAGGCAGGTAAAGAGCTCTTTCTTTGCAATCGTGAACAGATCATCGTCCGTCTTCCAAAGTCTGCTTGCCACTTGATTCCCCTCGTAAAGCCAACTGTCGGCTATCTATACTGTGGTACTGCGCGCTTCGCGATCCTACCAGTGAACTACCGCGACGGTACCTGCGCCAGGCAAGTACGGACCTGATAGCGATTGCACAGCGAGCCTTATCGGCATTCAGACCAGGACTGACCACGAACGGGGCGTCGGAAAGAACGGCGGCCCGGGCCGTCCCTGGATCCAAAACGGTGCCGGCGCCCATGAGTACACGGTCGCAGTTAAGAGCCTCGAGAGTTCCAGGATCACATCGGTCGCGCCCCGGACGGAGAAGGTGATTTCAACGGCTGCAACTCCGCCTTCCGCGCAAGCCTCCGCGATGCGGGCCGCCTGTTCCGAAGTGTCTCCGCGCACCACAGCCACGACACCGGAATCGACGATCCTTTTTAACACTTCGTGCTTCATCATGGACGTGATCGCTTCATCTGATTAATCGACTCGGAATACCTGGCGAACCTGCACACTCAAAAGAATGGCTCGCCTTTACGCGCATATTTTCGGGCTACGTCTTCGTTCAGCTTCAATCCCAGCCCCGGTCTATCTGATATGTGAATAGAGCCGTCCCGGATCAGCGGCTTCTCGGGACCTTCGACGAGATCCTCCCAGAAAGGAACATGGGAAGCATGGAACTCGAGTGCCAGAAAATTAGGGATTGCCGCGCAAAAATGAGCCGCTGCCAGGGTCCCCACCGGGCTGCTGATGTTGTGCGGTGCTACCGCAACGCTATGGTTGTCAGCAAAATGTGCAATCTGTAATGCGGTCGACAAACCTCCGACCTTCTGCAGATCCGGAGTGGCAACATCGAGCGCATGTGTCTGCACAGCGTCACGGAATCCTTCGAACAGGAATAAGTTTTCTCCGGTAGCCACTGGAATGGTGATGCGGGAGCTTACCGCCCGCAGGGCTTCCAAGTTACCGGGAGGTACCGGGTCTTCCAGCCATAGCAGACGAAGCGGTTCCAGTTCGCGGGCCACCCTGATCACATCGCTGACGTTGTACCGCCAATGGCAATCGACTGCGAGGTCGACATCGTTTCCGGCCGCGTCACGCGCGGCGCCGATCAGCTTCACCATGCTGTCGATCGCCGCATTGGTGAGGCACCGATTGTAGGGATCAGAGCCTTGGGTGCCGGGCACATCGAGGTCAAACTTCAAAGCTGTGTAGCCCTGCGAGCGCATGGCCGTCACCCGCTTGCGATAGTCTTCCGGCAGTGACGCCGGCCCGCCTGATTCACCGAAGTAGTCTCTCGAAACGTGCCCGGAAGTTTGCGCGACCCACGACGGGGCACGCGAACGAAGCACTTCATCAAGGCTTTCGAGGGCTTCGCCTCCGTGACAGTCGGCGTAAACGCGGATGCTGTCGCGAAACTTGCCTCCCAACAGGCGATAAATCGGAACTCCCAACCATTGACCCAGAATGTCCCAAAGCGCGGCTTCGATCCCGCTGATGGCGTTGTATACGATACCGGCAACCGAGCCTGCGCCCGAGACTGCTAACTGCAGCTTGCGAAACAAGCGCTGCACGTCGCGCGGATCTTCACCAAGAATGACCGGTTTCAGTGATCGGAGGATGGAGGTCAGCCCAGGCGCGAAGAAGCACTCCCCGAGTCCATTGATACCCTCGTCGGTCTCAAGCTTAACGAAAGTCCAGTCGAAGTTGCCCTCAACCACTGCGGTTTTCAAGCCCAAGAGCTTCATCTGATCCTTCGGCTTCCCAGAGCAGAACCACTATCGGGACGGATCTGCAGCTTTTGGCAGCGGTCAAGCACAACAGTGCGGATCTGCGATTTTGGAGCTTCCTCGGGAACGCCACATTTTTCCAACGACATTTTATTCGCGGCCGATAGGCCCCTCAACGCTCATCTTTCGAAGTAGTTTAAGTTGCAACTCCGGCGGGCGACCTTCATGGACGGGTCTGCCCTTAAATTTTTCTTTGACTCGAACGCTTCTTGATGCGAACAGTGCCGGTCACCTTTGAAATCATGCTGCGACTCGCCGCCCCGGGTTTGCCTTTCCCGCAAAGTCGCTGATCCGAGGGGTCTTTCGGAGGCGGCGAAGCAAAATCTTGCGGCATGCGCGATCATAATGATTGGGGTTATCAACTTCCTGGCCACCCTTCTGGGAATGTACCTGATCGACCGTTTGGGCCGGAAGCCTCTCCTCATGTGGGCTTTTACCGGCATGGGGCTTTGCTTGTGGGGCGGCGCCAGCGATTCGTACTGGAATTTCGCCGATCTTGGTGCTCCTCCTGGTGCTCGGCTACCTCTGCGTGTTTTGCGGTCGGTGTGGGCACGAGAACTTGGGCCGTGATGTCGGAAACTTGCCTCACGCGAGTACGCGGGCGAGCCATGTCCGCTGCGATCGTAGTTCTTTGGTGCGGCACGCTGACGGTCACTCTCACTTTCCTCTCTCTTGTGCAGCTATTGACCCCGCCCCCCAGTGCTTTTCTACTCTAAGCATTCGTTTGTTTCGCCGTGTTCTGGTTTGTGTGGAAGGCGGTCCCAGAGACCAAGGGGCACAGTCTTGAGAAGATTGAGACTTGATTGGATTGTTCATAGGAATGTGTCGGCCGTGATTCGAAGCTGCCGGCTCCTCCCGCGATTGATAGGCTGTATAGCAGCTAAGCTCGGAATTTACGACAAATGCGTGTTCGTGAGAAGAACGCAGACGGCTCGCTGGGCAGGAGGTCCGCATGGGCATGAGTAGATCGTGGCTTTTGGTGTTAGTGATAGCCATCTCAGAACCTGGTTTCGGGCAAAGCGAGGCTGGGCAATCGAATGCTGGTCTTCGCGAAATCCGCATCGACGCAGGAAAGGTAGTGGGTACGATCCGTTCGTTCCAGGGTGTGAACGGTGTGCCCACACCAATCATGGCTGGATTGCCGAACCTGGAGCAGCAGTATCGGGCGCTGCATGTAGATGTGATCCGTACCCACGACACGATGGGTCCAACCGACATCGACGCAACATATTCTGTGGACAATCCGTTGCTTGCCTGGCTGGTGCCGGACACGGCCCAGCGCGCGAAATTGGTGAATGCGGCGAATGCGGCTGCTATCTTTCCCGATTGGAACGCTGACCCGGAGAAGCCGCAGAGCTACAACTTCGGGCCGACAGACAGAGTGATCGATGGTATCCGCGCTACTGGCGCGAAGGTGTATTACCGCATTGGCCGGAGCTGGGGCGCAGACTTCACCAAACTACCAGACCTCGACAAGTTTGCCGCCGTGGTAAAGCACATCGCGATGCATTACAACCGGGGATGGGCCCATGGACTGCAAAACGCGGTGGAGTATTGGGAATTCTGGAACGAAGAAGACACGCCACTGTTCTGGACTGAGACTCCCGAAACGTTCTATCAACTGTACGAAAAATCTGCGCGAGCTTTGAAGGAGGTAGATAGCTCGTTAAAGGTTGGGGCCGATGCGAAGGCGTTCGGCTATGGCGATGGGCCGTACCGTGAGGGACTTCTCGATTACTGTAAACAGCGTAACGTACCGCTGGACTTCTATTCATGGCATCACTACACGATGGATTCGGCCGATCCATACGATTTCAACCGTATTGGCGACGAGATCCGAAAAATGATGGACGCGCATGGCTACTCCAACGCGCAAAGTGTGCTGAGCGAATGGAACCTCACCCCCGACTTCACGGAACCGGAAAAGGCACGGCTCCAAGGCGTCGTAAACGCTGCATTTGTGGGCGATGTGCTCATCTATTTGCAGGACTCCACGATCGATATAGCGCACTTCTATCGAGCCGACGCGGCCTGGATGGGCCTGTTTGGGTTGAGTGGGGATTATTTAAAGCCCGCCTACACATTTCAGGCGATGGGTACAATGCTGGCAACGCCGCAGCGCCTCGCATTAGACGGAGCAGATACGGTGGGTTTGGCGGTATTAGCAGGGCGGTCAAGCGACGGCAACACTGTGCAGATCTTGGCCAGCAACTACGAAATACCGAAGAATTACAAGCCTCGTCCTATGGAACTGCCTGCCAATGCGCTGCCTAAGGAAGTTCCTATGCCAGACTTCTCGAAGACGAAGTCTCTGCCGCCACGAATGGATATCAAGTACAACGACAACCGCGGTGTCCGCATCAGAATCGAGCATCTGCCATGGGGTAAAGGCGGATATCGAGTGCAGCGCTACCGGCTCACCGACACCGAGAATCTGTCGCTTGTGGGCGATACGACAGGTTCGGGCGACACCCTGGACATCTCCGAACCGATAGCGCCCCCGTCAGTAGAACTGATTGTTGTACAACGGAAGCATGCGATCGTGCCTTAAATGAATGGCGACGCTCGTGTAGGCTGCGGGACTTGTCGAACAAGCTAGGCCAGAAGTCACAGGTTCAGGACAAACCCTGTGCCGTGCCGCAACTGCTGGCAACGCTTTTCCAAATGCCGCCGTCGTTCAAGTGGTTCCACTCGTAACTATACGGGCTGCCAGTGCGGATCGCTGCTCAAGGCAATCGGGCAAACCGTCTTGACCACAAGGAACGGGATTCCAGAATTCCCGAGTTGCCTATCGATTTAGCGCAGGAAATCGCCAGTGCCGAAGTCTGATAACCTTAAGTGTCTACGGCAGCACTACCACCACCGACCAAATTCTCAGACGCGCCCAGCTGTGGCGCACAGGAGCGTAGCGGAACCACCATGCCGAAAAACCGCGCTGCATCCCATCAGACTCCTCCCGAGCTCTGCTTTGTCGAAGAGCTTGCGGGCGAAACCCCGCCGTCTTTCTCTGCGATGCAGCGCCTCTATGGACTGGCCTGCGAATTGTTTGGTCTGCTTCCCTGGCAGACGCTTGGCGAGAGCCAGTTAATCGTGGTCCGCGACGAAGCGAGCGACGAACTCTGCTACTGCTCGGTTATGGGAGCGCTCGGCGAAGTGTACTCCATGCACGCCTATATCGGTGCGGAAGGGCTTCGCACCTTTCGTAAGCTCGAAGCTGGAGAGATCGCCGATCCTGGCGAATTCTTCACCACCATGCGCTGCGTGTACGTGGAGTTCGTGCCCAGGGCAGAGTTGGAACCGCAGGATCGCAAACTACTGACTGCACTCAGCCACCCCCGCGGCCATGCGCATGCGTCGCCTATCTTCCGCGCAATACGTCCCGGCTTTCATCCCTGGTTTGTTACTGCGGACGAGGCACGCATGCTGGCCGAGTGCATTCGTGCGGTGGCCGTGGTTTGCACAACCATCGCCAGCCAGAAGAAAGTAAACTTTTGGAAGGAAGATGGGACCTATCCTATGGTCACGTGGATGGAAGACACTGAGCCACGACCCCAGATCGACCTTGTCAGGTCGACTCTTCCTCCCAAGCCGCGCATCCCACCGGTCTCTCTCGATGAACTGACTCTAAGCCAGGTGCGGGACAAAGATTATTCCGTTCGCGGACAAATGGAGCTCGACTACATCTTCGGAGGCGTCCCCGTTGGCAAGAAGAGCGAGCGCAAGAAGTGCGCATCGATCGCGTTAGCCGCGGATGCGGATACCGGGATGGTGTATGCGCCAGAGGTGACCGACTCGAGCGTGCCGTGCGGAGATGCTGTGTCAAGAGTATTTCTCAAAGCGATTCAATCCAGCCGCACACTGCCAATCGAAGTCCGCGTGCGCACCCAGGAGCTGAAAGACAGTCTTGGCCAGTTCATGGGGTCTTTTGGTGTGAAGCTGCGCGTCGCCAGGCGGCTTCCAGCTGTGGATCAAGCCCGAGCACATTTGCTCGGATTCCTCCGTGGCCAGTCGTAGCGGAAGGTCAATCTGCGTCCGCAACTTGGCCGCGCAGCTCCGCACCGCTTGAGAGATCGGTATTGCGAGGTCGGCATAGCGCTCGCCTCCTCGATGAAGTTGCGTTCGTTGCGCCGCAGGTGGGTAGCCATCACTCCGAGGTGCTCTCCGTTTGGCACCGGTCTCCGTTGCGTGGTCGCCATGGGCCGAGATCACCCGCGGCAAAGCGGTTGGAAAGACGAATTCATTTCCGAATCCGAGTTCTTTTCTGATGGCATTTCGAAGCTTCTGGACCGTAACCCATGTCAATCGCCGACATAGTATCGCCGGACTCCGTCAAGCCGACGGCATTCAGCATTGTCGACGTTCTCCTGCGATAGCCGGCGCCTCCCCACGACTGGCCGCTACTGTATCCCTGTTAAACAACCCTTCCCGTTGGAAAGCTTGCCGTGATCTGGTAGACCGCCAAGGTCAACTCATGCGCCTTCCGCCAAACCTTGAGTTCTCCTGAGTCTTTCTCCTCATCACCCCCAACTGCCTCGCTGGATTTCCACCGGTGCCCTATCCGATGATCTTCTTGCCATGGCGAGTACCCCGGAGAGGAGGACCGATGGAAACCTTCCACAAGCTGTTTGGCAGCTAGCTGACGTCATATTCATTTGTCCATGGGCTTTCTGGTTGGCCGGAAAATCGGGCGAGTAGCGTAGGGCTCCGTTCAGAATCTTTCTAACACCTCTCACCGAAGTCACCGAAATAGAGACATTAAACGCTCATAATGGAAAATAGCCTAAGGTCAGGATTGTCGAAGTAAACGATGGTGTCGCAGTGACGACGTGCTTCGCACTCGTGGCGAACGAGCATGATGCACGAAACTTTTTTCGATTGTGAGATTCTCAGAGGCGATCGGGAAGATTCATACAACCGCCATAATTCTGTCGAGGGAGCAAAAGATGGAACGACTTATCCGGCGCACGGCAATCGGGGCACTTGCTGGAGCTGTAGCATCTGCACCTCTTATCGCAGCTGTTGGCCACGGGATCAGCGTACTGCTGCTTGGAGTGCTACTGGGCGCTGCTTTCGCTGTGCTAACCGGGCCAACATCGCGCGCATATCTCGACAACATGTTGACGGCGGGGGCTTACGGAGTACCTTTGTGGGCTGTCATCAGTGTCATTGCTTTGCCGTTGGCTTCGGGACAGATGCCGGAGTGGAGCGCCGAGCAGATGCGCTCGCATTTTCCTGTGCTGGTGGGTTGGGTGCTATTTGGTCTGGCCCTGGGACTTTGTACGCAGTTGCTGAATGACGCAGTCTCACACTTCTTCGGCCCCGAACCCCCACCTCAGGCGCAGGGCCTGGCTCCCAAAAAACACATCGTCATCCTCGGCGGGGGTTTTGCCGGAATGAAGGCCGCCGAATGTCTCGAACAGGAACTGCAAAAGGACCCCTTGGTTTCGATCTCCCTGGTGAGTGAAACGAACGCGCTGCTATTCACTCCCATGCTCGCCGAAGTGGCGGGGAGCAGCCTGGAACCTAGCCACATCAGTGCCCCACTGCGCACCACGCTTCACCGTACGCAGTTTATTCGCGGGCGCGTGACTGGTGTGAACCTGGAGAACAAGAAAGTCTGGCTGGATGCCGGTATCGCCGGCGCTGAGAACTGCCAGAGCGAGCTAACCTACGATCATCTGGTGTTTGCGCTGGGTGCTGTGTCGAACTACCTCGGACTCAGCAATATTCAAAGGCTGGCATTCGACTTCAAGAGTCTCATTGATGCCATCCGTATTCGCAATCACGTGATCGAGATGTTCGAACGTGCTGACCGCGAACCCGATGTTCAGGCACGCAAACCGCTGCTGACCTTCATCGTGGCGGGTGGTGGATTCGCAGGAGTGGAACTGGCGGGGGCGTTGAACGATTTCGCCCGTGGGATTTTGGCTGATTACCCCAATCTTGGCAGTGAGGATGTCCGCGTGGTGCTGGTGCATTCGCGCGACCGGATTCTGCCCGAGTTGAGCGAATCGCTGGGCCGCTATGCGCAAAAACGCATGGAGATGCGTGGTGTCGAGTTTCGGCTCCACACCCGGTTGACGGATGCCCGGGAAGGTGTGGTGGTACTCAGCGACGGGGAGATTCCGGCGGAGACGCTGGTTTGGACAGCCGGCACCGCACCGAATCCGCTGACGAAGTCGCTTTCCTTGAAAAAGGACAAGCGGGGCGCACTGATTGTCGACAAGACTCTGGCCGTGCCGGGGCATACAGGGGTCTGGGCACTGGGGGATTGTGCGGCTGTTGTGGATGCCAAGACAGACAACCCGTGCCCACCGACTGCACAGTTTGCACTGCGCGAGGCGGCGACGCTGGCGAAGAACATTCGGGCAAGCCTTGAGGGTCGGCCGACTCGAGGCTTCCACTTCGATTCATTGGGAGCGCTGTGCGTGGTGGGACACCAGACTGCCTGCGCCGAGTTGACCATCCCCTTTGCACGCGATAGGGCGATGCGTTTCTCCGGATTGTTGGCATGGTTCATGTGGCGCGGGATTTATCTCGGCAAGCTGCCGGGGCTGGAGCGCAAGATCCGCGTCCTGGTGGACTGGGCTGTGGAGTTGTTCTTCCCCAAAGACATTGTTCAAACCATTGACCTACGATAGGAGAGAAGTACCATGGGTGGCACACAATCAGTTGCTGCAATTGATGTTGAGACGAAGGTGGGCGGCTTTACTCGAACGGGCGTAGCGCTTGCCGTCTTGGTTGGCCTGTGCGGAGGCGCAGTGCAAAGCCTGACACTGCGGGCACCGGTTACGCACGGATTGATTGCTGGTGCTGCTTTCGCCCTGGTGTTTGCCTTGTTCTTTGGGCGACGGGCTACCAGCGCAGGCGCGGGATTGATTTGGGGCCTGGCTTCTGCGTTCCTGATGTGGATAGTTTTCCCAGCGGGTTTCGGTCCTATGTTCGGCAAAGGTTTTCATGCAATGGCAGCGCTGGGCGACGCCCGCAACCAATTCCCGCTTCTGGTGGGCTACCTGGTGTGCCTGGGAATGCCTGTCGGGCTGGCGGTCGGTATTCGCAATGGAATGCGCTCATCGGAGATCAATAGCCATTTCAATTGGACTCGCGCCGTGGTGGCCGGAGGCCTGGCGGGTGTGCTTGGTGGCTTCATATTTGACCGCTGGATGTCGGCTGGCGAGTTTTTCCCACTGCTTTCCGGACTGAATCAGCTTCCGTCGCGCGGAACCAGCCTCGCCCTGCAATTTCTAATTGCCGCGCTGATGGGTGTGATCTTCGGCGTGCTTTTTCAGCGTGATGTGCGCGGTTATGGTTCCTGCATGGGCTGGGGAATCGGATATGCAATCCTCTGGTGGTTTTTGGGACCGATGACCCTGCTGCCGCTGGTTTCGCGCGCACCGCTGGACTGGTCGTCGGATGCCGGTAGCGCGATGTTCGGCTCGCTGGTCGGCCACATTCTATATGGGCTGATCCTGGGAGTGAGCTACGCGACCCTGGACAGAGCCTGGATCCGGCTGTTCATCCAGTCAGATCCGCTGAACCGGGAACGACACGGGCCCGGATTGCACGTACTGCAGTCGCTGGGATGGGGCGCAATCGCGGGCTTTGCCGGAGGCCTGGTCTCCAGCCCGATCATGCTGAAGACGGGTGTGCTTACCAAAGTCGCGGGCCTGGACACTAGTTTCACCAACTGGCATGGATTGCTGGTTCACCTGCTCGTCAGTGCGTGCATTGGAATGATGTTCGGCTTGCTGTTTCGCAATGAGTCGACCAATCTCAGCACGGGTGTAGCCTGGGGATGGGTGTTCGGATTGATCTGGTGGTATCTCGGTCCCATGACGCTGCTGCCTCTCGCTCTTACGGGCGTGTGCGATTGGAGCACGAGTGCGGCGTCAGCGCTGCTGCCGTCGCTCATCGGGCACCTGGTGTTCGGGGCTGTCACGGCATGGGTGTTCCTGGTGCTGCAAGATCGCTATTTGCGGTGGCTGTTGCTCGACCCACGAATCGCGCTGCGCGAGAAGCGGCGAGTGCGGCCGTTGGGAACTCCGGCGCCAGCGCTGTGGTTTTTGGTTTTGGGGCTGGGTGTATTGCTCCCGATACTTCTCGGATAGACTCTGTTGCGGAGCCGAATCATCCGTGGACGACACTTACGCAATCAATGTAGCCAAGACCGAGTTTCGTGAGGGATTCAACAGCGGAAATCCAGACAGAGTGCTGTCGGTTTTCGCAGCGGAATTTACCGACAATTCGGACGGTCGTCCCAGCCGATACGGCAAAGACGCCCCGGTGAAGCTGCGTCGCCACCTAGAGGGTCTGTTTTCAGAGTACGAAGCCCGGCTGAACATCATCATGTCGGCTATCGTAATCTCGGGAAATCTTGCGTACGACTACGGCTGGCACGAACTCACGCTGATGCCCCGGAAGGGCGGGGAGGCACAGCTTATCCGCAAGCGGTATCTCGAGCTATGGCGGAAGCAGGACAACGGTAGCTGGCGGATTATCCGCTACATCGATAACGATGATTTGCCGGATGTAGTGGATTAGGCTTTAGACTTTCCCAGGCTGGCGTTGAGTTTAGAGTAGAGGCGCGAACCGAATCCGGCAGGAATCTCGAACTCGGCCCCATCGGCGATGAGTTTCACGACGTTCCGAGTTCCATCCAACACGGCGGAACAATGCTTGCACACTCTGAAGTGCGCGTCCATGCGGGCACGGAGTTCGGGTTCGACGACGTCGTCGATATAGTTGGATATCTCGCGCCAAACTTCGATACAGCTAATTTCAATCACCATATAGAGTAGATATCATAACTGCAAAATTGTTGCACACGTCCTTACGACCAGGGCCTGACTTTCTTGTATTCGTCACTTCCCGTAGTCCACGAGCCGTCAATACCCGGGGCCAGAGCGTCACGCATCCGCAGGCGCGCGCGCAGCAACCGCGTCTTCACGCTGGCCTCGGTGATGCCCAGTATTGTCGCCGTTTCCGCTATGCTCAGGTGCTGGACGTCCCGCAGTATCAGCACTTCGCGATTCTTGGGCGTCAGCGAGGCCATCGCCCGCTTCAACGCCTCTCGCAGCTCCTTTCTCTGTAACTCTTCGGAGGGAATGTCGCGCCAGTCGGCGAAGTCCCGGGGGCGATAGTCGCCTTCCTCACGTTCCTGCTCGGGATGGATTGACTCGTAAAGATGGCGGTGGTCCTTCCTGAGTTTCGCGCGAGCTTCGTTGATGGCGATGTGGATAATCCAGGTGCTGAACTTCGCTTGGAAGCGGAAGTTCGGGAGCGCCTTGAATGCCTTGAGAATGGTCTCCTGGGCGACTTCCTCGGCGTCAGCGGAATTGCCCAACACCCCCATGGCGGCGAAATAGATGGCGCGCTCGCACGGTCGCACGAGTTCGTAAAAAGCTTCGTGCTCTCCACGAGAAACTCGTCGGATCAGCTCCGCTTCGCGGTCGTTGGTCGGGACACTTGACGCTGCCATCTTCAGAAGATCAGAAACCGAGGGTCGAGCTACCCTCCGGGGTAGCAGGATTTTACGAGATTTTCGTCGCGCCAAATGCAAAAAAGCACGGTTTCATCCCGGCTCGGGGTCAAGCTCACATGGAACGAAACGGGAGCGCAGCGGGCGTGAAATCGACGAGATTTATGGCGTGTCGAACGCTCGGGTTCGCACCGTTGACTTGAAACTAAGCGACGAGAGTATACAACTGCTGCAATTCATCGACACGGTGGGCGCGCCCGTTCGCGCAGATACCCGCAGCAGCGATCCTGCTTGCAGCACGTGGCCATCTTTGTGAGTGATATGGGCCGGGTTACACGTTGCTCCGGCAGAACCGCGTGCAGCACATCTCGCTGTATCCGCAGAGGCTACCGGACTGGAACCCGAACGCGGCCCGGCATGAAGGCGTTCTGCTTCCGCAACCCAGATGGACATCCGCTGGAACTGCTGCTGTTCCCGGCGGGCAAGGGGTGACCCGAAGTGGCAGAGGGCGGATGGTAGGTTGTTTCTGGGGATCGACCACTCGCAACTACCGTGTCGAACACCGACGCCAGCCGGCCTGAGCTTTTATCGCAATGTGCTTGTCTTGCGGGTTGCTGGTGAGAGCGAAAACTACGGCTGCGACCAGGAGCACCTGAGCAACGTCTTCGGCGCCCATCTGCGCATTACCCCTGGCGGCCCGACGGGCATTGGCGTTGAGTTCCTCAAGTACATCACGCCGCGCGACGGGCGCCCGTCGCCGGTGAACGCCGGCGCCGCGGACGTCTCGTACCGCGAGACCGTTCTGCTGGTGGATGACATCGAGGGCGTAAATTCGGTCACGGCGGACACAAAAATCATCCGATTTCGTGGAACAAGTTTCGGGCTCGGAAATCCTATTGCATGCAAGCCAGGCAGAACTGATTCGCGACCCCGACGGACATCCATTGCTATTCTTAGAGGACTGATTGAGGGGACCCACATGGACGGACGCACGCAGACGACGGCAGAACACACGCGGCTGGAAGAAAGCCGCGACCGCAGGTCGCACTGGAAACGTTGGGGACCGTATCTCAGCGAGCGCGCCTGGGGCACGGTGCGCGAGGACTACAGTGCCAACGGCGACGCATGGGACTTCGCCTCGCACGATGTGGCGCGTTCCAAGGCATACCGGTGGAATGAAGAAGGCATCGCCGGGATCTGCGACCGGCACCAGAGCATCTGCTTTGCTCTCGCGCTATGGAATGAGAAGGACACAATCCTGAAGGAGCGTATTTTTGGCCTGACCGGCAGCGAAGGCAATCACGGCGAGGACGTCAAGGAGTATTACTTCTACCTCGACAGCACGCCGACGCACTCGTACATGAAGTACCTGTACAAGTATCCACAAGCAGAGTTCCCGTATGCGCGACTGGTGGAGGAGAACCGGCGGCGCGGCAAAGACGACCCGGAGTTTGAGCTGATCGACGCCGACGTGTTCAACGAAGACCGCTACTTCGACGTGGTGGTGGAGTACGCAAAGGCTTCGCCGGAAGACCTGCTCATCCGCATCAGTGCAACGAACCGCGGACCCGAGGCTGCGCGCCTGCGGTTGCTGCCAACCATCTGGTTCCGTAACACCTGGTCGTGGCAGCCGAACTCCCCCAAGCCGCGCCTGGCAAAGGGAGCGACTGGCCGGCCAGGGACTGTGATTCACGTCGATGACCCCATTTATGGCCGGCGGTACCTGTATCTGGAGAACGAACCGCAAGTCCTGTTTACCGAAAATGAGACGAACAGTCGTCGCTTATACGGTGCTTCCGGACCGGTGCTGTGCAAAGACGGAATCAACGATTTCGTCGTCGATGGCCGGATCGATGCTGTAAATGCGGAGAGCGCAGGAACCAAAGCCGCAGCAGATTACCGGTTCACGGTCGCGCTGGGCGAAACCGTCACCATTAAGCTCCGCTTCACCGACCAGGACTGGCTCGCGGCGAAAGATCCGCTCAGCGACGAATTTGACCGCCTGTTTCGCACCCGCAAGCTCGAGGCCGACGAGTTCTATGCAACAGTGATCCCGAACGATCTTTTGGAAGATGCCAAGAACGTGATGCGGCAGAGCTTTGCCGGCCTGCTGTGGTCGACGGTTTTATCACTATGTGCAACGCGAGTGGCTGCACGGAGACCCGGCTGGACCTCCTCCGCCGGAAGAGCGCAGGTACGGCCGCAATCACGATTGGCCGCACCTGTACAACGCGGACGTCATATCCATGCCGGACAAATGGGAGTACCCATGGTACGCGGCATGGGACCTGGCGTTCCACTGCGTAGCGCTGGCGCTGGTGGATGCTGAGTTCGCCAAAGAGCAGCTCGTGCTGCTCACCCGCGAGTGGTACATGCATCCCAACGGGCAGTTGCCGGCGTATGAGTGGTCGCTGGGTGATGTGAATCCTCCGGTGCATGCCTGGGCGGCCTGGCGCGTATACAAGATCGACAAGAAACAGCGCGGACGGGGCGATCGCGCCTTTCTCGTGCGCATCTTCCACAAGTTGATGTTGAACTTTACCTGGTGGGTGAACCGCAAGGACACCGAGGGTATGAACATCTTTCAGGGGGGCTTCCTGGGCCTTGACAACATCGGCGTCTTCGACCGCAGCGCACCGCTGCCGACCGGCGGACACCTTGAACAGTCCGACGGCACAAGCTGGATGGCGATGTACACGCTGAATCTGCTGGCAATCGCATTCGAGCTGGCAAAGGAAGATCCGGCCTACGAAGACGTGGCCAGTAAGTTCTGGGAGCACTTCCTGTACATCGCCGACGCTATGTGCCACCACGAGGGCCATTCCCTCTGGAATGAAGAAGACGGCTTCTTCTATGACGTGCTGCACGCGGGAGACAACGTGCGAGTGCCGATTACAGTACGGTCGATGGTGGGACTGATCCCATTGTTTGCGGTCGAAACGATGGACTCGGAGTTACTGGACCGGATGCCATCGTTCAAGCGGCGTATGGAGTGGTTCATCGACAATCGTCCAGACCTCACTGGCAACCTCGCGTGCATGCGAACCGCTGGAGAGAGCGAGCGGCGGCTGCTCGCCATCGCAGATGCCGAGAAGCTGCGTCGCATTCTGCAGTACATGCTGGACGAGAACGAGTTCCTCTCGCCGTACGGTGTCCGGGCGCTCTCGCGTCACCATGCGGCTAACCCGTATGTGCTGGAGCTCGGCGGCGCACAGCACCGGGTGGACTACGAACCGGGCGAGTCGCGGACCAATTTGTTCGGCGGGAACTCGAACTGGCGTGCCCCGATCTGGTTTCCCGTGAACTTCCTGCTGGTAGAGGCGCTGCAGCGCTTCCATCACTACTTCGGAGATGACTTCAAAGTTGAGTGCCCTACCCGATCGGGCAAGTATCTGACACTGTGGGAGGTAGCTGCAGAAATCTCCCACCGACTCAGCAGTATCTTCCTCAGAAATGGAGAGGGCCGCCGGCCGGTATTCGGCAATTACAGCAAGTTTCAGACTGACGAGAACTGGCGCACCCTGATTCCTTTTCATGAGTATTTCCACGGTGACACCGGGGCGGGCATCGGCGCCAGTCACCAGACCGGATGGACAGCGCTGGTCGCCAAGCTGCTGCAGCAGAGTGGCGAGAAGAACGTGCAACCTGCTGGAATTTTGGCGACCGTGACCGCGGACTAATACGAAGGAGACTTAGAAAATATCAAAGATCGCAGTTTAGCCCGGCAAGAGCGGCGCTGTTCACCTTGCCGATTTGAAGAAGCCCAGCATTGAGGACGCTCCGGATGGACGCGGCGTGCTGGTGCGCGTCCTGAAGGTCGGCGTGGACGGGACGGGCAAAGAAATCAAGGCTGCCGAATATGGTGCTACTCCGAAACGATATGAGTTCGTCGTGATCGGGCACGAGGGTTTCGGGCAGGCGTTAAGAAGTCGGCCCCAACGTGGACCGATTTCAATCCCGGCGATTAGGTGGTGGTGACCGTGCGGCGTCGGGGGTCGAGCCTGTACGACAAGATTGGCACCTACGACATGACCACGGATGACGCCTACTTTGAACGCGGCTTCAGCCGGTTGCACGGATTCCTGACCGGGTACTACGTGGACGATCCTCAGTACATTGTTAAGATTCCGCAGGGACTGAAGGACGTTGGGGTCCTGCTTGAGCCCATGACGCTGGTGCAGAAGGGCAGTGTGCAGGCGTACGAAATCCAGCGGCGTTTGAAGATCTGGAGACCGTGTACTGCGTCGGTGATGGGCGCGGGCACCATCGGTCTGCTCGCGACCCTCGTTTTGCAGTTGCGCGGATTGCGAGTGGATACGTTCGCCCGCAGCCCGAAGCCGAACCGCAATTCGGATTTGGTCGAGGCCCTCGGCGCGCACCACCATGCCACCACGCAGTTGCCGTTCCTGGAGTGCGCGAAAGAGTGCGGCCCCTACGACATCATCTTCGAAGCGACGGGTAATTCAGCAGTTGTGTTCGACGCGATGCAGGGACTTGCCAAGAACGGCGTACTGGTACTGGCTAGCCTGACGGGAGGCGACGGGACTCTCGAGGTCCATGCTGATCGCATCAACGAGGACTTGGTGCTCGGGAACAAGGTGATGGTCGGTACGGTGAACGCCAATCGCGAGTACTTCCGGCGTGCGACATGGCGCAGTCTGAGGCGGAGTATCCTGGCTGGCTGGAAAAGCTGCTCACCAATCCAGTGAAAGGGGTGGAAACCTTCGAGGAACTCTTCCGGCAGCTAACAGGCGACCGCACCGCCATCAGGCTGTACTGCGAAGTCGCAGGTCCGGTCCGGGAGCCGCAGACCAGCTTCGGACTGTGACAGCAGCTTAATCCTAGCGGTGCGGAAGATGGGCGGGTGCGCAGCCTCCTGAAGTTAAAGGCTGAATGCCCGCCCTTTTTCTTGAGTCGATCCATGAGGCCAACTTTCAACGAAACAGGTTCACGAAATCTGTCACTTTTTCCTGCGTCGCGAGTCGCAAGTGCAGCAAGCCAAAGGCACTCAAAATCCAACGACGAAACTGTGGGAGAGGCTCAATGAATTTCCAATTGCAAAACCTCATTTCGCGCGGCTATCGGCTCTATACCCAGGCAGCGGAATCGCTGAAGTCGCCCTTCCTGCTCGCCATTCGCCTGTACTGGGGATGGCAACTGATGCAGACTGGCTGGGGCAAGCTGCACAACATCGCCGGCGTTACTGAGTTCTTCAGGTCGCTGGGATTGCCCGCTCCGCACTTCACGGCAATCGCCATCGCTAACATGGAACTGCTCGGAGGTGCGCTGCTCGCGATTGGCCTAGGTTCACGCGTGATCGGGCTCCTGCTCAGTGTCAACATGCTGGCGGCCTACATCACGGCCGACCGCGAGGCCTTGTTGTCAGTGTTCTCCGATCCCGGCAAGTTCTACAACGCTGATCCGTTTACCTTCCTCATGGCGTCCCTGCTGGTGTTCATCTTTGGTGCCGGGTTCTTTTCCGTGGATTACGTTATCCAGCGGAACAAATCGGCACGGAAGGTACTTGTTCATCAAAGCGTGACAGTGGAACCCACCGCGGCGTAATAATCAGTTCCACTGGTGCAGGCTGCGGCATCTCGCGCCTGCACCGCAATCTTAACGGGCATTATCCAATCTCCTCTGAAGCAAACAAATCGCAAGTAAGCCTGCGTGTTGTAGTGATTGGGTAGATCGCGAGCAACAAAGCGTGGCCTAGCATGCACTCATCCTCAGGCAGCGAATAACGAACAACCCCGGAATTTGAACGTGCGCGACGACCTGCTCAAGATTTTCCGGATCGCCGACGTCCATAAACGCCAGATGCATCAGGCTCCACGGATTGCTAGACCCAGTTTTGCGCCCTCAGAAGCAGTTGAGTTCTCCAATTCTCTGGTAACGAACTGACGTTCGTCGCTCGCTGAAGTAGATCGAAATCGCGAGCTTGGCCAAGGTATAGGCGCACCATATCGCTGATGGTGACCCTATTAGGATCCCGGTCCATGATCTCGAGCTTTGATCCTGTACCGACTTCCCCTGGGTCGATCACGGAAAAATAAAACCCCGTCCGCCCACTAACCAGGAAGCGCTTGATCATGTCGTCACGGTTAAACCTGAGCTGTAACTTGTAACAGGGCATGCGGGGTTGGGTAACCCGAAGAACGGCAGACCCAACTCTCAGGAGGTCCCCAATGCACAGCGTGTCTTCCCGCAGCCCCTCGGTCGTGAGGTTCTCACCAAATACGCCCCACGAAAATGAGGCGTCTGACAGCTGCTTCCGCCAATACTCGTAATGCTCGGCGGGATAAGCGTAAACTGCCTTCCCTGATCCCCCGTGTACCGTCAGGTCCGCCTGTCTGTCACCAGCCAGGTTCGGCTCCCGGATGGCCACGGCGCCAGCAACAGGTTGCTTGAAGATGGCGGTCCGGACGTTGATACCCTTCCACACGACCTCCCGTGGAAGCCCAACATTTACAGAGACGATCCTCATGCCCGCAGTCCGATTCTCTGCGGATCAGAAGCCGCTTCATGAGCGACAGCATCGACCGCCTCTGTGATGATCGCAACGACTCGATCAGGAGCCGAGGCGAGTGGAGTGTGATCCACCTCCATTGGAAGGACGTGGCCACCTGTGCGGTGCGCCATGAATCGTTGAGTCTGGGGAGCGAGCATGCGGTCCTCTTCCGCCAGCAGAAACCAGGAGGGCATCTCTCTCCACGCTGGTTTGGTCATCGGCTCCTCCACGCACTTCATGGCGGTAGGTTTTTGCGTTGCCGCCATCAGCACAGCATCGTCCGCGGAACTATTGTGAGCGACCGCATCGGTGAAACCCTTCGTCGACATCCAGAGAAACCCGTCCTCGTCGGGCACAAGCGCGGGGGCGCTCGCATGCGGTGCTGTGCGGTGGAGGAACTGGCCGACGGTTTCACCGTCAGGCGCCATAGCCGCGATATACACCAATGCCTTCACGTTCGGATTCCCGCTTCCCGCCGCGGTTCTGACCGCGCCGCCGTAGGAGTGGCCCACCAACACCACAGGCCCGATCACCGTGTCAATGGTTCGTCGCACCGTTGCAACGTTATCGGAAAGCGAGGTCAATGGAATCTGCACGGCCATGACTTGCGTCCCTTTGCGCTGGAGGGGCGGGATGACCTTGTTCCAGCTGGATGCATCCGCCCACGCCGCATGCTCCAGGACGACGGTGGGTCCTGTAAGGTTCGTATGGGTCATTGTGCCCTCCCGGCGAAAAGCGAGATCGGAAGACCTACAAAAGAGCGTGTCCAATCACACCGTTAAGAAAGAGACCGGGTTGGAATGTGCCGGGCGCCACAGCCGATAGCGGCAGCACAAGGTAGTTCATGAAGAAGTACACCGCGGCACCGTAGAGCAGCCCGGCAGGAACAGCATGAGTTTTAGGACCACTAGCCTCCAGCTCGCCAACACGAATACCGCCGCGGCGATCCAAGCGATACTGAAATGAAAAGCCGCGCCGAGGGCAGCAGCCGCAAGGCCGCCCTCGAAGGCCGATTTTCCCAGCGGCCACTAGCGATGTTATTGCAGGACCTGAATGGGATTCAAGCCTTGAGTGCCGTAAGCAATCACGCCGTCGATAGCATCAAGTGTTCCAGCTACCAAGCCACCCCAAAAGATCGCTTGCACGTTGGTAAGAGGCTGCCGTGATGAAAGAGCTGTTGCGTTGTTCACTGCTTCCTCCCATGTACGCCATCGAGCTTGCGTCCGAGAAAATCGCGTATGGCATTTCCAATTTCTTGAGCGTGCGTTTCTAAGGCGAAGTGGCCGGTTTCGAAGAAATGCACCTCGGCGCACGGGTTGTCGCGTTTGAACGCTTCGGCGCCAGGAGGCAGGAAGAACGGATCGCTGTTGCCCCAGACAGCGAGCGTTGGTGGCTGGGTGCTGCGAAAGTATTCCTGGAATTTGGGATAGAGGGCCACGTTGCTGGCATAATCCAGAAAGAGGTCGAGCTGAATCTCATCATTGCCCGGCCTAGCCAGCAGAGCGGAGTCAAGTGCGTAGGCTTCGGGCGCAACCAGCGTGGCATTCGTGACGCCGTAGAGATACTGGGACTTGGTCGCCTCGGGCGTGAGGAATTCGCGCAGGGCTGCACGGTTCTCCGCAGTTGGCTCCTTCCAGTATTTCTGGATCGGATTCCAACCTTGGCTTAGACCTTCCTCATACGCGTTGCCGTTCTGCGAGATGATAGCGGTGATCCTCTCGGGATGCGCCAACGCGAGCCGAAGCCCGACGGGAGCTCCATAGTCGAAGATGTAGAGCGCGTAGCGATCAATACCGATGGTTTGTGTAAACCGGTCGACGACCTTGGCCAGGTTGTCAAAGTTGTAGCGAAATTGTTTGCGGTCGGGCGCGCCGGAAAAGCCGAAGCCCGGAAGATCGGGCGCCACCAGATGGTAGCGGTCAGCCAGCGCTGGAATGAGGTTGCGAAACATGTGTGACGACGTGGGAAAGCCATGCAGCAGCAGGATCGTAGGACGATCCTTGGCACCTGCTTCGCGATAAAAGACCCTTGAACCGTCGACGACGGCTTGTTGATAAGTGGTCATGATACACCTCCCGTGAGATATGGGAGCGTCGAAGATCGAGAACCGTCCAGCACCGACTCGAGCATCCACAGCATCAGATGTGCTAACCGATAAAGAGATTCATTACCGGTGCTATAATTTTGGGGAGGACAGCGTATGGGCGTAACCAAACCCGTTCAACGGAGGGATGGGTTCCTGTTCCTTGCCAACCGCCTGGCTTTGGATCTTCTGAACACGTGCCCGGTCCAGAACGGTAAATCTGTCGAGCTGCTCCCTGATTTTGACGCTCTCTTGCGGTGGTTTCAGGCCGCCGACCTGCTTAGTTCTCGTGAGGCGGTCAGTCTTCGACAACACTGGGGAGAATCGGCCCGAGCGCGACATGTGGTGAAAGCCATGCGGGAATTGCGGGAAAGGCTGAGAAAGGAGGTCCTTGCCAGGGAACATGGCGGCACAATTCATCGCGCTGCCGTGGAGGAACTGAATCAGCTAATGGCAGAGCACCCGATGCTTACCAGGCTGAAGGCAAGGGGCGGCGCGTCCACGACGCAGTTGTGGTTCAATCCACGTTGCCCTGAAGATTTATTTGCCCCCGTGGCACACAGCGCAGCAACGTTGTTCAGCGATGTAGATCGCAAACGTGTCCGCAAGTGTGGACAGTGCGTGTTGCACTTCTACGACACAAGCAAGAAGGGGACCCGTCGCTGGTGCAGCATGCAACTGTGTGGAAACCGGATCAAGGTAGCTGCCTATGCAGCTCGCCAACGCAGGAATGATCGTAATTAAGCCGATGGTGCGGCGAGGTCGTCCAATCTGCTTGCCCTGTCGCAGCCCTCGACTGATGGGAAGAAGTGTGGAATAACTTCATTCAAAGGGGAACAATTATGCAACAGTCGCGTACGACTAAGGTCAATGCTTCGGAACAGACCATCAAAATTGGTCCGATAGGGATTCGATTCCTTCTCACCGGCGAAGATTCCGGCGGAAGCGTCTCCATGTTCGAGGTCCTCGTTCCGGCCGGGCAGAAGCTGGTGGCGCCGGCCCACAAGAACGATGCCTACGAGGAGATCCTCTACGGTATCGAGGGCGTCCTTACCTGGACGGTCGACGGCGAGTCCATCGAGGTTGGCCCCGGGCAGGCCCTGTGCATCCCTCGCGGCGCGATACATCGCTTCGATAATTTCGGCAATGAGGATGTGAAACAGCTCGCCGTCATATCCCCTGCGATAATGGGCCCCGCATACTTCCAAGAAGCGGCTGAGGCAATCAATGCCGCCGCTGGCGGCCCACCGGACCGAGCGAAAATGATGGAGATCTTCCGCCGTCATGGCATGACGCTGGCCGCCCCCCCGCTTGTCAAGTAGCAGCTGGCGAGTACGCTCGCCACGCCGACTGGAAGCGACAGAGAGAGGTAATTCGAACTCTTGTGCAGAGGAGCGAGATCGCACACGAGAACATAAAGATTGTTTTTCGCGTATCGCCTGATGCAGGGAGATTAGGACCGGAGTCCATTGCTGCTACTTTGGCTACTTTGCCACGATGCCCTCAAGCCAGGTGTCATAGGTTTGTTTTAACTTAACTTAGATTTGTGCGGACGACAGGGGGCTGTCAAGACGAATGCGTGTTTGGCGGTGCTGTCCTAAATGCCGATCACCCGCCACTGAAATGCGTGTAATTCAGCAAGTCGACGGTAATCGCGCTCATTGGCGGTGAGCACCTGTATGCCCAGACGCCCGGCGCTCATCGCAATCAGTGCGTCATTGGTCAGCCGCCCCCGTCCGATTTGCTCATAGCCGTACTTGGTCGCCAACCGAGCAAGCACAAGGCCAGTTTGAGTCCAGTCGCTGAGAGTGGGCACCAGGATTCGTTTTACCCTGTCGAAGTCTCGCTCCAATCGCTCAACTGCGCGCCGCTCTCGGTCACTAGCGCCAGCGTACAGCTCTTCAAGCACAACCGCACTCAACCACAGTGGGACATCAGCAGTTAGCCGCCTGAGGGTTAGCGTTGCTTCGTTTCCCCGGTGCAGCGCCGTTATGTATATCGAGGTATCAAAGAGTGCCGGCTGCATTTTAACCAACCAGGGTGCCGTAGACGTCCTTGATCTCAATACCGCTCTTGATGAAACGCTCCGTAGCTTGAAGGACCAATCGGTTCTTCTCGTGTTCCGCAATCGCGAAATCCAGGGCCCGCTCAATGGCCTCAGTCTCTGTCTTGGCATGAAATGCCCTCTGGGCGCGTTTGATCTTGGCAGAGTCCAACTGAAAGTGTTTGTGGGATCGTTTGGTCGCTGTCGTCATGAAATCGCTCCCGATGTTTGCCAGTGTATCAGATGTACATGCTATCCACTTCTATGTACATTGTCGAGGTTGTGTGTTGGGAGCTTGGTGGTCTCCGATCGATGGCGTTTATGTCACGTTGTCGCGGGTGTGCATTCCCCGTAAAAGGCGGTGTTCTCGCAAACGAAGACTCTCAGGCCAAGGTGCAGCTCAGGCGGAAAGACTTGTCATGGCTGTTCCGCAATCCGATGGCAAACCGGCATCCATCGAAACAGGAGCTGGAAATCCATCACGCCGAACATACGCATACCATCTGCTGAGACGGCGTATTCTTCCCGCACTACGCCAATCTGGCGAAAGCTGAGCGCTTCGATCAGCTTCTCGACAACGTCAATATGGGGAATAGGTTGGTGGGTAGCTGTGGCCGCCGGCATTGACACGCTCGCTAATTCTTCCCGGCTGAGCTTATTGTCGCAAGAGCACAGCGTCATAGTTGGAGCAGGCGCTGCGATCTCGGTGGCAATAGCATCGCTGACTGGCCCTGCTCGATAAGGTTTGTCTCCTGCATTTTTGTTCCTCCAAGAACGAAAATGGGAGGGCGACAGCCGACAAACTCCGTCTGGCGCTCTCCCGAGTGGTTGTGCCGCTTCCGGCGGCTCGGTGCCCGATGACACTAAGGCGGCTTCGTCTACCTCGGGCAATTGACTGGGTATGGATTTCAGACCGCCCGCACTAATCAGTTGGTGTAGTCGTGAGAAGAGCAAATTCCTGGTGATAAGGGGATGGAGAGAATTCGGAGGCCCTCAACTAAATCGCGGGAATTCAAGGCGAACAAAAAGCCAGGCACCGCACTATGATTTGGCCGTATGCGTAGCGAGCGTTTCCACCTTTCGACAAACGCCGAACATCATTAAGCTTTCGAGTGAGATGAATAAGGTCTAAGGCCACTCAGCTACTCGTCGCTTGCGACCCTCATTTTCTGGGCTGCGACAGTGGTCTTGGTCCCCACTCATTGTGAAGCTTCGCACGAAACTCTGAAAGTGCCGCCACGGTCCGGAATGCTTCTATCACTGGCACGGCTTGTTATGATCCGGGTGGGCTCCCTTTGCTTTTGCTTCCGCTTCAGTCATGTACGTCCCAGCCTTAGTCGTGCCGTAATACCTTGTGCCCGGGCAGTGATAGACATTGGTAGCAGTGTTCAGCCATACCTTGTCTGCGCCACCACCCGGTGCTTGCGCCGTTGTTTTAGCCTTGGATGTAGCTGCAGGAGCCGTGGAGGCAGGAGCCGTGGCGGCCGGAGCAGCGGGACTCGTCGGCGTTGCCGCAGGCGGAATTGCGACCGGAGCGGCGGCCGCTTTACTGCTGCCGCCAGACTCTCCGTACCACTCTTTCACGCCCTGATGTCCGCGACAGGCGCCTTGTTTGGATGCTCCAGTGTAGTACGTCCCATCTTTGCAGAGTCCCGTCGCACCCGCTGGCGCTGCGGCTGGCGCCTGCGCCGTTGTCTTAGCCTTGGATGTCGAGGCAGGAGTGGAAGTACTCTCCGGCGTTGCTGCGGTCGATGTCTTGGCCGAAGCAGCGGCTGCCTTGCTAGTGCCACCCGAATCCCCATACCACTCTTTCACACCCTGGTGTCCACGGCAGGCGCCCTGTTTGGATGCGCCCGTGTAATAGGTACCGTCTTTGCAGAGGCCTGTGGTACCGGCTGGTGCTCCAGCTGGTGCTTGCGCCACAACAATCTGCGACGTTAACAAAGCACCAACGATCGTTATTGAACGAACAAGAGTATTGGTGTTCATAGTCATCTCCGTCAGTTTGATAATGTACTGCGAGGTGTATCAATGTGGCGAAGCTCCTCGTTGCGCCGTCGCATTCTCAGCCATCTTCGCCATGGGCAATGGTGAGGCCCGCACCACTTCCGCTGCGGCTGCAATCCGCTGCCGGGATGGATCTCAGCTCCATCATTTCCAGCTTAGTTGGGGGCAGTGTCGGAGGAGCCGTGGTAATGGCCATCGTTGGCTGGATTAAGTCGAACATGTCCACCTCTTAACACCCAGTTTACTCAAAATGTAGAGCTCCGGATCAAACCGGGGTTCATCTATTGCGGTCTTGGGTCAGATTTCAGCTGACCAGCTACAATCGTCCCCATCGTTGCTTCAACCGTGGACCAAGCGGGAGTCGAGGCGCTCGACTATCCGCCGTAGCTCCCATTGCTAAGCCACTCGCTCCTAAAACAACACCAGCCATCATCAAGGTACCAGGGGCCAGTAGAAGCTTGGCGCCGAATCGATCCTCTCCCAGAGAGTACGCGAACTGGAGAGCCCAGCAAATGCCGTTCGTTTTTCAGGTTCACCTCCCATATATTTTGGTTGCTGTGAGAGGTATCGCAGGTGATCTTCGTCTTTATTCAGCCATTGACAGCTACTCTCATCGGGGCCGTCGTTTTCCCGAGCCGCGACAGTTGGACCGGCTGCCGCAGCCCAGGTAGGGTCCGCAGTAAGATCTGTTGCTGCAGCGCTGGCAGGCGGGAAATCCTCCTCGGAGGTTGTGCCGCTATCACTACTGGCGGCAACGAGGCCTCGCTCGAGGTCGGTTTCTACTAGAGTCCAGTTTTCCGGGATCGTGGTGCAGTCGGCTGTATTCGTGCCACCCACACCCCGATATTGAACACCGCAATGCATTACGAAACCACGCGCTAAGGGAAAGCGCAGGCGAAATCGTTTCTGCCCTCGTGTATGCCTGTCATGATGGTCTGTTTCTCCAATCTCACAGGACACATATGCATAGCATTGCCCTGGGTGTGGCCTGACGCGTCATAGAACGGCGATTTCAACTGCACCGAGGGCGCGCTGGAACACAGCAACTTGTTCTGCTCACTATGCAGGCCACGCATATAGGTACCGTCCGGACAAACGTGCATGTTGCCTCTGCCGAAATCCTTTTGGGTACCACTATCCAACACCGACTGGACTTGAGCCTCTTCCGACTGCGGGACAACGCGTTGACATGTAAATTTATTGTCCTTGACATTTGCGCCCGCCATGGCATAACCCGCCGGGCAGGCATGCAACTTAACCCCGCTCCAGGTTTCTTGGTTACCACCGTCAACGTACTGCTGCTGAGCAGGACAGGGTTGAGCCACTAACAAGTAAGCGATGACGAACAGCATCACGGCTGCACTGCATATTCCGGATCTTGTCATTTTTGGAACCCCTTTGAGATCATGATGTCAAACAAATGAGGCGGGTTGCCGATTTACACGTGAACAGCGATTCCCCCGGGGTGAGGAGTACGCAGCCAGGCGGGATCTCAAAGCTGCAGAACAAATGACCACGAGTGCCGTATATTTCCAAAAAACTGCAGTGTATAAGATCTGCGCGGTCATGCTCGTCTCCAGGCGAGTCGAAAGGCCGCGAAGCAAGCGAATTCAAGGCGACCAAGAGCGATTAGAAACTGAACCGGCTCCCCATCAACGAACAAACTCGCCAAGCAGAAACCACGACACGTGCGTCTTTTGTGCCCGATCAGCCTACACCGAGGCCAGAGAGCGTAGCAGCAGATGTAGTCAGAACCAGAGCCTCCGGCGAGTCCGCTCCTCTCAAAGGGCCGTAAGGTTGTCCGGCAGGAGTCGGAACAGATTCCTTTTCCTCACGGTCTAGTTCGAGTTCGCGCAGAAAGCGGTCCAACGATTGCAGCACCTGTAAAGATGATCGCGAGGCACGGGCCTCAGCAGATCATCCATGACCACGCGATTCGTGGGTGGACTGCCTACCGAACAAGAGCATAGCAGCGAGCGAAGCAGTAGATCCTCGCCAGCCCAGCTTAGAAACTTGCCCCCGCCTCTAACACCACGGTCGTGCCGCGGGCTCCCGGATTGAACACATAGGTCGTGAACGCCCAGTGCTTGTGCGAGGCGCCCACTAGGAACCCACGCTGGATGTTGAACGGCGTCTGGTAGGCCTTGGTATGTTGCGCGACGGCGCCCACATGTAGCCACTCCACCGGGGAGTAGGTGAGTTGCGGCCACGCATAGTAGAAGTTTCCGGACTTACTGTCGGTGTCGAATACATATTCATTCGAGATCGAGGCCTCGATCTTTTTATACGTAAGCGAAGCCTCGCAGCCGGGGGCGATCCCGTTGGATTGCCCAAAGACGCCGCCGATCATGGGTGTAAGGCTGAACTGCACCTTCTTATCCCAACTGAAGTTGTAGCCCGCCCATAAGGACCCAGTGTGCAGGTTTTCGTAGTTGTAGCGTGCCTCCAGGTGAAGCCAGTGGTGGTCCGCGGTGAACACCGGATCAACATACGACGTCCCGTCCGGGATGATGTAGCCATCCACTACCAGGTTGTACTCCCAGGGCTGCGCAGCCGGCGTCTTGAGGGGCGCGATGCCCGGCGTTGCTTGGCCAAGCGCATGGCCGCTCGCGCAAACGATCAAGGCCAGCACTGCGAATTCGCGCGCGGCCTTCATCCTCCGAGCGCGATCGTAAGCCCAGCCAGCAAAATGCCAACCAGGACCATGAGTCCCCCCACGCGCCACGGATGAAATCCCGAGAAACGGCCGAAGGCATAGCCACACCCGAATAGCATGGCGATGGCCACCACGTTCGAGATCCGCAGCGCCAGCACGGCCTGATGAACAAATAGAAACGGAATCGCCACAGGAAAAGTGGACAGGAAAACCAGCAGGAAGACGCGGCCGGCAGCCACCCAATCATCCTTGGCAAGCCAGGGATGCATCGGCAGCTCGGGCAATTCATTCAACTTCTGCCGCATTACTTGATATTCGGCCTGCGGCAGCACTGAGGCCAGCAGCGGAGGCAACGCATCACCGATAATCTGATGCGCCTCGGCCGGGTCGTCGGTTGCGCGCAACGCCCGCAGCGCGAGCAGGCCCTGACCCTGCTCGCTCAGGCGCGACATCAGATAGAAGACCGCGTCAATGATTCCCCACGCCAGATTGCACCCCAGCGCGCCGACGAGCATCTCGCGAACCTCTTTTTTGCCAGCGCGGGCGACGCTAAACGAACAGGTGAAGGTCAGCACCATGATCAGCCCGAACAGGATCTCCGAGACCCGCTCCATGGGATCAAGCAGGCGCTTGAACGAGATGATCGTGTTTTCCCCTTGCGTGGATGCCGTAGTGTGTGGGGTGGTCACTGTGCTTGGATCGTCAACCCTGAATCGCCGTAAAGTTGCACTCCGCTGCTCGCACACTGTTCAATATAGGCTCTTCACTTTAGCACCATCAAGACCACACATCTTACAGAGGTAGCTCTCGGACTTCTATGTTGTCTACGTCTTGATCATGCGAATCCAGAAAGGATCTACCAATAGGCGAAGGCGGAGTACGCGAAACTCCAGTAGCAGCCAAATTAATCCATGAAAGCCCACACCGGAACGACCAGCCGATACAGCGAGGTGTTCGACTCATCGGTTGCTAATGCTAACGGCAGACGCTCCAGGATTCCATAATGCACAGAAGGCGGCTTCTGAGAAATTTTGGATAAGGCGGCTCTTTGCGGATAAGTCCTCCCTTGGCGCAAAGGAACACCCATTTCCCCGAAGCCTGCTTCCGGGGTCAGAGTCCGGAATAACGCTAGTGTTTTATCGGAAGCGCGCACTCGAGAATGAGTGGGTGTGGTGGGTGGTGTGGCGACAATGCTCTGGCGCGCTTTCGATAAAACCGTTAGAAGGAAGCCGCTTGCGTTTGGGGCGGACGCGGTCTATGGGAATTCAATCGATTTGGCACTGGAGGTAATTGCAAAGAAGGGGGTTGCGCGAAAAGCTTGGTTATTGATGCTCGTCAATGTACTGTTCCCCGCGTTCACCCCGTGATGGTACGCCGCGGCTGTTCTTCTTTCAAGCGCAGATACGCTTGCACCTACACACGCGGCAGCGTCCGCCGCGCAAGCGGCTTCGTTCTGACCGACCATGCGGGATTTACACCCACGGGGCTAAATGGTGATTGGTACGAACGGGTCAGAGCTTGGCTCACCTCTCAACCGTGGCGGATACCGATTGTGCGATGCGTCTTAGGCCCAAGGCCCTAGCCTGCGAAGTTTGAGAATCCGTCTCTCAGATTTTTCTCAAGCAGCGAGCTGATCAAGGAGGTTTTGAATAGCCGTATCAGCTTTGTGATAGGCGGCCTCGATTTTCGCAGGGGGCTTG
>Ga0306920_100001461_pt1 | contig 29349 bp, 23 predicted proteins | sample flu12Cox44000170_FD_204666 | JGI IMG/M metagenome (GOLD analysis project Ga0306920, IMG submission 204666) | Lab enrichment of tropical soil microbial communities from Luquillo Experimental Forest, Puerto Rico - flux4day.12C.oxic.44.000.170 (v2)... | ecosystem: Environmental > Terrestrial >... | reverse complement strand
GATCAGGCCGACCGTCGCCTGGGCCCGTCGATCGCCCTGCTCGGCGAGCGGTCGCAGCACCTTCAGCGCGGTTTGGTAATCGCCTTTGCTATAAGCCGCCAAGCCGGACTCTACATCGCGCGAGGAGGCGGTCAGCCCCGATGCCGCGGCGAGATCCACGAACGCCTGGGCAATCGGCTCTCGATAGACGCCCAGCACGAACCCCATGGCCAGCATGACCGCGGCGAGCCCGCCCATGAGCTCGCGCTGCCTGCGCTGCAAGCGCGTCGCCACGCCTTTGCAGGTCGCCAGCGCCATCTGCAACGCTGTGAGCTCCTTTTCGAGGGAGGCCTGCTCGCCCCCATGCTTGTTGATTCCAAGTCGCTGCAGCAATGACATTGATGCTCCCAAATGACCCCTTCCCTCGCGCTATAGCTAGGTATCAGTAACGCGCTCGGCAATCGGCGACGCCGCAATGCCCGCCTTGAACACTACTGCCATGCGTCGAGCCCGGCCTGCCCGAGAAGCTTGCTCCAGCGCACGATCTCGCACTTGACAAACGGCGTGAGATCGTCAGGGGCGCAGTCTCGATCGCGATCAGGCCCAGATCGGGATTCGCCACGTTGCCCCGACGGGAAAAAACACGGTTGAAGCGCTGGAGACGAGGCAGTACAGGGCGCTACCAGGATGACCGCGCGGCGCGGATAGCTCTGCGCCTGCGCAGGCTGGACCAGCAGCAATCCCACAAAGCGCGATAGGCGCGTGATCGCCCGACGCCTCGCCTGACCTTATTTGACATTCCTACGAACAGCTCGCGGCAATGCTGGTAGGAACGTCAAATCCACCACACTAGCGCGCAGGCTGCGGGCGGCTCCGGCTGGCCTGCTTGAGCAGCTGGAACAGATCGTTGGCGGCCTCCGGCGAGGCGAACGTCTCCGCCGGCGTGCGAATCAGCCGATCGACATCGGGATTCTTCGACGCTCGCTCGAGCGCGCCTCGCGTCTGCATATCTCCAAGCTCCTTGAGCGCGTCAAGCGTGCGCCGCACCAGAATTGGGTTCCGGTCGACGAGATCGGCCAGCAGCTCATTGCGTGCGATCACGGCCCGATCGCTTTCGGAAAATTGCGGCGCTGTACTCGTCAAACCGCGCTGCTGCGCGCGCACATCACTTACATCACCCACGGCAATCGTGATGATCGCAAAAAAAATTGCCAGCCATCTCATGCCGACCTCTCATTCGCCTGGATTCGCAGCCGCATCTCCCGGATGCTGTTCCCGAACGTTCGCTCCAGAATGCCGGTAGAGGACACTATGATGTTCCCGAACGGTGTGCGCTCACGCGCAAGAAAGCCGGCATCGGCAAACGCAACCACCTGCTTGCGGCAGGTCTCCGTTGACATCACGGTAACCAGAAGGCGCGCGAGGTTCGACTGGTCGATGGCGCCAGACTGCTCGCGCCAGTTCGCGAGCAGCCTGGGCATGGTATCGGCGGTGAACATTGCGTCGAGCAGCCGGTCCATTTTCAGTCCCAGCCGCCTCATCTTCTCCGGGTCCTTGGTCAGGTTGACGATGTACTGATTGTGCAGATCCGCAAGCTTCGTGACATCATCGTCGGTCCTGATTCCTCTTGCCTTCAGCAGATAGAAGAACTCCGCCATCTGATAGCTCGACTCCAGGCGCAGCACGTCGAGCGTTTCGGGCTTCTGGCTGCTGCTTTCGTGGCATAACCTGTCCGCGAATTCCTTCCTTCCCCAGCGCAGGACCTCGAGTAGCTCAAGGTCCTTGTCGATCTCGCTCATTTCCGAGAGGACTTTTTCGGCGGTCATGGTGGCACGTTCGCAGACGACCGAGAATACCCGATCGACAAGCGAAGCCTCCAAACGCGTTGGAGGTCCGCAAGGTCATCGCGGTTTTGCAAAGGCGATCGTCGGTTCGAATACCCCTCAGCTTCGCCCCCATTGTAGCTCCGATGATACGTTGCTCCTATCGGAAATCATAGGCCGCCGCTGCGATCAGCGGGAACCGCGCGCGGGCGTCGGGCACATCCTTGCCGCCGCTGCTCGGCGGGGGGCCACCTGCCCGAGTCGCGTTGCCGGGCGGTCTTGGACAGGCCCAGACAAGTTGTCGTGGTAGGACGGTGGCGACGGAGCCAATCAAGCGTCCTGCGAAGTGTCTGTTTTTGGCGCCGTCCATCCAATCCGGTTGGAGAGGCAGGCCCTTTGAGTGCTGTTGATTCTGTCCTAATGTAAGGCGGCAGAACAAAGAGGATGGCCGCGCATCCGACGCGGCTCCTGAATTAAAACGGGTGCTGCGATGATGAGAATTCGAGCCTCGATCCTTGCATTGGCTGCAGCGGCTGCGACTGCATCACTTGCTGGGCCTGCTTCCAGGCAGGCGGCGTTGGTGATGAGTGTCACCGGCAAGGCTGCCGGCGTGCGCCCGCTGGCTTATGTCGAGACCGGCAAGATCATCACGCTCGGCCAGCATGACAGTATCGTGCTCGGCTATCTCAACTCGTGCACGGAGGAAACGATCACCGGCGGCACCGTTAAGGTCGGCGTTGATCAGAGCGAGGTGCAATCGGGCCTGGTCGCGCGCACGAAGGTGCCTTGCGACCCCGGCAAGTCACCAGATGAAGAAGGGGCGGGAGGGGTGGTTGTGCGCGGCGCGCCGTTACTGGGCTCGACGCCATCGGTCACGCTCTACGGCAGCTCCCCCATGGTGGAATTGAAAGGTCCCGGTACGCTGTTAATCGAGCGCCTGGGTCAGGCCGGCGAGCGATACTCCATCAACGTTACCAACGAGCAGCTCGTCAACGGCCGGTTCTATGATTTTGCGAAGGTCGGGAGGAATTTTGCCCCGGGCGGCGTGTATAGCATGAAGGTTGGTGCAGACGAGATTCTCTTCAAGATCGATCCGCATGCGAAGGCCGGCGACCAGCCGGTTCTCAGTCGACTGCTGCGTTTGGGAGTGTCGGGCTGATGCGGACCACGCTCTCCTGAATGGGACGTGTCCGCGGCCGTGACGCGTTGACGGCGCTGATCGTTGCGCTTCTGGCTGGAGCGTTGGTCAGCCTGCCCCCTTTCAGTCCGCTGCGCGGATGGTCAATTGATACGCTGACCGCGCTGCGATGGCGCGTATTCGGCGACAGGTTCGAGCCCACCTCATCCCCGACCGTGGTCGTAGCCCTTGACGAAGAGACCTACCACACGCCTCCGTTCGAGAACCTGTCCACCATCTTCATGACGGGTGAGATCGGTCGTGCCATCAAGGCGATCATCGCGGGTGGCGCAAGCGTGATCGGCATGGACATCGTCTTTCCCGCGTCGGTGGAGCTGTCCAGCCTGCCGTATGGGGAGGCTACGCTAGGTCATCTGCTGACCGGCTTCGACAGCGATTTTCGTGATGCCATCCAGCTCGCAGGCCGCGCGCATAAGCTCGTACTCGGCTGGATGCAGGTTTCCGGGCAGCAGTTTCTGCCGACCAGGACACAGGTGATGCTCGTCGGAGGGATGGACAACCTGCGGACGCTCGCGGTTTCGCTTGATCCTGATGAGATCGTGCGAAGAGTCCCTTTAACGGTCATGCCCGACGGCAAACCGGTGCCAGCCTTCGCCTTTGAGCTTGCCGCGCGCGCGCTCGCCGAAAAACCTCAGCCGAGCCCGAACGGGCCGATAACGCTCGACGGTTATCATGTCCCGACGGTGCCGCCGACCAGGATGACACTCAATTTCGAGGGTGGCTCGCGGGACATTCCCACCTATTCGCTTGCCGATCTGCATGCATGTATGGAGCGCGGGGATGACACGACCAAGGAGTTCTTCCGGCGCAATTTTGGCGGCAAGATCGTCATCTTTGCGAGCGTGCGCGTCACCGAAGACCAAAAGGTGACATCCAAGCGATTTGCCACGGCGCCGGCGAAGCCAGTCGCCGAGCGCTGCGCGATGGCTCCCTCCACCACGACGGACTTTACCCCCCGCACCATCGCCGGCGCCTACATTCATGCGACTGCTGTGAACAACCTCATTCGCCACAATGCATTGATCGAGACCGGGACGCTCGCGAGCGGCGCCATCGCGGCAGCATTTGCCGCGCTCGCGGCGTTCTCTGCTCTCGTGCTTGCGCCGCCTCTGGCCGTTGCGAGCTTTCTTGTGCTTGGCGCCGCAGCCAGCACCGGCGCGCTGGCCGCGTTTCAGTACAACATGCTCGTGCTTCCGCTCTTCGAATCGCTGTCCGCGGGGGTTGCGGCACTTTTCGCAATGATCGGTTTCCGCCTCGCAGTGACCGACAAGAACGAGCGCATCCTGCGCCGGAGCTTCTCGCTCTATCTCGCCCCCGCCCTGATCGAAAAGATGCTCAGCTCCGGCAAGCTGCCTTCGCTCGGTGGCGAGACCCGGCCTGTGACCATGTTTTTCTCTGATATCGCGAATTTCTCCGCCATGACCGAGAGGATGCCGCCGACCGAGCTCGTTGCGCTGATGAACGTCTATCTTTCCGCCATGACCGATATCATCGAGGCGCACGGGGGATTTGTCGACAAATACATCGGCGACGCAATTGTGGGGGTCTTCGGCGCGCCCGTGGCTGATAACGACCACGCCACCGCGGCGGTGCTCGCCGCGCTTTCGTGCCAAGCGCGGCTTGCGGAGCTCAACAGCAGCGTGCCTGCACTGCGCAAGCACGTACTCGCACACAGGATCGGCCTCAATTCGGGCGAGGCGCTGGTGGGTAATGTCGGCTCGGGTCGGCGCTTCAACTATACCGTCATCGGCGATGTCGTGAACCTGGCGTCTCGGCTCGAAGGCGCGAACAAATACTATGGAAGCTCGATCCTGGCGTCGGAAGCGACCGTGAACCTGACCGGCGCGAGCTTCCGCTGGCGCGAAATTGACTCCATAAAGGTGCTCGGGCGCAAGCAGCCAATTCGGGTCTACGAGCCACTCGCGCAAGCGGGCCGCGAAACCGGGCTGCAATCCGAGCATGCGCGGATTTATGCCGAGGGGCTGGCGTGCTGGCGCAACCGTGAATTTGGTGCTGCTGCAGATATTTTTGCGCGTATCGCTGCGGCCGATCCGCCCTCCAAGCTGTTCCAGGAGCGGGCCGAAGAGCTCATGAAATGGCCGCCTTCCGCAGACTGGCAGCCAATCAACGTCCTGGAAGCGAAGTAGCGCGATTACCGCACAATTCCCGATTCTGCGGGCACATACTGTGTTCGCCCACGGAGTTGCAGCGCGCAGCGTCTACGCGGACACCGACATCGAATAACCCTGCAAATGATCAGGCACTGTGAAGGCCGAGGACGGCGTGCACTGCGGCCTCCAAACCATTTGGCGACGGGGCGCTTGTGCCGCCGGGCGGATATGTCAGATTCGACCCGTCGCATCGTTATGGCAAGCACAGTGCTTTTGCCGGAGCCGCGGCGCCACGACTTCTGGCAAGGAAAAAGGCAGCGGGCCGCGCGAGCTGGGACACACGTCATGTTGATCGGTTCGGCTCCGTTCGGACGGACGCGCCTCAACAACCGCGAATGGTCCGTTGCCTCCCATCGTATCATTCCTTGAACCGAACAGCATGAAACGAAAAAGCAATCGACCAACGAGCCTTCAGCGGACCTGCTCCACGCGAGGCATCATTGCCGTGCTTGCGGTGGCCGTCTGCGGCCTGACGTGGAGTGTACCGAGATGGGTCGATGATGCTGGCGCCCAGGCAGTGCCGAGCGTTGCGACGGCTCAGCCGACAGCGGGGCCGCTTGAGCCCGCCTACCTCAATAAGGTCCAGTCCCGCCTTGGCCTGCAGCTCATCGCCTTGATGAGCGAGAAGCCGAACGTCGAGGACAATCTGATCGTCTCGCCTGCAAGCGTTGCTGCGGTCCTGGCGCTCCTGGATCTCGGCGCCAACGGCCAGATGCGCACAGCCATGCTCAAGGCGCTCGCGTTCCAGGACGAGCCGGCGGGCGACGGCGCGCGCACGTTTGCCGCGCTGCGGGCCAGCATGAAGCTCGCACAAGCGGATGCCGGTGGCCCGCTTGCGTCTGCGAACGCCATGGTCTTCGATCCCGCAGCGGCGCCATACCCGGACATGATCGCGGCGCTTGCCGCCAGCGGCGCCGAGGTCACGATTGCGAGGCTTGATGATTCCGCCACCATTGCCCGCATCAACGCCTGGGTCAGGCAGCACACACGCGACTTGATTCAGTCCATCATCGATCAGGCGCCGCCCGAGCCAGGACTGGTCGCTCTCAATGCGCTGCACTTCAAGGATCGCTGGAAAAAAGCCTTCGATCCGGCATTGACCAAGCCAGCGCCGTTTCGCGGGCACAGCGGGACTGCGGTCGAGGTCCCGATGATGCAAATGGATGGCAGCTTTCGTCTGCGCCAGGATGGCGCCTTCGTCGCCGTCGAGCTGCCCTATGCGGCCGAGCGCTTCCGGCTCGTCCTGGTCACAACGAAAGGCGAGCCGACGCGCGCGGCGCAGTTTCAGGAGGTGGCGGATTGGCTTACTGGAGACGGATTCGAGCAGCACCCCGGCGAGATATTGCTGCCCCGCTTCGGCGCTGGCGGCAGTGCCGATCTGCTCGATCCGCTTGACGCACTCGGGCTCAAGCAGGGGCGCTCCTCTCCCGGATCGCTAAGCGGGCTCTCCCGCGTTGCGCTGAGCATCGCGCAGATACTGCAACGCACGGAAATTCGCATCGACGAAGCCGGCACCGAGGCAGCAGCGGCAACTGCGGTGACGACAACGCGCGCGATCACCAGCGACTTCGTGAAGATGACGTTCGACAGGCCGTTCCTGTTCGGGCTGCGGGACACCGCGAGCGGCGTTGTGCTGCTGACCGGTTATGTCGCAAGTCCCAGAGCATTCTAGTCAGATCGGCTGATCCACGGAATGCCCGAGAACAGGCGCCAGGCCAAGACTCCCCTCCCCCAAACAGATTGGAGCGCTGCACGGCGATTGCTTCTCAGCCATGGCGATGGCCATATCAGCGCCGCGATTTGCCCGCGCATGGTGCGGGAAGACAGAATCGTGGCCAGAGCCGCACGTCGCTAAGGCTCGCCTGCCTCGCTGCCTCTCACTGCACTGATGGTCCTGTCGACTGAGCCTTGCAGAAGCTCCAGGCGTGCGCGGACGATCATCTCTGGTGACGATAACACTGCCGCTCGAAGTCGAGCTTCTGTCGCTCATCGGCGCTGGGGTCGGTGGCCTCGCAACCGGGCTCCGGCTGGCGAACCAGCAGTGCCGCTGGCGGCAGCGGAATTGCCGCCGCAGGGATGGGCTGCACGGACCCGGCAGGGTTTGCCGTGCGCGCTTCCACACCACTGCGCGGCCGAGCGAGAATCCCTCTCGGCGTAGCCGATTTCGGCGCAACCAATGCGACCTGAACGTACGGCAGCCCAGTGCAGCCTGCGAGCGTCATTGCACAGATGACGGCCGCGAATGCGCGCATTGCCGAACTTGCTGAAGCGGATTCAAGCATGGCTTCGGAACTGTGCGGCTCCCACACCGGATGCTGATCCGGCCGTAACATTAATGACTTGTATGGTTAATAAACTTTGAATGCGGCAGGAAACAGTAGGCGAGCCCCTATCCGCTCACTGATCTGAAAGTACGTCGTCCACAACGTAACACGATACCGTTGGAATGCCGCTGAAGCCATCTATACTGTCCGGCAGGGGGCGGCGCGGCATCAGAGCACCGATCGGAGTCGTAGCGATGCGTTGTACGGCGTGCGGCGCTGAGTTGATCCTGATGAAAGTCGTCCCCGATGCCGTGCCAGGTTTCGAGCACCATACTTTTATTTGCTCCAATTGCCACACGACTGAGTTGCGCGTCGTTTTCACCAGGCATGGCCGGGAGTCCGAGGTCGACCACGCGCCAATGCAAGGCCTGCCCCCGCTGTCTCCTTCCGCTGCGCAGGAGGAGCAAGTGCCTGCTCCCGGTCTGTTCGGCCGCGTGCTGGCGCGGCTGCGTGGCCACTAAACTCTAATAGGCCTCGATTCCAATTTCACCGCCATTGCCGAGTGGATCTGGCTCGGGGCGGCAAGCAATCGCTATTCGCAAAAAGATAGGTGCGAAGGTCAACCCTCGCACATGAATGGGTGAGGCTTGCTTCAATGCAGCCCCATGTCACTCCGCCGCTTGGCGTGCTGGATGCGGATAGATGGAGTCATAAAGCTCCGGCCGCTGCCACTGCGGTCCGAGCAGGCCCTGCTTGGTCGCGCATTGCTTGGAGGAGCCGACCTCATCGCGGGTCGTCCGCAGGTAGCGCACCCGGTCGAGGCTCACCTCGACGACGCTGGTGCCGGCAATGGTGCTCTCGAACAGGATCTCCTCCGGCGCTGCGACCATGGCAAGCCCGCGCTCGGAATGATCGAACAGGTTCTGCGTGGTTACGACAATCGCAAGGTTCTCGATGGCGCGCGCCCAGATCAGCGTACGCCACGTGGCCCACAGCCTGCCCTTGTCCTTGCCGGCAGGCATGAAGAGGAGCTCGGCTCCCCGCAGCGCGAGCGCGCGCGCCACTTCCGGCATGTAGACCTCGCTGCACATTGCCAGGCCGACCTTGCCATGGGCGGTGTCGAAGACCGGGAACTCGTCCCCGGGCACCCATTGAAACTCCCAGGCGGTGCCGCCGGTGTAGATCCAGGGCCCGTTCGGATGGGTGCGCCGGTAACGCGCAGGAGGACGCCCATCCGGATAGGCCATGCAGATGAGATTGTGGGCCGTTGCTGCAGCGCGATCGATGGGCGCGATGGTGCCGAAGATGACATGTATCCGGTATCTCGCCGCCGCTTCCGTGAGCGCTGCCGTGGGGTCGAAGGTCGCCGGCATGCGCCAGGGACCGGGATAGGTCTCGGGAAAGCAGACGAAATGCGCTCCCTCGCCCGCCGCGCGCTCTATGGCATGCACGGCATCAGCAATGTTGGCTTCGTCGGTTCCAGGTGGATGACAGATCGGCTGCACCACCGCTATGCGAAAGGTCATGGGAGTGCTCCCGCAGGTTTATGGCAAGGCACGCAGTCAAGCCTGCGCAGACTAAATACACTTCTCTGCGCTGACGCGCTATGCCTCACCCCTGCGACTGCGCCGAGATTTGGAATCAGGCATTGCGATCGTCAAGCACCACGGTTGCGCGGCTTACCACCGATGCCGCCACCGCCGCACGGCTTCAAAACGCCCTCGCTGAATGTTGCGATGGGGAGACGGTCGCCGTTTCGATTACAGGAAGCGCAAACGAGCCGTGGATGATCCTGCTGCATTTTCACGATCAGGCAGATGACACGGCGGTCCGCAATCTGTTCGCCTCGATCGCAACCGAAGCAATAGGCCAGGAACGCGCGAGCGTGCTCACACGAGGTCTCGTGCTCGAAACTTTGGCGCCCACTGATTGGGTGCGCAAGAGCCTCGAAGGTCTCACGCCCGTTGCAGCCGGCCGCTTCGTGGTTCACGGGGCGCACGACCGCGCCCGCATCGGGATGAACCGGATCGCCGTCCAGATCGAGGCCGCCCTCGCCTTCGGCACCGGGCATCACGGCAGCACGCGCGGGTGCTTGCTCGCGCTGGATCGCATCATGAAGCCGGAAAGCCGGAAGAGAATTGCGGCGCGTGACTCGCTCGGCCGGCGGCCAAAGGCTGCTGGCACGCTCGACATCGGCACGGGCAGCGGGGTCCTTGCCATTGCCGCAGCCAAGGGGCTGCATCGGCCCGTGCTTGCCGGTGACATCGATCCTCGTGCCGTGGCGACCGCGCGCGACAATGCGCGCATCAACGGCGTCGCGAAGGATGTCAAGATCGTCCGCGCTTCGGGCTTCAAGGACGGGCGAATACGCGGCGCGCGATATGCGCTGATCTTCGCCAATATTCTGCTGGAGCCACTCCGGGAACTCGCCACCCCGATCGCCCGCCACGTTGTGCCGAAAGGATGGGTCGTGCTTTCGGGGCTCCTCAGCGCGCAAGGGCCCGCAGCAGTTGCCGGCTATCGCGCGCGAGGGCTGGCGCTTGCGCGCCGCATCGTGCTCGGGGGCTGGACGACGCTGGTTCTTGTGCGCCCGAGGCGCGGCCGGACGCCGCCTCCGGTGAGGAACTCGACCCGACCTGCCCCCGAGGCTAGATTGCGGCCATGTTCGAAGCTCGCTTCCAGTCGTTCGAGGATCCGGCCGAGCGAGCGGCGACCGGGCCGCGCCTGGCGGCGCTGCGCGCCGTGCTCGCGCGCGACAAGCTCACCGGCTTCATCGTCCCGCGCGCCGACCGCCACCAGGACGAATACCTGCCGGCGTGTGAAGAGCGCCTCGCGTGGCTGACTGGCTTTACTGGCACGGCCGGCATGGCCATCGTGCTCCTTGATCGCGCGGCTCTGTTCGTCGATGGGCGCTACACGATCCAGGCGCGTCAGCAGGTGGATAGCTCTCTCCTCGGGATCGAGCATCTGATCGAGAGCCCTCCCGATCGTTGGCTCGAGTCGACTCTCACGAGCAGCGATCGGCTCGGCTACGATCCCTGGCTGCATACTGTGGAGGGCGCTGAGCGCATGCGCAAAGCATCCGCCGCAGCAGGTGTCACGCTGGTTGCGGTCGAACGCAACCCGATCGACGAAATCTGGCGCGACCGCCCCTCCCCTCCGCTCGGAGCCGTAACCGTGCATGCCTTGCGTTTCGCCGGGGAGCCGGCAGAGCACAAGCTCGAACGGATCGCAGCGGAGCTCGCAAAGCTGCGCGCCGATGCGCTCGTCATCTCCGATCCGCACGCGGTGGCCTGGACCTTCAACATTCGCGGAGCGGACGTGCCCCATACTCCGCTGCCGCTGTCATTTGCGATCGTTCCCCTGCAGGCTCGTCCGTTGATCTACATCGATGCACGCAAGCTTTCCAACGAGGTGCGCAGTCATCTCGAGAGGCTGGCAGAGGTGCGCGCTCCGGGTGAGCTCGATGAGGGGCTGGCCACGCTCGGACGGCAGAAGCGCCGCGTACGCATTGATCAGGCCACCGCAGCCGACGCGCTTGCCAGGCTCATTGAGTCGGCCGGCGGCACGGCATTGCCGGGGCCCGATCCGGTCGCCCTGATGAAGTCGGTCAAGAACGAGGCAGAGATTGCAGGCGCTCGCGCCGCCCATGTCCGTGACGGTGCCGCCGTAGTGCGTTTCCTCGCCTGGCTCGATGCTCGATCGGCAAGCGGAAAGCTCAGCGAGATCGAAGCCGTCGAGGCCCTCGAAAGTTTCCGGCGCGAAGGCGGGCTGCTCAAGGACATCTCGTTTCCGACCATAGCAGGTGCCGGTCCCGACGGTGCCGTCGTGCATTATCGCGTCAGCATGGGTACCAACCGGACGATCTCGCCGGGCGAGCTGTTCCTGATCGATTCCGGCGGCCAGTACGAGGACGGCACCACCGATATCACGCGCACCATTGCGGTCGGCGAGCCGACTGCGGAAATGCGCGCGCGTTTCACGCTCGTGCTCAAGGGTCACATTGCGATTGCGCGCTCAGTGTTTCCTGACGGCACAACTGGTGCACAGCTGGACTCGTTTGCGCGGCAGTTCCTGTGGGGGGCGGGCCTCGACTTCGATCACGGCACCGGCCACGGAGTCGGCAGCTATCTTTCGGTGCACGAGGGTCCCGCGCGCATTTCGAAGCTCGGCACCACCCCTCTCAAGCGGGGCATGATCCTCTCCAACGAACCCGGCTACTACAGGACGGGCGCCTATGGCATCCGTACTGAAAGCCTTGTGCTTGTGATCGAGGCGCCCGAGGTCGCCGGGGCGGAGAAGCTGCTCAACGGGTTCGAGACGCTCACGCTCGTTCCGATCGATCGTCGACTGGTGATGGCTGAGATGCTGAGCACCGAGGAGATCGACTGGCTCAACGGATATCATACGCGCGTGTGTGCAACGCTGTCGCCCCTTCTCGATTCGGCGACCACTGCGTGGCTCATAGCGGCCACGGAACCGCTTCGGCTGCGCTGAGCCGCCGGTCGGCTGCTTGCTCGAGCAATCGCAACACAAAACGGAGCAGCCCGCGACGCAGCGCAACCGGGTGCGGCTGCTTGCGCTGCTTGTAGCGATGAGCGGCGTGGGCTCGCTCTCGCTCAACATCCTGGTGCCGGCGCTCCCGAGCCTGGCGATGAAATTCGACGCGGATCCCGCTCACGTCGAGCTCACCGTATCACTCTACATCTTGGGGCTTGCAGCAGCGCAGCTCATATTCGGCCCCCTCTCCGATCGCTTCGGTCGCCGGCGCGTCGTGCTCGCGGGGCTTGCGTTGGCGACCGTCGCCAGCACATCGGCCATCTTTGCCGGAGGGATCGCAAGCCTTGTCGCCTGGCGCGTCCTCCAGTCACTGGGCGCCTCCAGCGGGCAAACCATTGGCCGGGCGATCATCCGCGATCTCTATGAGCGCGATCGCGCCGCCTCCATGATCGGCCTCGTCACCTCGGTGGTGGTGCTGATGCCAATGGCGGCACCGCTCATCGGCGGAATACTCGATACGCTGCTTGGCTGGGAAGCGGTTTTTGTTTTCTCTGCCGCTCTCTCGGTTCTGGTGCTCGCGTGGGCGGCGCTGGCGCTGCCGGAGACGCACAAGGGGACTGGCGAGCGAAACCGCTTCAGATCCGATCTGCGCGCGCTTGCAGCGAGCCCCCGGTTCTTTGGCTATGCACTGTGCGCGGGGCTTGGCTCAGCCCCGTTCTTCAGCTTTCTGGGCGGGGCCCCGCATGTAGTGATCAGCATGCTCGGACGCACATCGGCGGAATACGGCCTTTGGTTCTTTATTCCGTCACTCGGATTCATGGCCGGGAATTTTATCGTATCGCGCGTCGCGACGCGGCTCGGCATCGATATGATGATCTGGTGGGGTATCACGTTCACCATCGCTGGCGCCCTGCTTAACGTGATTGTCTACATCGCGCTTCCCGGCTGGGAGATGGCGACCATCTTCCTTCCGCAGATTGTCGTCGGTATCGGCAACGGCCTGCTGCTGCCAACTGCGGTGGCAGGCGCGGTGAGCATCCGTCCGCAGGTCGCGGGCACTGCCTCGGGCATGACAGGCTTCATCCAGATGGCGATCTGCGCCGGTGCTGCCCAGCTCTCGGGATATCTGGTCGCGCGCGCATCGAACGCCATCCCGATGCTGCTGCTGATCCTGATCTTCGGCCTTGCGACCGCGACAGCTGCTGCCGTTCTGGTGAGAGGACGCTGGCGTAACTCATAGGGAACCTAAGGCGTACTATGGCGTTCTTGGTCACGATCCGCGTGCCAACGAGGCCATATCGATGCTGACAACGATTCTCATCATTATTCTGATCCTTGCGTTGATCGGCGCTCTGCCGCATTGGGGCTACAGCCGCGGCTGGGGATATGGGCCGGGGGGCGGCATCGGATTAATTCTGCTGATTATCATTGTGCTTGCTCTCATCGGTCGCATCTGAATTCGGCCGCACCCGTCCGACTTGGCGAGTGCCTTGCCTGCACGACCTCAATGTCGTTCGCCAACGAGCTCGAGCCACTCGTCCTCGTTCAGAACGGTCACCCCTGCCTCCCGCGCCTTTCCCAGCTTCGAGCCCGCCCCGGGACCGGCCACGACATAGTCGGTCCGTTTCGATACCGAGTTGGTCACCTTGGCCCCTAGGCGCTCGGCCATGGCCTTGGCCTCCTCGCGCGTCATCCTCTCCAGCGATCCGGTGAAGACCACCGTCTTGCCTGCGACTGCGGACTCTGATGCGGGCCGCTCGGCATCTTCGATCCCGTCGAGCTCCATAGTGAGTCGCTCGACGATTTGGCGGTTATGCTTCTCGCCGAAATAGGCCGCGACTGCATCGATCACGGTGTCGCCGATCTGGTCGATGTTGTCCATCTCCGCCCGCGTATCGGCATCGCCCTTGGCGGCGGCGAGTGCGGCAGTGTGAAACGCGTCCCACGAGCCGTAGGCGCGCGCGAGAGCGCGCGCCGTCGTCTCGCCCACGTGCCGCATGCCCAGGGCATAGACGAATCGCTCGAGCGAGATGCGCCGCCGCTGGCGGATGGCATTGAAGAGGTTGCGCACCGAGACCGCGCCGAAGCCTTCGTGGTCCTCCAGGTGGATCTTGGCGTTGCGGTTCTCCAGCGTGAAGATGTCGGCGGGCTCGCGTACCCACTCCTGATTATAAAACAGCTCGATTTGCTTCTCGCCCAGGCCCTCGATGTCGAAGGCGCGCCGCGAGACGAAGTGCTTCAAATGCTCGATACGCTGGAACGGGCACGCGAGCTCGCCCGTACAGTGCGAGCGCGCCCCTTCCTGCCCACCGCTGATCGCCTCGCGCACGACAGGTGTCTTCAGCTCGCACGGACAGGTCGTGGGAAAGCGATAAGGCTTTGGCCCTCTCGGCCTATCCTCCACCACCCCCAGCACCTGTGGAATGACATCACCCGCGCGCTGGATGATCACGGTGTCGCCAACGCGCACGCCGAGGCGCGCGATCTCGTCCTCGTTGTGCAGTGTTGCGTTCGACACGACCACTCCGCCCACTGTCACCGGCTCAAGCCGGGCGATCGGTGTGAGCGCGCCGGTGCGGCCAACCTGCACTTCGATCGCGTTGACGATCGTGGTTGCCTTCTCGGCCGGGAACTTGTGCGCCACCGCCCAGCGCGGATTGCGCGACACGAAGCCGAGGCGGCGTTGCCAGTCCAGCCGGTCGATCTTGTAGACCACGCCATCGATATCGTAGCCGAGAGTCGCGCGACGCGTTTCCATGTCGTGATGGAAGGAAAGCAACTCTTCCACGTTGTGGCACAGCCGCGTGAGAGGGTTGGTAACAAAGCCCACGCTCTCGAACCATTTCAGCATGCCGGACTGCGTCTGCGCCGGCACGCGCGTCATCTCGCCATAGGAGTAGGAAAAAAAGCGCAGCGGTCGGGAGGCGGTAATGGAGGGATCGAGCTGCCGGAGAGAACCGGCCGCGGCATTGCGTGGATTGGCAAAGATCTGCCTGCCGTCCTTGGCCTGGCGCGCGTTCAGTGCGGCAAAATCGGCGTGGCTCATGTAGACCTCGCCGCGGATCTCACAAACTTCGGGGACATCGGCGCCGCCGAGCCGCTGGGGAACATCCTTGATGGTGGCAACATTAGCGGTGACGTCTTCACCCTCGAAGCCGTCGCCGCGGGTTGCGCCGTTGGCAAGGCGCGTTTTCTCGTAACGCAGTGAGCAGGAAAGCCCATCGATCTTGGGTTCGGCCACGAACGCGATGCTCTCATTCGGCGCCAGCCGCAGGAAACGGCGCACCCGTTCGACAAATTCCGCAACATTGCCCTCCGAAAATGCATTGCCGAGCGAGAGCATCGGTACGGCGTGGCGCACTTTGGCGAATTTCTGCGCGGGCGCAGCTCCGACTCGCGTCGAAGGCGAATCCGCTCGCATCAATTCCGGAAATCGTCGCTCGATTGCATCATTGCGCTGCCGCAGCGCGTCATAGGCGGCGTCGGAGACGATCGGCGCATCGTCCTGGTAGTAGCGCCGGTCGTGATCGGCGATCTCGGCGGCAAGTCGCTCAAGCTCGGCCCTGGCCTGGATCGCGCTGAGCTTCTCGACGGGAATGCTGCTGGTATCGGCCAAGCTCTTATCCGGCGGTCTGGATCAGACGCTCGGCGGCGGCACGCGCCTCGGCGGTGATCTCGGCGCCCGCGAGCATGCGTGCAATCTCCTCGCGCCGCTTCTCGGCCGCCACTTCGATGACCCGGGTGGCGACCCGTCTGCCTTTTTCCACCGTGCTCTTGCTGATCAGGTAATGCCGGTCGGCGCGTGCGGCCACCTGTGGCGCGTGCGTCACCGCAATCACCTGGGCACGGCTCGCGAGCCGTGCCAGTCGCACTCCGATTGCATCCGCCACCGCGCCCCCTGCCCCGGTATCGACCTCGTCGAAAACCAGCGTGGGCGCTGAGCCGCGATTGGCCAGGACCACCTTCAACGCCAGCAGGAATCGGGCAAGCTCGCCGCCCGAGGCGATCTTCATAAGAGGCCCTGGTCGCGTGCCGGGATTGGTCTGCACCCAGAACTCAACGCGATCGACGCCATGTGGTCCCCCGTTATCACCCTCACTGGCTATCTCGACCGAGAACGCGGCGCGCTCCAGCCGCAACGGGCGAAGCTCGGAATTGACGGAGCGTTCCAGCTTCTGGGCGGCGTCCCGGCGCGCTGCCGACAGCGTTTCGGCCGCATCCCGGTAGCGAGCGGCCGCTTCGCGGGCGGCACTTTCCAGATCGCGAAGCCGTGCGGCGCTTGCATCCATGGCGCACAGATCGGCAGCATAACGCGTCGCCAGTGCGTTGAGCTCATCCACGGGCACGCCGTACTTGCGTGCGGCGGCGCGCAATGCGAACAGTCGCTCCTCGGCGCGCTCAAGCTCCTGCGGATCGCTATCGCCCGCCGCCAGCGCCGCAGCCACCTGGCCGCGGACCTCCTCGATCGCGTGCAGCGCCGCCTCGAAAGCCTTCACCACCGGCTCAATCAGGGTCGGCGCCTGGGTCGCCCGGCGCTCCAGTCGTCGCGCCGCGGCAGAGAGCAACGGGAGCGGAGAATGTCCGCCCGATATCGCCTCCTGCGCCTCACGCAAATCGGCGACAACTTTCTCAGCCTGCATCATCAAGGCGCGCTTTTGCGCGAGCGAGGATTCTTCAGAGGGCTGCGGATCAAGCCGCGTCAGCTCGTCGACCGCGTGCCGCAGCCAATCGGTCTCGCGTTCGGCGCGCTCAACTGCCTCGCCCTGCCTGACGACCTCTTGCTCTGCGGCGCGGTGCTCCTCCCACAGCCGGCCGACCGTTGCCGCATCGACCTCAAGACCGGCAAAGGCATCGAGCAACTGGCGGTGGAATCTAGCGTCCACCAGCGCGCGCTCGTCGTGCTGCCCATGGATCTCTACGAGCGCAGCTCCCAGGCTCCGGAGAGTCTGCGCGCTTACCGGGGCGTCATTGACGAACGCCCGGGTCCGCCCGTCGGCAAGCTGAACGCGCCGCAGGATCAACTGATCCTCCGATGGCAGCCCATTCGCTGCCACAAGCTCCCACGCCGGATGCGCGGGCGGCGGCTCGAACACCGCCGTAACCTGCCCCTGCTGGATGCCGTGGCGCACGAGCGCTGCGTCACCGCGCGACCCAAGTGCAAGCGCAAAAGCGTCAAGCAGAATCGATTTCCCTGCCCCCGTCTCGCCGGTGAGGACGGAGAGCCCGGCAGCAAAGTCAAGATCGAGACGCTCGATCAGGACTATGTCGCGAATGGAAAGCCGCACCAGCATGAGTGGCTCCTCGTGGGAGACCCGCGCCAAACCGGGATCCGCACGTGACAGCTCCGCGGGCAAGCGGGATTGTCACGAGCGTGGCACCGCCAAATCTAGGCAGGGTGTGTACGCTCGGCTAGTGATTCGGCAAAAGCGGGAAAGAGGCGGGGACGGCACTCATCCAAGCTTGAATGCCCGGCTGATCCAGGAGCCCTTGTTCTCGCTTGGCTGCAAGCCTCGCGACTGCATCAGAGCGTAGGCGTCCTTGTACCAGCGGCTTTCGGGGAAATTGTGACCCAGGACGGCGGCCGAGGTCTGCGCCTCGTCCACGATGCCGAGCGCCATGTAGGCCTCGGTGAGCCGCATCAGCGCCTCCTCGACATGGCGCGTCCTCTGATATCTGGTCACGACCACCTTGAAGCGATTGATCGCGCCGGTGAACTCGCGTCGCTGCAAGTGCCAGCGGCCGACCTCCATCTCCTTGCCAGCCAGCTGATCGCGGGCCATTTCTATCTTGCGCTTGGCAGCGACCGCGTATTCCGAGCTCGGATAACGGCGGACTACCTCGTCAAGGCTTTCGACCGCTTTTTCCGTGCGGCTCTGATCGCGCGAAATTTCTGGAATCTGGTCGAAATACGACGAGCCGATGAGGAACTGGGCGTAGGCGGCATCGGGGCTGCCCGGATGCAGCGTCACATAGCGCTGCGCCGCACTGATGCAATCGTCGTATGAGCCCGACTCGTAATAGGCGTAGGCCGACATGATCAACGATTTGCGCGCCCATTCGGAATACGGATGCTGGCGATCCACCTCCTCGAACTTTTTCGCCGCCTCCTTCGGATCCTTCTTTTGATTGAGCAGGTACAGCCCCTCGTTGTAGAGCTTGTCTGCGGGCTCATCCGGAACGACGGTGTCCTTGTCGAACATGCTGCAGGCGCAAAGCGCCGCCGCGAGCGCGCACAGCGGAAGAACACGCTTGAGCGCACGCACCCCGCGCTCGAACATGCTCATGCGGACGCAACGCCGGTCCATGGATCCGATGGGTTTCCCGCCCCTTTGACGAGGGTCGTCGGCGCGGAGCGCCTTGCCCCCGGTTGCCCCTGCTCTAAACCCCTGCCGAGGCACAAAAAACTAGGGGCACATTCCGCCCGGAATGTGGCGGCCGAGGGACCCCTGCTGCGGGAAATGTGGATGTTCAGGAGATCTCGGGGCTGAGCGCCGGTGCCATCCGCACAGGCACCTCGACATGACCTCGAGACCGCGGAAACTCGCCGTCCGACCACGTCCAGGCGCTCGGGTTGGACATCAGGGCGCAAAGCACCGCATAGTTGAGCTTATGACCGCCGCGCACCGAGCGATAAGTGGCAAGCAGTGGCCCTCCGGCCAATGCGAGGTCGCCGATCGCGTCAAGGACCTTGTGTCGCACGAATTCATCCGCGAAGCGGGTACCTCCCGGATTGAGGATGCGGTCATCAGTAACGACCAGCGTATTCTCAAGTGAAGCGCCCAGCGCGTAGCCCGAATTCCACAGCGTGGTGACATCACGCATGAATCCGAACGTGCGGGCGCGCGCAACTTCCTGGCGGAACGTCTCAGGTTTCACGTCAATCGCGAATGCCTGTTTTCCAATGAGGGCATGATTGAAGTTGACCTCAGCTTCGATGCGGAAGCCGCGGGGATTGGGCAGGATCTCCCCGAACGCATCTCCCAGAGCAACCTGCACCCGCTTGAGCACCCTCACGTAGCGGCGGGGTGCATTGAGCGTCTCAAGTCCGACCCGGTCGATGGCTGCAACGAACGGTGCGGCGCTCCCGTCCATGATCGGAGCCTCGGGGCCATCGATTTCCACCAAAGCATTGTCGACGCCAAGGCCCGCAAGGGCTGCCAGCACATGCTCCGATGTGGAAACCAGAGGCCCGTTCTCGTCTCCGAGCACGGTCGCGAATTCAGTTGCGGTCACCGCTCCCATCTCAGCGGGGATTTCGCGATGCCGGCAGCCGTCGATGCGGGTGCGAATGAACCTCAATCCGGTACCGGCATCCGCCGGATGAATGGTGAGAGTGGCCGCTAACCCTGAATGGACCCCCACCCCGAACAAGGTGGTGTGACCGCAAAGCGTGGTCTGGCCAGCAGCTCTCATGCTCTCGTCCCACACACTCCCGAACGCCGCGCCTTACCGGGACGCAACGGAACATGCGGACGACACCGGCCGTTTCCTGCCGTTAGCGGTTCGCAGATGCCTGCGGGCAAGATTTTCAGCCGCACCGTCCCCCGAAACAGAACCCCTCTAGGACGGCAACCTTACCTTCGGTTGGGATGGACGCCAACTCACGCTTTTTTACCGACTGTTACCATGATCCTGACGGCAGTCCCGCCAGCAGATGTCACGGCATGGGCACTCGAACCCTCCCAACGAGCCCGTTGCGCAGCCCTGCAGCCGCCAACCCCCCGGCTTGCCCAGCAGACGCAAACGCGACAGGATATCAGTGAGTTGGCGTCCAGACCTTTATCGAATTCGGAACCCTGCGGCTCAGGATGGGGAGCCGCGGGATAGGGCCCGCGTGGCTCTCCGGTGATGAGTATCCATCAATTGGCCTGGCGGCGCAGAAAAGCGGGGATATCGAGCTGGTCCTCCTCGTTATGCACAGGAGCTTGGCGCCCAAGTGGATCGAGCGCTTGGTGCGCCGGGCGCTTGGCGTAATCGGAGACTGGCTCGCCGGTGCGGCCGCTCGATGGGAGCGGTGCAGGACGGGGAGCGGGAGCCGGCGCCCGATCGGCCGGGCGGGCTGCCGCGCGCACGGGTCGGACATTTGCCGGGAGTTTCTCCTCTGGTTCCTCCTCGCGTCTGCCGAGGCCAACTGCAGCAAGCCTGCGAAGCAGTCCTCCTTTTCGCTTCTCCCCCGACTCCGCATCGGGTTGCTCCCCCCTTTGGGCGCGCAGTTCGGCTTGCGCCGGCCGCGGCAGCTCATCGATCTCGGGCATCCGTCTCGGCTTGCCAGGAGTGCGCTCCGGCGGCGGGGGAATGAAGGCCTTCGGCGGGGTAGGCTCGACCGCCATCGCAACGGCTGGCTGCTCCGGAAACAGAGACGGCTTCGGCGGAATCGGGCGGATGGTCACATCCTCGATCATGGGCAGAACCGCACGCGCAACCGCGGCCTTGGCCGCGCTTTCAATGGCCTCGGCGCTCGAGTGCGGCGACTTGGCAGCCATTGCGTGCTCGGGCAGCCGAGCTTCCCTGCGCTCACCGCGGTCAGCCGCAGGACGGTGCTGCTCTTCGCGAATCTGATCGGCCCGCAGCTTTTGGGTAAGCTCCGCAATGCGCGCCTCCGGCGCCGTGATCGGCCGCAGGGCGGCCTGGTCGATACCGGTCGCAACCACCGAGACCCGGATGATGCCTTCCAGGGTCTCATCAAAGGTCGCCCCGACTATGATATTGGCGTCCTGATCCACCTCCTCCCGAATCCGGGTCGCGGCTTCATCGACCTCATAGAGGGTGAGGTCCTTGCCGCCGGTGATCGAGATGAGCAGGCCCTTGGCGCCCTTCATCGAGGCATCATCGATCAGTGGGTTCGAGATTGCAGATTCCGCCGCGGTCAGCGCCCGCTTCTCACCAGAGGCTTCGCCAGTGCCCATCATGGCCTTGCCCATCTCGCGCATCACCGCGCGCACATCGGCAAAGTCCAGATTGATCAATCCTTCCTTGACCATAAGGTCGGTAATGCAGGCCACGCCCGAATAGAGTACCTGGTCAGCCATCGCGAAGGCGTCTGCAAACGTGGTCTTCTCATTCGCTACGCGGAACAGGTTCTGGTTCGGGATGATGAGAAGCGTATCGACCACCTTGTGCAGCTCGGCGATGCCGCCCTCAGCAACCCGCATCCTGCGCACGCCTTCGAACTGGAACGGCTTGGTCACGACCCCCACGGTGAGGATGCCTGCCTCCTTGGCGCAGCGCGCCACCACCGGTGCTGCCCCGGTGCCCGTTCCGCCTCCCATCCCGGCGGTCACGAAAACCATGTGCGCGCCCTGGAGATGGTCGCGGATCTCGTCGATGGCTTCCTCGGCGGCGGCGCGGCCGACCTCGGGCTGCGAGCCGGCACCAAGTCCCTCGGTGACCGCAACACCCATCTGGATGATGCGCTCGGCCTTGGACAAGGTCAGCGCCTGTGCGTCGGTATTTGCGACAACGAAATCGACGCCCTGCAACCCGCTCGCAATCATGTTGTTGACGGCATTGCCGCCGGCGCCACCGGTCCCGAACACGGTGATCCGCGGCTTGAGCTCACGGATATCGGGAATCTTCAGATTGATGCTCATGTTTGCCTCTTGTGCGCGGAAGTCACCGCCGGGTCGGGTCGGTCCGCCACCGACCGATGGGATGTGGATCGAGTCATCAGAAGCTCTCGCGAAGCCATCGTCCGACCCGTGCGATATAGCCGCCGCCTGTTAGCGAGTGCCGCGTTCGCCGCGGTTCAAAATGCTCAAGATGGGCCACCTGCGGATACACCAGCATTCCCGCCGCCGCCGCGAAGGCCGGTACCCTTGCCTCCTCCGGCAGCCCGGAAATTCCGAGCGGACGCCCGATCCGGACCGGACGTCCGAGCACCTGAGCCGCCAACCCGGACAGGCCGGCGAGCTGGCTCGCGCCCCCGGTCAGAACCACGCGTCCGCGCGGCTCTGCGACAAATGGCGATGCGGCCAGCCGATCGCGCACCATCTCGAATATTTCCTCCACGCGCGGCTTGATGAAACGCACCAGGCTCGCCCGCGACACGAACTGCGGCGCCTCCATCTCATCGCCGTCGACCGGCGGAACAGCGATCATGTCGCGCTCGTCCAAGCCGCCGACCAGCACGCTCCCATAAAGAGTCTTGATGCGCTCGGCATCGGGAACACGGGCGTGCAGGCCGCGCGCGAGGTCCATGGTCACGTGCCGACCGCCGAGCGCAAAGCCGTCCGCATGTACGAACTGGCCGCCGCAGAAGACTGCGATCGTGGTCGTGCCTGCACCCATGTCGATGACGGCGGCCCCGAGCTCGGCCTCATCGTCGGCAAGAACCGACAGTCCGGCCATGTAGGGCGAGGTCACCATCGCCTCCACCTTGAGATGGCAGCGCTCGACCGTGAGCATGAGATTGCGCACAACCGACATGTCCGTAGTCACCACGTGCATGTCGATGCCGAACCGGCGCGCCAGCATCCCGCGCGGGTCCGCTATCCCCGATGCCCCGTCCACGACAAATCCAAGCGGCAGCGAATGCAAAACGACTCGCCCTTCCCGCACCGAATGCCGGCTGCCCGCAGTGAGCACCCGCGCGATGTCCCGCTCGCCGATGCTGGCGGCGGCAACATCAACCGAAGCGGAAATGAGCTCGCTGGTCGGGCGACCAGCCGACACTGCGAGTATCACCGAGTCGAGCTGCATGCGGGCCATGCGCTCCGCTTGGTCGGCGCATTGCCGGATTGCGGCCTCGGCCTGCGCAAGGTTGATGACACACCCGGCTTTCACGCCTCGTGCAAGCGTATGCCCGAACCCGAGCACCCCGATGCCGTGGCTGCGCTGGCGCAGCACGTCGTCGGGCTCGCGCGGCCGCAGGCGACCGATCAGGCAAACGATCTTGCTTGTGCCGACATCCAGCACCGCGACGAGGCTCGAGCGCCTCGGCCGCAGCGGCTTCATCTTCGGCGTAAGACCGGATTGGAGCGCGCTCATGCGTTACCGGCCTTTTTCTTCGGCTGCTCCTTGTGCGCGTCCATGCGTCCTTGCGCTGCGGCATCCGACAATCGGACGGTCACGCGATCCGAAAGCCGCAGGTCGATCATGACGACGTCGCGAGTGATCAGATTTTGCTTGCGGGCGAGCCCGGTGAGCGTCTCCAGCGCAGACGCGGTACCTGTTTCGGGCAACAGAACCTCAATGCCGTTCTTCAAGCGCAGATTCCAGCGCCTCTCGCTCACGAGAATCGAGGCGCGGACCATGTCCCGCAGCTCGGGGTGCCGATCGAGCAGTGCATGCAACTCCTTCGCCCTGAGCTGGGCGCCGGCGCCGACGACCAGCGGAAGCCGGATCAGGCCGGGCTCGACATAAGGCTCGAGCACGGTTCCATCCTCCGCAATCACCGAGACAGCTCGATCTTTTTGCCAGAGCGCGAATGCGACACGCTCGCTGATGCGGATCTGCAGGTCCCGTGGATAGAGCTTGAGCACCGTCGCGTCCGCTATCCACGGGTTGCTCTTGAGTCGCTGTCGCGCCCCATCGGCATCGATAAAGATAAGGGAGGTCGTGCCGTTAACTCCGGCAGTGGCAAGGACCTCCTCCCGGCTGACGCGGGCATTACCGGTAAGCGCGATGGAGGCGATCCGCAGGCCGGCTCCATTGGCGACCCAGTCGCCGGCGCCTTGCAGATAGCCGCAGACGATCGCCAGGTGATCACCTTTCACGATGCCGTAGGCAAGGCTCGACAGGATGAGGATGGCAGCGGCCATCGATCCCGCTGCTCGCGTCATTAACCGGCGATCGAGCAGCAATGCCCAGCGATCCAGCAATTCCATCGGACGCGCGCGCCGCTCGGGTGCATCGCAGCTGCGAATAGGCATGCGGCAAGCGTGATTGAAAAGCCGCGCCGGCCAGCGCATCATTCCGATCAGCGATTGAGCGAGGCGTCCTCGATCATCCATCGCACCAGCTCATCAAACGTAATCCCCGCATGCGCGGCGAGTTCGGGCACCAACGACGTTTGCGTCATGCCAGGCTGGGTATTGACCTCGAGACAAAACACCCCCCCGAGCCCATCAACCCGGTCGTCGTAGCGGAAATCCGCACGGCTCACGCCCCGGCACGCAAGCGCATTGTGCGCCGCCAAGGCCACTTTGCGGACCTCTTGGTAAACAAACGATGAAATTTCCGCCGGAAGCAGATGTTTTGAGCCCCCTGGCGCATATTTGGCGTCGTAATCGTAGAACTTGGTCGTAGGCACGATCTCGATCACCCCAAGCGCCTGGTCGCCCATCACTGCACAGGTCAACTCCTTGCCGGGAATGAACTTTTCCACGATAACCCGCTCACCGTAGGACCAGTCATGCCGGGTGAGCTCCTGCGGCGGGTGGGCATGGTCGGCGGTCACGATGTAGACGCCGACACTTGAGCCTTCCGCCAGCGGCTTAATCACATAGGGCGGCTCGATGAGGTGGCGCCGTGCTGCCTCGAGCCGTGGGACCACGAGCCCTTCCGGCACCTGCACCCCGGCGGCACGAAAGAGGGTCTTGGCAATCTCTTTCTGCATGGCCATTGCCGATGCCATCACCCCGGAATGGGTATAGGGAATGGCAAGAATCTCGAGGATGCCCTGTAGCGTGCCATCCTCACCCGGACTGCCGTGCAGCACATTGAGCGCGACATCAGGCTTGACGGTGCCGAGCACGGAGGCAATGTCGCGCCCCACATCAATGCGGGTGACCTGATAGCCCAGCCGGGAAAGGGCGTCGGCGCAGGCCTTGCCGGAGCGCAGCGAGATCTCCCGCTCGGCCGACCAGCCTCCCATCAGAACGGCGACATGCTTGCTCATGCGGGCTCGAGCCGCTGATTCGTTGTGACTTCAATAGAATCGAGATTAGGCGGTCCGTCGAGAATATTATCCGGTAGGAACTCCGATCCGCTTGATCTCCCAATCCAGCTCGATGCCGGATTGTTGCTTGACGCGCCTGCGCACGATTTCGCCCAAGTCTTCGATCTCGGCGGCGGTGGCGCCGCCCAGGTTGATGAGGAAGTTGCAATGCAGCTCCGAGACTTGGGCCTTGCCGAGGCGCAGGCCACGGCATCCAGCGGCGTCAATCAGCTGCCATGCCTTGTGACCAGGCGGGTTCTTGAACGTCGAGCCGCCGGTGCGGCTCTTTATGGGCTGTGTGGTCTCGCGCGCCTCGGTGATCTTGTCCATTTCCGCAGCGATCAGCTGCGCGTCACCCGCCATTCCTTGAAGGAGCGCCTCGGTGAAGATGACGTCCTCGGAAAGCCCGCAGTGCCGATAGGCGTATTTCATGTCGGCGTTTCCGAAGACGTGGACGCCACCATGGCGGTCGACACCACGCGCCTCGACAACGACATCCTTCGTTTCGCGCCCATAAGCGCCGCCGTTCATTCGCAACGCCCCGCCGACCGCACCTGGAATTCCGCGCAAGAATGCAAGACCCGCAATCGCCGCCTCCTGCGCCGTGCGGGCGACCTTCAGATCAGGAACTGCCGCACCCGCGCGGATGCGATGCCCGGGCTCGACCTTCAGATCGCCGAAACCACGGCCGAGCCGAATAACGATGCCCGGCACCCCGCCATCGCGCACGATCAGGTTGGAGCCGAGACCGACCACCGTGACCGGAACGTTGCCTGGCAGAGTCCGAAGAAAATAGGCAAGGTCCGGCTCGTCCTCAGGCACGAACAGGGCTTGCGCCGCTCCGCCGACGCGAAACCAGGTGAACTCGGCGAGCGACTGGTTGAAGAGGAGCCGCCCCCGCAACGCTGGCATGCGTGCGCGCAAATCGACAGTGAGATCCTCAAACATCATGCCAGGCGCGTTATCGCCCTCATGCCACCGCTCCGAGCGCGTCCAGCTCCCCCGGCAGTGCATAGGCCCATTGCGTGATGTTGCCCGCGCCCAAGCACACGACGATGTCGCCCGGTCCGGCCAGCCGCTTGACCATGCGTGCAAGATCCTGTGGCCCATCGAGCGCAATAACCTGTCGGTGACCGTGCGACCGCAGCCCTTGCACCAATGCATCGCGGTCGGCGCCCGCGATCGGTACTTCGCCGGCCGGGTACACATGGGACACGATCACAGTGTCCGCATCGTTGAAGCAGGTTGAGAACTGCTCGAACAGCGAGGCGAGCCGGCTATAGCGGTGCGGCTGCACGATTGCGATCACGCGGCCAATGCTGGTCTCACGCGCGGCGCGCAGCACGGCCGCGATCTCGACCGGGTGATGGCCATAATCGTCGATGATGGGCACGCCATTCCATTCGCCGGTGCGGGTGAAGCGCCGGCGCACGCCTCCGAACTCCGCGAGCGCCTTGCGAATGAGCTCGTCACGCACGCCGAGCTCGTGCGCGACCGCAATCGCCGCCGTGGCGTTGAGCGCGTTGTGCCGCCCTGGCATCGGCAGCCTTAGTTTGCCGATCTCGTGCCTCGTGGCACCGGTGCGATCACGGAACACAATCGAGAAGCGCGAGTGCCCGTCGGAATGATCGAGGTCGAGGAGCCGGACGTCGGCCTGCGGATTCTCGCCATAGGTAATGATGCGGCGATCGGTGATCTGACCGACCAGGACCTGCACCACAGGGTGGTCCGTGCACATCACCGCGAAGCCGTAGAAGGGCACGTTGTCGACGAAGGCGCGGAACGCGGCCTGCACCGCCTCGAACGTCACGAAATGATCGAGATGCTCGGGATCGACATTGGTCACGACGGCGACATCGGCCGGCAGCTTGAGGAAAGTGCCATCGGATTCGTCGGCTTCGACCACCATCCAGTCGCCGGCACCGAGCCGCGCATTGGTGCCGTACGCGTTGATGATTCCGCCATTGATGACCGTTGGATCAAACCCGCCGGCATCGATGAGAGCGGCGACAAGGGAGGTGGTGGTCGTCTTGCCATGCGTCCCCGCAATGGCAACGCAACTCTTGAGGCGCATCAGTTCAGCCAGCATCTCCGCGCGCCGCACGACCGGCAGGCGCTTGGCGCGTGCGGCCGCAAGCTCCGGGTTGTCGCGCTTGATGGCAGTCGACACCACGACCACGGCGGCGTCCCCCACAGCGTTGGCGGAATGGCCGATGGATATCCTTGCCCCCTTGTCGCGCAGACGCTTGATGTTGAAGCTGTCGTAAGCATCGCTGCCTTGCACCGTGTAGCCGAGATTGATCAGCACCTCGGCGATGCCGCTCATCCCGATGCCTCCGATGCCGACAAAATGAATCGGTCCGATCTCTCTTGGCAGCTTCATCGTTGGGCCTTCGCCATTACCTCCGCTACGAGATCCGCAAGCCGCTCGGCGGCATCAATCGCTCCTTGCGAGCGTGCCGCCGCAGCCATTGCTACGAGCTTCTGCGGAGCGCTGGCAAGGGCAGAGATTTCGTCGGCCAACCGTTGCCGGGTGAAATCCTTCTGCTGCAGCCGCAGCGCGCCGCCGGAGCGCTCCAGAAACCCCGCATTGGCGAACTGATCATGGTCCAGCGCGTGTGGCAGTGGGACCAGGATGGCTGGCCGTCCAATGGCGGCAAGCTCGGCGACCGTGGAGGCGCCTGAGCGCGCAATGACAAGATGCGCCGCGGCGATCCGTGCCGGAAGATCCGGAAAGAAGGGGGCAATCTCGGCGGCTGCGCGCGTGCCGGCATACGCTTGCCTGACCCGCGCAACGTCCTCCTCGCGAGCCTGCTGCACGACAGCGAGGCGGCCCTGCAGCAACGGATCAAGCTGCTTGACAGCCGCGGGGACCACGTCCGCCATGATGCGTGCGCCCTGGCTGCCGCCGAACACCAGAACACGAAGCACGTTCGCGGAATTCGGCGCGTCGTAACCAATTCCCGCCGCCGCGACCACCATCGCCCGCACCGGGTTGCCGGTCCGTGCCGCCTTCCCCTCAAGGCGGGAATCATGATCGAGCATGCCGCCAAAGCTGGTCGCAATCGCGCGTACGCGCGGCGCCAGCAGGCGGTTGGCGCGTCCCATGACGGCGTTCTGCTCATGGATCACGGTCGGAACATTGCGGAGCGTCGCTGCCAGCACAGGAGGTATGGTCGGATAGCCGCCAAAGCCCACAACCGCCGCCGGTCTGACCCGGGCAAGCAGAGCCAATGCCTGCATGGTTCCGATACCCAGCATCAGCGCAGCGCGGGCGACGGAGAATGGATTGCGCCCCCGCAGCGTCTCGCTCGCGACAACATGGATCGTTCGAGCAGGAAATTGGCCGCCGTAGTGCTCGGCGCGGTGGTCGGTTGCAAGGTCGACGATCACGCCGCGCCGCGCCAGTTCCTCCGCCAACGCCTGCGCCGGAAAGAGATGGCCTCCGGTGCCACCTGCTGCGAGCAGCACCACAGGCTCCGTCGAGGCCTGCTCGGTGCCCGCACTCATTCCCGTGCTCCCCGGCGCTTCATTGACGATAGCGGCTTTCCGGTTCCTGAGCGCGGAGCCATCCAATCGCCCGCCGTAAATTCCGCGCGGCGGAGCGCAAGCTCACGCCGCGGCGAGCGTGCTTTGGCGCGTCGCGCCATCGCTCGTCAAGAGCACCGCACGCGGGCGCTGCCGGGTCAGCGCGAGCAGCATTCCCATTGCATAGGCGACCGAGATCATGGACGAGCCGCCGAAGGAGATAAACGGCAGCGTCATTCCCTTTGCCGGCATGAGGTGCAGGTTCACGGCCATATTGATCGCGGCCTGAAGTCCGAAAAGAATTGCAAGGCCGGCCGCCGCAAAGCGCGTGAAGGCATCCTCGCTGGACGTCGCATGCCGCAGGGCACGCAGCACAATAAAGGCAAATAGCAGCACTAGCAGCAGACAAAGCACGATACCGAACTCCTCCGCCGCGACGGCAAAGACGAAATCGGTGTGGCTCTCCGGCAGGATGCGCTTGACCGTGCCTTCCCCCGGCCCGCGCCCGAACCAGCCCCCGCGCTGGAACGATTCCAGCGCCTGCTCGACGTTGAAACTGTCCCCGGATGCAGGATCGAGGAAGCGTTCGATACGGCGCGCCACGTGTGGGATCAGCAAATAGGCACTCGCGAGACCGGCCGCGGCTGCGCCGGCAAGACCGGCGACCCAGACGATGCGCATGCCGGAGAGGAAAAAAAGCGCGCTCCAGACCAGCGCAATCAGCATGGTTTGTCCGAAATCGGGCTGCAGCACGAGGCCGGTGAGCGCAATTGTGAGGAGCAGCAGCGCAATGCTGTTGGCGGGCATCTCAGGCCGGTGCGCGGACTCTCCAAACAGCCAGGCGATCAGAATGACCAGAGAGGGTTTCAGGAACTCGGACGGCTGGACATTGACCCCGAACAAGACCAGCCAGCGCCGTGCTCCCTTTACTTCGGCGCCGAACTCGAGGGTAGCGGCAACAAGCAGGACGCTGAGCACGAAGACCCAGAGTGCCAGCCGCCGGATATAG
>Ga0306920_100001460_pt1 | contig 29356 bp, 20 predicted proteins | sample flu12Cox44000170_FD_204666 | JGI IMG/M metagenome (GOLD analysis project Ga0306920, IMG submission 204666) | Lab enrichment of tropical soil microbial communities from Luquillo Experimental Forest, Puerto Rico - flux4day.12C.oxic.44.000.170 (v2)... | ecosystem: Environmental > Terrestrial >... | reverse complement strand
GATCTTTGCGTTCAGCACATAGCCCAACATGAAGAGATCCGGCGCCAGAAACAGTGCCGCAAACAGCCACCACGGAGAATGAGATGCACGGTAAAGAACGAGGCTCAGCACAAAGTAGCAAGCGCCTTCCATCTGCAACAGCCAGCGCGGTCGTGTCAGCATGCGGAAACGGCTCCTGAAATTGGATTCTGCAGGGCGATTTGATGCTCGACGCACCCCGCGAAGCTATGAAGCACCACCGTAATTGCGGTAGCGCCAAAAAACGCTCGTTGCGCGGCCAAGCGAAGCCTAGAAAGTCAATTTGATGCCCAACTGCGCCGCGAAAGGAATGCCGACGGTCGTACCGGGGCCGAAGAAGTCCCCCAGGGCGCCCGCGGGTGCACGCAATTGGTTGAGGCTCAAGATTGCTTGCGTCTGCGTGCACGCCGGGTTCAGGCAGAGCGCCGTCGCATTGACAAGATTATTGACCGGGGTTGGCAGCGCGGAAAGACTCGTGACGTAGTTGGCGCCCGGGTTGTTGCGATTAAAGAGGTTAAAGAATTCGGCGAATGGCGTAATCGCCCAGCGCTCGCGAAGGGTAAAAGGGCGGCTCACGCGGAGGTCAAACTGCACGTAAGGCGCGCCTCGAAACTCGTCGAGCGTCGTTTCCACGCCGTTCACCACGGCGCGGTTACCCACCGGGGTTGTCATGGTATACGGCCGAGCGCTTTCGGCTTGTCCGAGAAGGGAGAGTTGGAAACCGCCCGGGACCTGGAACGTGCCCGCGACAACGAAACGGTGCAACACATCCTCCCCCGAAGGGCCATAATCGCCGGGAGCAAACGCGTTATTCGGGTCGCACACGCCATTTACATAATCGAAAAGTTCGCCAAGCACGCAGCCCCAGGTCTTCGCGGAGGATAAGGTGTAGTGCGCCGTCAGATTCACGCGGCGTGAAACGTTACCCTGGAGGCGCAGAGAAAGGGCATCGTACGCGGAACGGTTGTCGGAGCGAAAAACCGATGCTTCCGGGTAGGTGTAGCTTCGGTAGCCATGCATGCCGGTTTCGCGCGTAAAGTCGGCGCCAACGGTCCAATTGTTGGTGATGGCGTGTTGTATACCCGCAGTCGCGTGCAATGCGTACGGCGTGTGGTAATTTGGGTCGATGAGAGCAGGTTTGGGCGCGCCGCTCTCGAGACTGCCGTCATTCACCGATTGAAAAGCGGTTACCCATCCCGTCTGAGCGAGATCGTTGAAATACAAACCCACGCCCGCTCGAATCACGGTTCTTTCGGAGTTCCCAAGGGCCTGGGCGATGCCCAGCCGGGGTGCCAACGCCTTCCGGTAATCGTGTGGAATCCCATTTACGAAGCCGGTACTAAGCGCGGGATTGAAGCTCTGGTCGCGCCCCGAGGCGATGAACAGCCCGAGGGTGGTATCGTAGCGGAGCCCGTAGTTCACGGTAAGGCGTGACGTGACCCTCCAGGAATCCTCCGCGTACAAACCCAGACGCTGCACGTTCTGCGAGAAGCTCCCGTCGCCCGCTGGACTGACCGTGCTCCCGTTCGCGTAATCGATCGGAAATTGCGCCGGGTTCGACAGGTAGTAGGTCGGATTCTGCGGAAAGGTAACCAAAGTCTCCCGGTTCGCGGTGAGTGCTCCGCTCAACACCGGCTCGTGAATGAAGTTGATGCCGAAGCGAGGGGCGTGCCGGCCACTGACGTGGCTCGCGTCGTAGCGGATTTGATACTTTTCCTGGTTGCGCCACACGGGGAAGTCGGCAACCGGCGTGATGAACTGGTTGTCGCCAAAGGTTTCGAAACCACTGATCGTGCTAGAGGTGGTTGTGAAGGGAAAAGCGAGCGCAAATCCGAGCGTGTCGTTTCGCGACTGCGTCAGGTGCAGCAGGCTGGCGTTCAGAACCAAAGAGCCGAACCACTGCGGGGAAAATGCCGTCTGCTGGCCTAGCACGAAGCTGAAGTAATTGTTGTGCTGTGTCGCTCCGGTGGAGGGCAGGGCGCCCTGCTGTACCAGCGCGTTGTGTGTTGTGTAAGAGTCTGTCGCCGCGCGCAAGAACCAGCGGGAGCGCTCCGATTGCGCCCAGTCCAGGCGGAACGTCGCAAGGTAGTCGCGAAACGGAACGGGCACAGTTCCTGGCACGGCGAGCGAGCTTACTCCGGGAATCAGCCCCATCGTGGCAAGTTGCGCAAGGGCGTTGAATTGTTCCGTGCTCGCGGGGCTGTAGGCAATACTCGCGTTCTCGTGAACGTATTCGATCGAAGAGAAAAACCACAGTTTGTCGCGAACAACCGGGCCGCCCAGTGTTCCCACGTAGTTCTGCCGTGAAAATGGCTGCTTTGGGTTTGGAACCGGATTATCGATCGGAAATCGGGCATTCAACGCGGTGGCTCGCTCGTAAAATGCCGCCTCGCCATGGCAGGTGTTGGAACCGCTGCGGGTGGTGATCACCAGGGAACCAGCCGTCGTTCGTCCGGTGTCGGCTTCCGCCAACGCCGTCCGGAAAGCGAACTCCTCTATGGCGTCTGGCGAGAAATTCTGCAAAAAGCCGCCGATGTAATCGTCGGAGTTGTCGCCGCCGTCGACGGAGATCTCGTTGTTCAGGCCCGAACTGCCGCCGGTGGAAACCGCGGTGATGCGTGCCTTCGTTGGGTCCGAGGGTTCGACAGGCTCGGTCCCGGGAGCAAGATAAGCGATGTTCGCGAAACTGCGCGCCGCCAGCGGACTGCTTTGTAAATCGGCCCGGTAGACGATCGCCTGATGAACCGTGCTTGCCGCATCGATGGGCTCGGTAGTAATCGATTGCTGTGCGGCGTTCACCACTACCTTCTCCGCGATCGCTTTGGGCTGCAAGGTGACATGGATCTGCCGGACCGAGCTCAGCGCTACGGTTACAACCGACCGCGCGTCGGCAAAGCCAGTGGCGCTGATTTGCAACAGGTATTCGCCCGGGCGCAAGTCCTCAAAGCGGAATTCGCCTAGCGAGTCCGTTCGCGTCTCTCGGGATAGGGATTGCTCCGAATTACCAACGGACACCGTGGCGGAAGCCACTCGTCCACCCGCGGAATCTTGGACTGTGCCGCGGAAAGCCGCCAGCGTGTTCTGCGCTCGAGAAGCCCAGCACATCGCAAGGCACATGCATAACGCAGAGAATGCGCGCCGGGTCGTGCTCGGGATGTTGCTGGGAAACATCAATTTGGCTTACTCCGTTCGCGGGCAACGGCACGGCCAAGGCAGAGTATAACCCGTGGAAATCGTAGGTGAAAGATTACCGATTTAAATGACCGTGCGGGTTGCGGTCACTTCAGGTGCGTATCGAACCACGCGCCGGCGCGGTCGATCACGTCGCGCTCGTGTTCGGGTTTCACAAAAATGTGGCCTTCGTGATCGTAAACCACGAGCTCTGTCTCGACGCCGAGCGTTTTCAGGGCGTGCCAGAATTCGTAGGACTGCGGCGTGGGGCACTCGCCGTCACGGTCACCTACGAGAATCAACGTGGGAGTTTTCACATTCTTGATGTAGGTGAGCGGCGCGCTTCGAGCGTAGACTTCCGGGTCGTCGTAGACGGACTTCCCGAAAAACGGAATCATCCACTGGTCGATCTGGTTTTCACCATAGTAGCTGGACCAGTTCGCAATGCCCGCACCAGCCACGGCCGCGCGAAAGCGATCGGTTTGCGTGACGCCCCACATCGTCATGTATCCGCCGTAACTCCAGCCCGTCAAGCCGAGGCGCCTCGGATCCACGGGCACGCTTCGCAACACCTCGTCTACACCTGTGAGGATGTCCTGCCAGTCGCCGTAGCCGAAATCCCTGACATTGGCCCGTGTGAACGCCTCGCCGTTCCCAAAGCTTCCGCGGGGGTTCGGCCGAAATACGAAATATCCCTTGGCGGGCAAAGCCATCGAATAGTTGTGCGGACCCGGCCAACTCGACTGCACGCCGGCGCCCGGACCGCCGTGCACCACAACCACCATCGGATATTTCCTCGAAGCGTCAAAATCTTTCGGATAAATGAGCCATCCTTGCACCTCGAACCCTTCGTTTTCCCAGTGGAAGCTTTTCGCTTCGCCCCAGGCCGGCTTCACGCCGGCGTTTTTGTGCGTCACCTGATTCCACTTTCCTATCGGCCCGGCCCATACCTCGGGAGCCTTCTCAAATGAACTGCGCACCGCGGCGCTTGCCGTTCCATTGGGGGTGAGGGCCAGGCTCGTGGACCAGAAGCCGCTGGTCACCAATTCCGGCGCGCGATATAGCGGTTCAATCTGGCCGCTGACCGGATCGATGCGCACGATACTCGACTCTCCGTCGATATTCTCCATATCGATGATTTTTCCCTCTGCGGTCCACGACACAAGCGACGCGGAGGCCTTCCGCTCTGGCGTAAGATTGCGCGCCGCGCCACCTTCCCAAGGGATCACGTAAACGTCGCCGCCGACGGAGTCTTCATCGCTCATCAATCCTTCGATAAACGCGATGCTTTTCGCGTCGGGTGAAACCGCGGGCCGGCCAATCTGCAATTTGGGCGCGTAGATTGCCCGCATCTCCGCTGATGAAGCATTGACCGCATAAAGTTGAGCGATGTACCAGTTGTTGTCACCGTTTCCCTTCGCGGCGGTTAGCACCAGGCTCTTCGAGTCTGGCGCCCAATCGTATTCGTAGAGATACGTGTCCGCGGGCGTAAGGTCTCGGAGCTCTCCACTGGTTACATCCACGATCGCGAGCCGTTGCTCGAAGAAGACATCTTTGATTAGGCCGGTCTCCGCGGTCTCTGCCACCAGTGGCCCGGCTTCGCGGGTCGCATTCTCGGTATGTAAAATGGCGATGAATTGCCCGTCCGGCGACCATTTCGGTGTGGCCAGCAAACCCTTAGCGTTGGTGACCTGCCGGGGCGTGCCGCCCTCGAGCTTCGTCACATAAAGCTGGAGCTGCCCTTTCTTCGCCGCATCGGAAAGAAACGCGAGCTTCTGGCCGTCTGGAGAGCAGGCCAAATCCTTTTCATTGAAGTGCGCCGCAGCGGCGCCGGCTGTTACGCGCAGGGGCTTTTGCGATTGTTCATACTCTTCTACATAGATGTCACGCTTCCCTGTTCTGGCGCCATTCCTGTCGATTTGTGTTTCTACCCAAGCCACTTTCTTTCCGTCCGGCGTAATGGCAACCTGTTCGAAGGCTTGAACGAAAAACAAGGACCGCAGCGGATCCCCCGCCGCCTTCAGGGAGGTTGTTTTCGGCCCGCCATCTGACTTCGGAGGATTCTGCCCGAGAGCGGGACCGAGAAGAAACGCGCCTCCAGCAAACGCCGCAAGTATTTTGCGAACCCAGCTCATTGCCGACCTCCGAGACAACCTTACTTTTGCGCCTGCCACCTTATTTGGTTTCGTCACGATTCGCAACTCGGCGCTGTCTCCCCGTGCATAGTGGACGAAATTCGAGTTAGAATCTGCCCGCACAGAGTTGAGGAGAGTTCATGTTTGACCGCCGATCGTTTCTGTCTTCGTTTGCGGGAATGGCCACCCTTGGTTCCGTCCCGCTTCCTGTGGAAGGAGGAAAAAATCCGCATCCGCGGCGGGCTGCCGTCGAAGGTTCGTTTATCGGCGCCGTATTATTTGCGCAAAAAAGATATCGACAGGTTTCTGGACGCATGCGACGAATACCGCGACACCCACCAGGCCCAGCGGGAATTCCGACTCAGCCAATATCTGTTGGTCTGCATTACCTTTAGCGGCTTGCGGCATCTATATCTTTTCGTTTGCGGCGAAAGCAATTCCGCACCGGAATCATGTTTCTCGCGGCTCACAAACACAACAGGTTGCTGGCTCTGCTGGCCCTTTTCTTGGCCGCTTTGCCGGTTTGCGCGCAGGACACTCGCACGCGCTTTGAGTTGGGAGCAGAGTATTCCACCATCGAACAGACACAGGCCGACCATTCGGGGGTAACTTATTCCGGGTTCGGTGGCCGCTTCGACTGGAATCTGAGCCGACGACTCGGCCTCGAGGCGCAGGTAGATTTTTTCCCCGAGCATGGCGCGCCTCTTCTTCTTATTCAGGGAGGGCAGACCCTCGAAGCCGTTTTTGGCGTTCGGGCCAAGGTTGTGCAGACAAAACAGCTCTCTGTCTTTGGTTTGGTCCGGCCGGGCGTGCTTCACTTCACCGCCGCAGGCACACTCTCCGGCCTGCCGAACCCCACGCTCATCACGGAACCCATCACCCACTTTGTGTTGAATCTGGGCGGTGGGTTTGAATATTACCCCTCGCCGCGATGGGTGCTGCGCTTCGACATCGAAGGCAATCCTTACCGGGTTGCAGCGCAGCCGATCTCTTCGAGCGGCGGCACGGAAATGCTCCCCGGGAAGATCAATGACACAACTCGGCTGAGTTTTGGGGTTGGCTACCGTGTTGGAGCGCTGGTCGAAAACGAACACGAGACCAAGGTTCCCGGCTTCTGGGAGTTCGGGCCGCTGTTCAGTACGCTGGTGATCGCGCGCGAAGGTGTTTCCGATAACGTGCGGACCGAACCAGGCTTCGGCGGTTACTTTTCCTACCGCTTCTACGGTGTGTTCTACGCCGACGCCGACCTGCTGTATTTCCCACAAAATCCGGGCGCTTCCGGCCCGCATGATGGCGGCACAATCCTCGAGGGCCTGGCCGGATTGAAAGGAGGAATCCGTCGAAATCATTTCGGCTTCTTTGGAAAGGCACGACCGGGTTTTAACAGCTACTCGCAGGCGCTGACTGGCACATCCTCTTCGGGAGGCGCGCCGGTTTTGACCTATGCGCGCTCGACAAATCTGGTTCTCGATCTTGGCGGTATCCTCGAGTTTTATCCGAACGAGAAAGGTACGGTGCGCCTGGAAGTCGGCGACACGCATTTGTTTTTCGGGACGAAAGATGTGAACGTGAATGGCATGCCGACAGAGGTGAGCGGCGGGAAGCTACAGCATTCGATCCAGATGATGGTCGGATACGGCTGGCGATTCTGAGACATTGACGGCAAAGGATGGACGGAGATGAGTCGGGAACTTTGGAGCGCAGTGGATTGCTACATCGGGGGACTGCTGGCGCCACACGACGCGTTGCTGAACGACGCGCTCGAGGCCAGCGCGGAGGCAGGTTTGCCGGCGATTCAGGTATCGCCTACACAAGGGAAACTCCTGCAGGTTCTAGCGCGGATGGTGGGAGCCCGAAACATTCTGGAAATCGGAACGCTTGGAGGGTACAGCACCATCTGGATGGCTCGCGCCTTGCCACCGGGCGGGCACGTGCTGACGCTCGAAGCCGACAAGAAGCATGCCCAGGTGGCGAGAACGAATTTCGACCGCGCCGGCCTTGGCACGGTAATCGCGCTGCGCTTCGGACCGGCGCTCGAAACTCTGCCGAAAATTGCCGCGGAAGGCCGCGAGCCGTTTGACCTGATCTTTATCGACGCGGACAAATCGTCAATGGCCGAATATTTTGGCTGGGCTCTGAGGCTTGCGCGGCTGGGCAGCGTGATCGTGGCAGACAACGTGATTCGCGATGGGAAGGTGATTGACACGGCGAGCGAAGATCCGGACATCGTGGGCGTGCGGCGGTTCAACGCGCGGCTCGCCGCCGAGCCCCGCGTAAGCGCGACGGAGATACAGACGGTGGGCAGCAAAGGGTACGACGGGTTCGCGCTCGCGGTAGTCATCGCCGATCCAAAGTAGATTTGGGCCAACTTAACCGTCACATCAAGGGATAGGTGAAGGGACTAACCGCCCAAATAAGTATCATTGGTCATTCGTCGGGTTTGCTGACTTCCATGACAGGTCTTTGTCATGGGCTCCAGCGGAAGAAAAATGAACAGTGTTCTGCGCAGACAATGTTGAAGGCGGACATGTCATGCTCGGCGTCCGGCAACGGATATACGCAAAGAATGTCCATCTCATGTTCCTTGGCTAACTCGTTGAAGAGTTGTTCGAGCATAATAGCGGCATCGGTCTTTCCCTCCGCCCACAAACGGCCTGCGCGTTCACCACAGGCCGCAACACGAGGATGTTTCGTCCCTCTTTTGGATGCTGCTTCGTTCAAACCTCTGAGGGTCGCAAGGAGGCGCGCCGGGTCCGCTATCTCAGCAACATCCGACGCGATGTAGGTCCCTTGTTGAATCGCAGCGTCAACGTCCACGCCTCGGGTGCGTAATCGCTGAATAAGAGCGCGCCTGTGTGACTCGCTGGCCCACACGATCGCCGGGTTGCCTTCGTCCAGAGCGTCGGCAATAAAACGGGTGAGGCCATCCAGAAGGGCGGCGTCATCAGCATAGAAGAGCATTTGGTGTGAATTGCGCATCCTACTTTAGCAACTTGTTGACTTCATTCGAACTTCCCGCCTGAGGCGATATCAGAACTAAGAGGCACTCGAGCACGAATCGTTGTTCCGCTAAGCGGTTGGGAGTCAATCGAGAGTTGTCCGTTAACCAATTTGAGTCGTTCCCGCATGCTTGTAAGGCCAAGCCCGGGCCCACTGATTGCCTTTTCGAGATCAAATCCAGCACCCGCGTCATGCACGGTCAACTGGATCTCATTTAATCCGCCTTTGAGCGACACCTGAAATTGCCGCACGCCGCTATGCTTCATGGCATTCTGGAGGGCTTCCTGCAAAACCCGGAAGAGGCAGAGTGCGACCGCTTGGGGCAGCTCTTTCGGTATATCGTGGGAATGAAGGGTAATTTTGACATTGTGTTGGTCGGAAAGCTCGCTGCAAAGACCGCGCGCGGCCCCTGTGAGTCCCTGTAATTCCAGTTTCGAGGAGTGCAAACGGCGCGATAACGCCTGGATATCGCTGGCCAGTTCGCAAATCTGTTTTTTGGCCTCCTCGATCCGGCGAATCGTTTGGCCCTTTGAAGGTGGAAGATCTTGTCTCAATGTTTCGAGATTCATCGCCACCAAAGCAACTCTCTGGCTCACGTCATCGTGAAGCTCTCTGGCGAGCCAGGCACGTTCCTCCTCGTGCGCCTCGATCAAGCTGCGATTCACGGCGGACAGGGCGTCTTCGGCGCGCTTTCGTTCGGTGAGGTCACGGGTAACCTTGCCGAAACCGAGCAATCGGCCTTGTTTGTCGCGGATGGCGGTGATGATGACGTTGGCCCAGAAGCGCGAGCCGTCGCTGCGGAAGCGCCAACCTTCATCTTCGAAACGTCCCGTGGTTGCGGCAATCTTCAGTGCTTCCTCCGGGATGCCCGCGGCCTGAGCTTCGGGACCATAGAAATTGCGGAAGTGTTTGCCGATGATTTCTTGAGGCTTGTAGCCTTTGATGCGCTGCGCACCGGAATTCCATGTGGCCACTTCGCCTGTGGGAGTCAGCAGAAAGATCGCATAGTCGGTAATCTGATCAACCAGGAGGTGGAAAGTGGCGTCGAGGAACAGGAAGGGCGAAGGGATTTCGCGTGTGGTCGGATGGTTTTCGTTTGGTTCATTCTTCGCCATAGGCCTCATTGGTCTTTCGAGTGAACGGTGGCGGATAAACGATAACGAAGAGCGCCCCCGAACGTCAATTGGCTTAGGCCGTTACCCTGACTGGTGGCTTCGGTCCAGTTGGACGTACCCTGCGGACTTCACTAGGGAGAGAGGCACGCACGCCTGCACGGTAGTTCCAACCCGCACCTTCGAGTCAACGGAAAGCTGGCCGCCTACTAGTTTCAAGCGCTCCTTCATGCTGGTAAGACCGAGGCCGCACCCAGCGATTACCTTTTCGGGATCAAAGCCAACACCTGAATCTTGCACACTTAGCTGGATCTCATTGAGCGCGCGTTTGAGTGACACTGCGAAGCACCGTTTACCGCTATGCTTCATCGCATTCTGGAGCGCTTCTTGCAAGACGCGGAACAGACAGAGTGAGATTTCTCTAGGAAGAGCTTTGGGAATGCCTTCGGAGTGAAAGTCAATCTCGACATTCTGCCGCTTGGAAAGCTCCTGGCAGAAACCAGCCGCTGCTGCCGCGAGTCCCAGTAGTTCCAGTTTCGAGGAATGCAGTCGGTGCGACAATGCCTGAATATCGCTGCCGAGTTCCCCCACACGTTGGCAGGCCTCTTCGATGCGGCGCCTTGCTCTGCCGTCTGAAGCCGGAAGACCTTGTTTCACTTCCTCCAGATTCACGGCCAACAAGACGATGCGCTGACTAAAATCGTCGTGCAGTTCTCTGGCAATCCAGTTACGTTCCTCCTCGTGCGCTTCAATCAACCTGCGGCTCACGCCGGAAAGAGCTTCTTCCGCAAGCTTGTGCTGGGTAACGTCCAAAGCTTCTGCCACGAAATACTGAGGTTCGCCGCTCGGGCCCCGAATCAAAGACGCGCTGGTTTCGGCGGTAACGATGCGCCCGCTCTTGTGGAGGCAGCGCTTCTCAACTCTCTGGAAACTCGTTCCTCGCTCAAGGGCCTCCTTAAGCCTCTCGGAGAAAAATGGCCAGTCTTCGGGAAGAGTGACCGACTGCACCGTCTCTTGGAGCAGTTCCTCCTCGGTATAGCCAAGAAACTGGCAAAATGCCTCGTTGGCGGCGAGAAAACCACCCTTGGGCGAAACGACCATCATGCCCACACCCGCATCCCGAAAGACCCTGCGGAACTTCTCCTCGCTCGCACGCAGTTCGTTCTCGGCATGCTTGCGTTCAGTGATGTCCTGAGCGGTACCGCGCAGCCACGCGATGCGGCCGGCCGCATCGCGCACCACTTCACCTCGGTCGGTGATCCATCTTGTGCTGCCGTCGGGACGAAGGATCTCCAGATCGAGTTTGTACGGAGCTCCGGTTCGCAATGCCTCCGCGACGGCGCACTTCAGGCGTTCCCAGCTTTCTGGTGTATACAACTTTGTTTGTTCACCAAAGGCGGGCGGCGGCAGGTCGGGATCGCGGCCCCCGATTCGGCAGAGTTCCTTGGACCAAGCGACCGTGTCGGTTTTTGGGTCCCATTGCCAGTTGCCGACTTGCGCCACGCGTTGGGCTTCTAGAAGCTCTTCCTCTCGTTTTCTTAGCGCTAATTCGGCCTCCGTGCGCTCCTCAGCGAGAGCCGTCAGCACCATAAACGGTGTCGCAGTGAAGACTAAGAAAAGCTGCATCGGAAACACATGGTTTGGCTGACCCTGTTCGATGAACGGACCCCGGCTACGTACCGCACCCCATACGCACATAAAGGCAAGTGCGATTACCCCGGAGCTTACTCCCGTTGCTCCGAAGCGCAGCGCGGACCAGAGGAGAAGGGGTATGAGGGAATAAAGCAAGGGCGGGGAATTGCTCCCGCGAGGGGCTATGAAGTTGAGATAGCCAAGGAGGACCAACGCGGCGGTCAACGCGGCCGCCTCCAGATGGTAGGTGGGTGACATTCGTAATGATGCACGACCGTTACGAACCCAATTCAGGATGGCTGGCGTCAGAGTGAGGAACGCCAGCACTTCAGAAAAGAAACAAATCCTCCAACCGCTCCAGTAGTCGAGGGCGATGCCACGCGCGCTGATAAAGGCTGCAGTGATTGGGGCAAGGACCACCGCGCAGAGCAAATACTTGGTCAAATTCTTTACGCTATTTAGCCGAGGCACGCCGTGGAAGAAATACCTAAGACACAAAGTGGCGACGAGGACTTCGACCGCATCAGCCGGGATGAACCAAGCAATGGAACGCAGCGTCACACCTGCCTGCAAGTCGTAGACAACAAACGCTGCAAGGGCTACGGGGATAAGTACGGGCCAGAGCCGGTCATGAACCAGCAAGAGTACTGAAACCAAGAGCGCGCAACCCGGCCACAGCGGCCACACCGTTTGGGGGTGCAGTATCAATGCCCCTTCTAGTCGTGGAGCGAAGTAGGAAAGCACGGCCACGAAGCACACCAGGATCGCCGTTTGCATCGGTGTAGCCGGATTCCATATATCGCGCGATGGGCGGTTGCTCTCGGTTTCCAAGGCTGTCTCCCGACCTTTCGGAACCTGACGGCCAGCTCTAGTATGCTTGGTCGGGGAGTATATCGCGCCAGATTAACGGCCCACAATAGACGCGGTATATGGCGCGGCATTGCGGCTCATCGTGGCCATTCCCTGGTAGAAACTCTCCAGCAGGGGTTTTCACATTGCGCAACAAATGCCCGAATCCCCGCTATAGACAAGAAGTCAGGGCATATGATTGAATCCGCGAGACCATAACTTTGGATTGAGCCTTGTTTCCGCCCGTCAACATTTTCAAAGTGCAGACAGATGGTAGCCTTCGTTGGATGGAGGCGGCGCCAGATGTAGAACGCGCCAAAGCGCTTGTGAAAGGGCTCGCTGCAGCTTCACCCGGTGAATATGTGATCGCCAACCCAAAGGGCGAGAGGATTTCCATCAAGTCGTCGCGCAAACGGATAATGTTTCAGATCGGTTATGAGGAAAAAGAATTGAAGGTGAGGGCACAGCTGTTTCGATGCTGCGGGCACGAAGTCATATCGGTAGCTGACAACGAGGCCGCAAAGCGTGCGTTAGCTTCGATTCATAGCGTGGATGTTTTTGTCGTCGGCCACAAGGCACCTGAGCAAACGAGAAAGGAAATGGTCGACTGGTTGAAAGCGAATTTTCCAAAGGTCAAGATTGTCGCACTTATCCCGTCTGCCGATCATCAGTTGGTGCGGGCAGACAGCAATGTCGTGCTGAATGATTGGGATGAGTGGTTATTGCTGCTCACGGCCGCAACCAGCTGAAGTGCCTGGGTCCGAGGTGTTCCGTTTCGCTAATCGATCCAAGGCATAAGCCATATCCGAATCCGCGCTGTTAGGACTTGCCCGCGCAGCCATGCCGCTCCTGGCGCGTTTCTCCGAACAGACTTCCGGATTAATCTCAGGAATGCGTTTAAGGATCCTGCCGTCGGGGAAACAGACGATACCTCGACTCCACAAACTTGGGCACTAGGCGGCTCTATCAGGTGTTCCTGAGCAACGGGTTATCGGAGCAGAACTGAAGAAGCACGCCAAACGATTTTCCGGCAGAGTCATGGAGCGAGAACACGGAAAATTTTGCTTCCCTAATTCGTTTACAGGAGTCTAAACTATTGCCCTGTCATTTATCGACAGGAGAGCCGTTATGGCCAAGCCGACAGATCTTGTGCAAGGCACGCTGGACCTCTTGATCTTGAGAACCCTTGCGCTCCAGCCCATGCACGGTTGGGGAATCGCACAACGCATCCGGCAAGTGTCCAAGGAGGTCTTGCAGGTGAACCAGGGAGCGCTGTATCCCGCGCTGCACCGCCTGGAGCAACAAGGGTGGATTCAGGCCAAATGGGGAGAGTCGGAAAACAATCGTCGCGCCAAATTCTATTCGCTGACTCCGGACGGCGCGAGATACCTGCGCCAAGAGCAAGCGCAGTGGAAGCGTCTTTCGTTGGCGATTAACCATGTACTAGAGACGCCCTAAGGCACAAAACCATGCGTTGGCATTACAAACTGCCGCTCCGTCTACGTTCACTCTTTCGCCGAGAGAAAGCGGAGCTGGACCTCAAAGAGGAGCTGCAGTTTCATCTGCAAAATCAGATCGATGAATACATAGCGGGGGGAATGGACCCGCAAGAAGCTCGTCATGCGGCTTTCCGGTCGCTCGCAGGAGTCGAGCAAGTGAAAGAGGAATGCCGCGAGGCGCGCAAGATGAATCTCATCGAGAATTTTGTGCGGGACATGCGCTTGGGGCTGCGCATGCTGCGCCGCAGTCCGGGATTTACGGTTCTAACGATTCTGTGCCTAACGCTCGGCATCGGCGCAAACGCCGCCGTGTTCAGCTGGGTCGAAGGCATTCTTTTCCGGCCCTACCCACTCGTTTCTCACCAGGAGCGCCTGGTGGCACTGTCGGGAACGGCGGGTGGCGAGAGAGACGAAACGTCGTGGCCCGATCTCCTCGACGTGCAAAGAAGGTGCGCCCTCTGTGAGACCGTCTTTGTCAGCTCAATCACCGGCGCGACGCTGAGCATTGGCGAGCGCGCTGAGGTCACCACGGGAAGCATCGTCTCCGCAAACTATTTTGATGCGATCGGAGTCCAACCCATGTTGGGCCGCGGGTTCGAGCCAGGCGAAGACGTTGGCCGCAACGCGCATCCGGTCGTGGTGATCAGCTACCATCTTTGGCACACGCGCTTCAAGGGCGATCCAGAAATCATCGGGAAGACGCAGCGCCTGGATAACGTCGTGCACACCATCATCGGGGTCACGCCCGAGAGGTTCTACGGAACTTTCGTCGGCCGGAGCATGGAGTTCTGGGTGCCTGCCTCGATGGTGGAAGTTTACAACGCCGGCAGCAACAAACTCGAAGACCGCGGCGCGCGATGGGCGGAGGCCTATATACGACTGAAGCCTGGCGTGACCCGCAGTCAAGCTCAGCTAGAAATTTCCGCCATTGCCGCGCAGCTCGAAGTTGAATATCCCGCCACCAACCGCGGCCGCGGCATCCAGGTCTGGCCGCTGTGGCAAACGCCTTTCAATCACGCCGGTGAGCTGCTGCCGGTCTTCGAGATCATGGTTGTTGTCGCGTTGTTTGTTCTGCTCATCGTCTGCGCCAACGTCGGCAACTTGCTGCTCGTTAGGGCATTCGCGCGCCGACACGAGATGACGGTTCGCCTCGCCATGGGCGCGAGCCGCGCCCGCTTGCTGAGGCAACTCGTTACGGAAGGCTTGCTGCTGTCAGCCTTCGGCGCAGCAGGCGGCATGCTCGTGGCGTACTGGTGCCGTCACGCGCTTGTTCTGTTTTTCCCGGGGGATGTGTTGTACCTGCCCGGACAAATCGACGGCTGCGTGCTCGGACTGAGTGCGGCCATTTGCCTCGTTGTTACGCTTACTGTTGGGCTGATCCCCGCGTTCCAGACGCGCCACCTTGCCCTTGCCGACACGCTCAAAACCGAGGCATCCGCCGTTATGGGGGCGCGCGGCCGAGGATGGTTCCGCTCGAGCCTCGTGGTCCTGCAAGTCGCTCTCAGCTTCATCTTGCTGGTGGGCGCGAGCTTGCTGATGCAAAGCCTAAACAAGATTCGAAGCACCAGCCCGGGCTTCTCCACAACGCGCGTGTTGAATACGTGGATACCTTTGGCCGCCGCCGGCTATGACGCGCCTAGCGCCAAAACGTTTCAGGATGAATTGATCGTACATGTCCGGGCGCTACCCGGTGTCGAAGCGGCCGCTTACGCCCGCGTTGTTCCGCTCGGCTATGAATCGTATGCTTCGACGCCGATTGCCGTCGACGGGTACGAACCGCAACCCAACGAAGCGCCCACCGCCGAATACAACGAGGTCAGCCCCGATTACTTCGCCACCTTGGGCATTCCGCTCATCTCCGGGCGCGAATTCACTCGCGCGGACGACGAAAACGCGCCGCGGGTCGCCATCGTAAACCAAACGATGGTCGCGCGGTATTGGCGCGGGCAGAATCCCATCGGCGAACGTCTGCAAGTGAAAGGCAATTGGGTGCAAGTCGTCGGGGTCGTCAAAGATTCGAAATACTACAGCATGGATGAAACGCCCCGGCCGTTTTTCTATGTTCCGCTCCGCCAGTATTTCGCGATAGAACCTGACATCCACATTCGAACGATGCAACCTCTGCGGAACATCCAAACGGCTCTGATTCGAGAAGTGCGCGCCCTCGATCCTAACCTCGCTTTATACGAAATGACTACGCTAGAGGAACAAGTTAATCGTTCTACGTCCCAGCAACTCGTGGCCGTAGCTTTGGTCGCCCTGTTCGGAGGCTTGGCGCTGCTGCTTGCCAGCATCGGCCTTTATGGCGTGATGTCGTGCACCGTCTCGCAGAGCACCCGAGAGTTGGGGCTGCGCATGGCTCTTGGCGCCGGCACCTCGAACGTACTGCGTCTCGTGCTGTCACGCGGTCTGCTACTGACCACGACCGGCATAGTTATTGGGAGCGCCCTAGCACTTCTTCTAACGCGCCTGCTCGGCAACCTCCTGTATCAGGTAAGCCCGCGAGACCCGCTGGCTTTCGGCGCGGCATTTGCGGCGATGACCCTTCTGTCGACTGCGGCGTGTTTCCTGCCCGCTTGGCGCGCAGCGCGAACGGATCCAATTCGAGCGCTACGAGCGGAATGAATTCTCAATTAAGAGGGGGAGGCGCTTGTCTATTCAATTCACTCTGTGGGTAGCGAGCGCCCGGCAAACATATTTGGCTGCGCTCGGAATGACGGGATTTGCATTGGGAGCCAGACGCAGTGGTTGAGATCCTTCGCCCGCAAAGGCGCAGGATGACTGTTCGATTGTCCGAGAACCATCCATTGACTCCAATGGAAGAAGCTCCATAGAACCAGGAGAAGAACGCCAGTTCTTGTAGCCGGTAGGTAGACCCATTGGATCCGGCGATAGAGATCGGAGCCGTGCCGGTCAGTGGGTCGCCGACCTCCAGATCCTTCTGACAGCCTCCAACCTGGCCGACGTGTCCCCAAGCGGGGGTCGGATTGTGCCCGAAAGGATCAAAGCCCCTTGCCCGAAACGGTCTAAGAAAACGCACTCTCTTCTAAAGAATCGCCGGGCTACTGACGCGGGAAGGTGAATTCGCTCGAGGGATCGCGCTGGCGCAAGGCTTTCGCCTGGCCGTTTTCGACGACGAACTCATAAATGGTGTCGGCGAATTGCGGCGTGCGGAACTGCAGGCCCTTCACCTGAATCAGCTTTTGCGGGGGGCCGCCGGGGAAGACAAGCGAGAGTCCGGCGCCGGGCTGATAGACGACTTCAAATTTGACGTTGGCTGGAGTGAGGTAGGTGCCGGCAAGTTTTTCGAGGAATTTGAGGTCAAGGGCCTCGGGCTTGCGCGTAAAAACGACCTCCGCCTCGTCGAGAGACATCACGGCATCGCTGATGTCGCCTTGGGGGTTGGTGCGGAAGTTGACGGAGAATTTGCCGTACTGCTCGTCGTCGGGCGTGTCAAAGCGGTCGTAGTGGAAATGGCTCAGCGGGTACTGGAATTCGTGGAAGTTAAAGTCGAGCTGATCGGACTTCAATCCGATTTTGACAATGCCGTAAGCGGGATTTTCGTACTCGGCCGCGTAGTCGGCGAGGGCATGAGACGGCTTGGTGTTGGGGACGCGGTCGCCGCCGGCCTTGGCGCGCGCTTCGGTGGCGGCTTTTTTGTTGGCGAGGCGGATTTTCAGGCGGCGTTCGCTCCAGGGAGTCTGCTCCATGCCGAGGAGGCGCTCGTAGACGTTGTAGCTGACGACGTTGTAGAGGGGGGCGGCATGATCTCCGATGACCAGGACGATTGCGCCGATCTTGTCGTTCTGCAGGAACGAGACCTGGGAATGGAAACCAGGCAAGTCGCCGCCGTGAAAAGTCATGAGGCGTCCGCGATAGGAAGCGGTCTGGCGGCCCATGCCGTAGTCCGGATTGAGGACTTCCCAGTAGCCAAGAGCTTCACCGAGCGCGTTGGGCAAGCCGATGGCGGGTTGCATGGTGGCTTTGAGCACCTCGGGAGGCAACACCTGTTTGCCGTTGTATTTGCCGTCGTTCATCAGAGCAACGAGCCAGTGGGAAAGCTCACTGACATTGGAAATGATGGCGCCGGCGGGAGCGACACCTTCGGTATCTTCATAGTAGGGAATCGGGTAGAGCTCGAAGGAGTCGCGCTTTTCGCGGTAAGGGACACCATGGTCGGGCTGCTTGAGCATGTCGGAGATGGTGTAGGTGGTGGTGGTCATGTCGAGGGGCTCGAAAATGTTTTGGCGGACGTACTGCTCCCAGGTCTTGCCGGATTGCAGCTCGATGATGTAGCCGACAGCGGAAAACATGAGGTTGTTGTAGAGGAAGGTTTCGCGCATGGGCTGTTGAGGCTCGAGATACTTGAGCTTTTCGAAGAGCTCTTTGCGGGTGAAAGGCGATTTGAACCAGATGAGGTCGTGGCGGGTGACGCCGGTGCGGTGAGAGAGCATGTCGCGAAGAGTGACGTTGTTGTTCAACTGGTCGTTGTAAAACTGGATTGTGGGAACCGCTTCGCGCACCGGCTTATCCCAGGTGAGTTTTCCCTTCTCGACGAGCATGCCGGCGGCGATGGCGGTAAAGAGCTTGGAATTCGAAGCAATGGGGCAGAGGGTGGTGGGTGTAAAGGGCACCTTGCGGCCGTAGTCGCGGTAGCCGTAGCCCTTGGCGAAGACGAGCTTGTCGTTGACCACGATGCCGACGCCAATTCCAGGTGTGTTCCAATCCTTGAGCAACTGCTCCATGTAGGCGTCGAAGCCTTCGAGCTTCTTGGAGACGTCCAGCTCCTGGGCGCAAACGGTTAGCGCAGATAGGAGGAACGCGGACACCAGGGCGAGTGGCTGAATCGAGCGAGCCGGGCGGAGAAAACGAAAATGGCGGTTAAGATTCACGGGACGGACTCCTTTCGTTCGCTTCGGAAATTCCGACCTCGCATTGTATAGAGTCCTTTCGGAATGACAAGGCTTGGTGGCGGACAGGGGAAGTTTTCGAGCGTTTTTCGCTACCCCCGTGGGGTCGAAAGGCGCGTAGAATCCGGGTTAAGAGGAGGGAACCATGCTGCAACAAGAGAAACAGACGGAGTCAAGGGACCTTGAAAGGACTTGCCAGGCGGTGTCGCCGATGGACGATCCGTGCAACGGCTTGGCCAGCTTCTATTGCGAGAGGTGCGGGCAGTGGTTCTGCGAGGTTCACGCTGCCGACGAATCGTGGCACGCCTGTGTGCTGGCACCGGGCGATGAGGGCGGCGAAGCGTAGCGACCTCGTTGATAGTTCCGATAGATGCCGAGTGACAGAAAAGCGCGGGAACGGCGCTGATCAGAGGGAAGGCGCGTCCAAAAGGGGCGACGGAAGGAACTGTGCGGGAAAACAAGACTTATGAAAAACTTCGCGCTAGGGGTAGTCTTCACGGTCGTGGTGCTCCTGATCGGAGGACTGGGCTATTTGCTGCTGGGATTTGCCGAGGTGCGCGGCGACCTGCCGCCGTCGCGGCTTGAGCGTGCGCTGATGCGGCGAGCGGTGCAGGCCTCGGTGCGGCATGAAGCGCCGGAAGTGCCGAATCCGTTTCCGCCGACGGAGGAGAACCTGATTGCCGGCGGGAAAGTGTATTTGAACGAATGCGCTGGATGCCATGGCACACCGGGAAAACCGGAGGAATACCCGGGAGTGTTGTTCCCGCCGGTGCCGCATTTGCCGACAACGGGAACGGAATACACGGAGGCGCAGGTTTTCTGGGTGGCGAAGCACGGTGTGCGGCGATCGGGGATGTTTGCGAATGGATTATGGGATTCGGACGAAAGGCTGTGGAAGGCGGCGGCGTTCATCAAGAGGATCAAATCGCTGCCGCCTGCGGTGAGCGCGGCGCTGGCCGAGAAGAAGAGCAACTGAAGCGGGACGAGTGGGGCCGGGCGGCGACTGGCCTCGAGAAGGAAACGAGTTGAGACGACGGGCTCGCAATCGGGATAGAATCACCGTGTTTCCGCCTAAGGTAGACCTGGACCGTCTGGCGCGTTCGCATGAAGGCCAGTTCCGAAAAGCAGAATGGCGTGGAGGTGTCGCATGGCGACGTTGAGTCCACCGGAAGGTTTGCGGAGTCCAAGGGGAGTTGCGAAGAAGATCACGGGATGGTACATCGCGGCTGCGGTGCTGTTCATCGTGCTGGGGATTTTCTCGATTATCGAGCCAGGGATTGCGGGGCTCGGAGTGACGCTGCTGGTGGGGTGGTTGCTGGTTTTCGGATCGGGGGCGCATTTTATCGCGGCGTTTAAAGGCGGGGGAGCGAAGCAGGTGATTTTCCAGGTGCTGGTGGGCATTGTCTACTTAATAGGCGGCTTGTACTTTTTGACTCATACGATTATGGGAATAGGAACGCTAACGCTGCTGCTGGCGGCCATTATCCTGGCGGAGGGCGTGGTGGAACTGATTGCATACTTCCGGATGAAGGGTCACGGGGCATCGAGCTGGTTGCTGCTGAACGGAATCATCACGCTGCTACTCGGAGGATTGATCTTGTTCCACTGGCCGTCGAGTTCCATTTGGGCGATCGGGACGCTGGTGGGTGTAAACCTGCTGATGACAGGGATAACCCGGCTGATGTTCGGGCTGGCGGCGCGAAAGCTGGTGGCACAAGCGACGACCTAGGGCAGGAGACTCACGACAGCGAGAGGGAGTGCACGGAGTTCGGGAAAGAGAAAGCGACGACAAGGTTCCACGGAGTTGGCCTGAAGAAAACCAACGCACCCAGCGCTGAGCGGCGCTTCAAAGCACGGTGCGGAAACTATTTTTTGCGGGCGAGGTTGATGGTATTGCTCGAGCGCTTGCCGTCGTGAAGGTTGGTCCACACCTGCGTGAGGTGGTCCTTATCGGTGATGGTGACGAGTAATTCAACCATGTGGAGTTCGCCACTCGTTTTCAGACCGTAGGCGCGCTCGATTGTGAAGGCGTACTTGCCCGTGGCGGCTGAAAGGGTATCGGTTTTGAGCACCGGCTGATTGCCCTGTGAGCAAAAGTGAAAGGCGACGATGTGGTCGTCGTCGAGGCTATACATGGTGAGCATTCCCGGCTCACGCTCCGGCTGAAGGCGCTCCATGACGACACCGCTCGGCAGTACCTCATAGGTGACATGGATGATTCCGCCGTGGCTGTCTTTTCCTTCCCACTCGCCCGCGAGGGACTTAAATTCCTCGAGAGCCGGGTTGACTTGCGAACGGGCGCGCGTCTGAGCCAGGAGTGAAGGGGAGTGTAGAAGGCAGGATGAGAGGCCAACCAGGACCAAGGGACGGAACATGGAACCTCCTAGGGCTTGATCGGTTAGAGGATGAACCATGGCCCAGGACGGGAGCGCCGGAACACATAAAATTCTGACGCAACCACGGAAAGAAGTCGAGAAAGAAGGTAAATAATGAGGTACGTGGCCTGGGGAAAAGGTTGACCGGCGCGGGAAGGGCTTCATACCATAGAAAAATGGGGCAAAGCGAGAAAAAGCGAGCGTGGAAAGCCGCAGGGTGCAGCCTGCTGCTGGCGGTCTGGCTCGGCGGCTGCGACGATGCGGCAAAGAAGCCGGCGCAGGCAAAGATACCGGCGCCGGTGCCGTCGCCGAAGCCGCAGCAACCGGACGTGGTGCAAGTGGGAGCCCTGCCATTGCGGAAGCTTCCGCCTGAATCGATGGAATCCTTGAGAGCGCCGACGCCGGGAGGGATCGGGTATCTCGTGGAACGGGTGAAGGAGAAGTTCGCGTCAGGCGAAGCGAACTACAAGGCGGGACACCTGGAGGCGGCGCGGCGGGACTTTGACGACGCAGTGGACTGGATGCTTGAAAGCGGGTACGACCCGAACAGCGACCCGGCGCTGCGGGAATTGTTCCAGCAGGTTACGGACACGGTGTACACGTACGAGCTGCAGGCATTCCGGGCGGGAGACGGGTTTTCGGAGGCGCCGGCGGTGCCTGCGCCGATTGACGAAGTGGCGGAGATGACCTTCCCGGTGGATCCGAAGCTGCGGGAGCGCGCGGAGGAAGAGGCCCGGAGCCTGTCGCACGACCTGCCGCTGACGGTGAACGACATCGTGGCGTCGTACCTGAACTTTTTCCAGACGCCGCGGGGCCGGGCAATCGTGGAAAGCGGATTGCGGCGCAAGGGAAAGTACCAGGAAATGATCGCGCGGGTGCTGAAGGAAGAGGGTGTGCCGCAGGACCTGATTTACGTGGCGCAGGCGGAGAGCGCGTTTCAGCCGCTGGCGCTCTCAAGAGCGGGCGCGCGGGGCATCTGGCAATTCGTGCAGTGGCGCGGAAACGAATACGGGCTGAAACGCTCATGGTGGGTGGACGACCGGTTGGATCCGGAGAAGGCGACGCGAGCGGCGGCTCAGCATCTGCGGGACCTGTATGGCCTGTATGGAGACTGGTACCTGGCGATCGCGGCGTACAACTGCGGACCAGGGAACGTGCAGAAGGGGATTGAACGGACGGGCTACGCGGACTTCTGGGAATTGTATAAGAGGAATGTGCTGCCGAAGGAGACCCGGAACTACGTGCCGATTATCCTGGCGCTGACACTGATTGCGAAAGACGCGGCGCACTATGGCATAGCCGTCGACCCGGACGAGCCAGTGGCGACGGACGTGGTGAAACCGGGCCGAGCGATCGACTTGCGGTTGGTGGCGGAGACGATTGACGTGGACGTAGAGACGCTGAGGACGCTGAACCCGTCGCTGCTGCGTATGGCAACGCCGGACGATCCGGAATTTCAGCTGCATCTCCCGGCAGGGACTTCGGAGAAGTTTTCGGCGGAAATCGCGGACATACCTCCGGACAAATGGGTGAGCTGGAGAAGGCACCGGGTGGAGCCTGGGGATACGCTGACGCTGATAGCTAGGAAATACCGGGTGACGCCGCAGGCGATCGCCGATGCCAACGATCTGGAACGAGGCGCGCAGCTGGACCCGGGCGAGAAATTGATTATTCCGGCGACCAAACCAACCGATGAGACGAAGAGCAAACTGGTGAGATACCGCGTGCGCCGCGGGGATACGCTCGGAGGCATCGCCGACCAATTCAGCGTGACGACGGAACAGGTGCGGAAGTGGAACGGGTTGAAGTCCAACAAGGTGAGCCGGGGGATGATCTTGCGGATTTACACCGTCAGCGGGATGCCCGAGGCGAGGCCAGCGCACCACACAACGAAGGGCCATGCAACGGAAAAAAACGCCATGAGCACCAACCAGGCGAAGAATTAGCTACGAATACGACCAGCACAGTAGTGAGAGAGGAAAAGCGGAGAAAAGGGCTTGACACGCAGAACGCTTGACAAGCATGTTGGAGTGGGATAACAAAGCGAGCGGACGGAGGGCGGTCCTCTCCGGCCTACCAAAGCAGGGACAAACGCTGTTACGAAAGAGCCCCCAGGGGAGGAGCGTATGGATTTCGAGAAGGATCACTTTGAAGATGACGATGAGCTGTCACGGCTCGAAGAGGATGAAGAGCTGGGCGGCGAGACTGAGGGCGTAATCGAGGAAGAAGAAGAAGAGATCCTGGCCATCGACGAGGAGCCCGCCGAAGAGGCCGAAGAAGAGCCGGCCGCGCGGCCAGCGCCGAAGGCCGCACCCAAGAAGGCCGCCGCACCGAAGGCCAAGGCCAAGAAGCCCGCGAAGAAGGCGACTAAGGCACCCAAGGCCAAGAAGGCGAAGGCCAAACCGAAGAAAGCGGCCAAAAAGCCGAGCAAGAAACGGCGCCGATAGATCGAGAGAGCCTATTGTACGGAGGGCCTCCCTGTGGAACGGGAGGCCTTTTTTTTGTGCCTGGGAGTCCCGGGAGGGGAGGAGGGGTGCGAAAAAAGGAAGGGAAGAGTGTCGAAAGGGGAGAGCGCGGCAGGGCGTCTTGCCCTGGGGAGAGGAGCGCCGATAGGCCCGGTCGATAATAACACGCGGACAGATTCTGCCTTCCTGTCCGCCGGACATTGGACGCTTGTCACTAAACGAGGGGCTCGGACCAGTTCTCAAGGGTCTCTTTGACTTTGTGGAGGAACTGGTGGGCGATGGCACCGTCGACGACGCGGTGGTCGTAACTCAGCGTGACGTAACACATGGAGCGGATAGCGATCGCGTCGTCGATTACCACCGGGCGCTTTTCGATGGCGCCGAGGCCGAGGATCCCGACGTTCGGCTGGCTGATGACCGGCAAGCCGAACAGGCCGCCGAAAACACCGGGATTGGTGATGGAGAAGGTGCCTTCCTGCACTTCCTCGGGCTTGAGTTTCTTGGTGCGGGCGCGCTCGGCGAGATCGTTCAGAGTACGCTGGATACCGAGCAGGTTCTTCTCGTCAGCACCCTTGATGACAGGCACAATCAAACCCCAATCGAGAGCCACGGCCATGCCAATGTTGATTTCCTTGTGGAGGACGATGTTTGCGCCGTCGAGCGAGGCATTGAGGGTGGGATAGGTGCGCAGACCGGCTACCACGGCTTTCACAAAGAAGGGCATGAAGGTGAGCTTGGTTTCGTAGCGTTGCTCGAATTCCGCCTTGGCCTTGGCGCGGATCGCGGCAACCTTGGTCATGTCAATTTCTTCGACGGAGTAGACATGCGCCGAGACGTGCTTCGAAGCCACCATGTGCTCGGCGATTTTCTGGCGCATGACGCTGAGAGGCTGAACCTCGTAATTGCCGAAGTAGATGCGCTCGCGGGGAACGCCGACCTGAAGAGCGGGAACGAACTGGCTCCCGTGAACCGCAGGGGCGCCGGGAGCTGCCGCGGGCGCCGGCGGGGGAGGCGCTGGCGTGGGACGTGCGGCTGCGGAAGGAGCCGGGGGAGGAACCGCTGGAGCGGCGCCGGATTGCGCCGCGATGACGGCCTCGATGTCCTGCTTGGTGATGCGCCCGCCGGCCCCGGTGCCTTCGAGCGACGCGAGGTCGACGCCATGTTCCTTGGCGAGGCGGCGGACCAAGGGCGAGGAATGAATACGTTCCGCGCCCGATGCGGGAGGCCCGGCGGGCACCGGAATTGTGGTGGAAGACACCGATACAGCATGGGCTGCTGGCTGTGCGGCCGGAGCAGGCGGGGCAGCCGGTCTTGCCGCTGCGGGAGCAGGAGATGGAGCTGATGCGGCGGCCGTACCGGCGCCGTCGATTACGGCGACAACCGTTTGAATCGGGACGGTCTGGCCTTCGGGAATCTTAATTTCCTTGAGCACGCCGGCGGAGGGAGACGGGATTTCCGCGTCGACCTTATCGGTGGAGATTTCAAAGAGCGGCTCGTCGCGCTCGACTTTGTCGCCGGGCTTTTTGAGCCATTTGGTGATGGTGCCTTCGAAGATGCTTTCACCCATCTGGGGCATGACGACATCAACTGCCATGACGTTCTCTCCTTGCGCTCCGGGTCGGCCGCGGGATTTGGGGGAACCTGAAAATCCGGGGAGCTCTTTCGCTAATCCGCGCAACCTTACCAGTCTACAGCGAAACGCACAGTGACGGAACTCAGGATCGAAGGCGTCTCTCGGGTGTCGAGGCTTCCAAAGGGAGCTCGGCATTTACTGGGATACTCCACGGTGAGACAGGCGCTCGACGGCTTTGCGTGCGCCGACCTGATAGGGATGCAGCTGCAACTCGGTGCGGTAAGCCTCGAGCGCGGCGGGGGCCTGTCCGCTTTGTTCGAGTGCGGAACCCAAGGCGTAGTGATAGCCGTCGCCGTCCGGATGGAGGGCGAGGGCCTTCTGAAAGCAGCCGACCGCTTCCGCCGGGCGGTGCTGCTGGAGGCGAATCTGGCCGACAGCGAACCAGGCGTCGGGGAGGGACGGGTTGCTCTGCAACGCCAGGAGAAACCAGCGCTCTGCTTGCGCGAGGTCGGCGGAGTTTTGATAGGCAAGAGCGGCAAAATTCGCGGCGCGCCAGCCGGGCTTCAGTTCGTAGGAGCGCACAAAACGAGGAGCGGCTTCGGCATACCTGCCCCTCGCACTTAGGGCGGCACCGAGATTCAGCTGGGCCCACTCGTTGCCGGGAGCGATTTCGACGGCGCGGGAGAACAGGTGCAGGTCGTTGATCCAGTATTGGGATTGAATAGCGCTTGCAAACGCGAGGCAGACGGCGAGGCCAACGGCAAAAATGGGAACCAGTTTCGTGTGTGGCGAGCGATGCTTGAGTTCATCGAAAGCCAAACCCGCGATGAGCGCGATGCCAAGCATGCTCATGTAGGTGTAGCGATCGTGGACGAAGTCGCCTTCGTTCATCCATCGGATGTTGAGGCTCGGAACGAGGGGAAACACAAACCAGGCGCAGGCGACCCACAATTGGCGCGCACGCCGTGCTGCCAGATAGGCAAGCATTGCCAGAGCGAGCAGAACGGCGATGACGAGCAGAGCCTGCGCCGCGTGACCTGCAGGCGCGAGTCTAAAGTCGTAGTGCGGGCTAAGCCCGATGGGCAGAACCACCCGGTAGAGGCTGAACAGAACGATTTTCGGAGCGGTGAGAACTACGGTGCTCCAGGGAATGGAAGAATGCGCGGCCGCCACCTGGCCGAGGACGTGGCGACGCCAGAACAGCCAAACGCTTGCAATGACTCCGTAGGCCGCAACCAAAACCGCGGATTGGCGCTTGGCGATTCCTTGCTGAGGAAATGCGCCGGACTCGGACAAAATGTCGACGAGGATAATCGCAGGCAGTACTGCGCTAACCTCCTTCATAAGCAATGCCAGAAGGAAGCAAATCGCGGATAGAGCCCACCAAGGAGCGGCTCGCAGCTCGATGGTTCGAGCTTTTCTGGAGGCGAGAAAACTTGCAAAGCAGAGCACCGCAGCCAGCGGGTCATTGACCGCCGAGATCCAGGATACGGACTCCACCTGCAACGGATGCAGACCGAAGATGGCAGTGGCTAACAGAGCGGCGGCCCTGTCCGCGAGGATCTTCCGAGCGATTAGGAAGGCCAGGGCCGTAGCCAGCACCTGAGCGAGGATGGTAGTGAGATGGAAGCAGTGCGGGTTGAGGCCGAACATGGTTTTGTTGATGAGGAACCAGACCGCGAGCAACGGCCGGTAAAAACGAGCTTCCGCGATTCCGTTCGCGAAGGCCCATAGATGGTGGGTGAAGAGGTAGGCGAGGCGATCCCAGCGCAGGTCGGGATTTGCTGGAATTTGCGGAGGGTCGTCGTAGACCCAACCGAACGAGACGGTGGATGAGAAAGCCAGGAAGGTGAGCAGGAGAACGCCGGCAAGCCGGAGTTTCTCGTTTTTCTCGAACGCAGCACCTTCCTGCTGGTCCTCGCTGTGGGCCACGTCTGCCTCACTGGCTTGAGATGACACTTCTTCTGAATTTTTGCGCAACTTGTGAAAGCGCGCGCTGTCGAAAACGGAGAGTGTTCTCAATGCTCCACGGTTCAGCCGCAGACCGCCAGGAGCTCTTACTGGATGGCGCGAGAGGAAATCTCTTCGAGCAGACTAGTCATGAGATCGCCAAACGGCCGCGGGCCGAGGTCGCCTTTGGCCCGATGTCGAACGCTGACCGTGCCTGCTTCGGCCTCTTTGGCGCCGACGACCAGCATGTACGGGATTTTCTGCAACTGCGCATCGCGGATTTTTGCGGGCAGTTTTTCGCTGCGGTCGTCGAGATGAGCGCGGATGCCATGGTTTTTCACTGTTTCGAGAATGTGCATGGCGTATTCCTGCACTTTTTCGCTGACCGGACAGATTTCGACCTGCGTCGGAGCGAGCCAAAGGGGAAACGCGCCGGCGTAGTGTTCGATGAGCATGCCGAAGAAGCGTTCAACGGAGCCGAGCAGCGCGCGGTGAACCATTAAAGGCTGGTGGCGGGCGCCGTCGTCGCCGACATATTCGAGGCCAAAGCGGGCGGGCAGATTGAAATCGAACTGGACCGTGGTGAGCTGCCAGGGACGTCCAATGGCATCGATGAGTTTCACGTCGATTTTTGGGCCATAAAAGGCGGCTTCGCCTTCCATGCGCTTGAAGGGGATATTCATGCGTGCCATGGTATTCGCGAGAGCGTTCGTGGCGCGGCGCCAGTCTTCTGGCTTGCCGGCGTAGTTTTCGGGATGCTCGGGGTCCCAGTCCGAGAGCTCAACTTCGAACTGATCGAAGCCGAAATTTTTCATGACCGCGAAGGCGAAGTCGACGCAGGCCTCGACTTCGGATTCGATCTGCTGCGGCATGCAGAAGATGTGGGCGTCGTCCTGCGTGAAACCGCGGACGCGAAGTAGGCCGTGGAGAACGCCGCTGCGTTCGTAGCGGTAGACGGTACCGAGTTCGGCGAGGCGGACGGGCAGATCGCGATAGCTGCGGAGCTTGGATCTGTAGATGAGGATATGGCCCGGGCAATTCATGGGTTTCAACTGGTAATCGGCCTTTTCGACCTCCACCACGCCGAACATATTTTCCCTGTAGAAATTGGCATGGCCGGAGGTCTTCCACAGGTCGAAGCGCATGATGTGGGGTGTGTAGACAAGATCGTAGCCGCGCTTGAGGAGCTCGTCGCGCAGCCAGTTTTCGATGAGCGTGCGAATCAGGCCGCCTTTGGGATGCCAGAAGATGAGGCCGGGACCGGCTTCGTCCTGGATGCTGAAGAGGTCGAGCTCGGAGCCAAGCCTGCGGTGATCGCGACGCTTGGCTTCTTCGAGGCGGTGGAGATACTCCTCAAGTTCCTTCCGCGTGAAGAAAGCTACGGCATAGATGCGCTGCAGCTGCGGATTCCCTTCCCGACCCTTCCAGTAGGCGCCGGCAACGTTCATGAGCTTGAAGGCTTGAATGCGCTTGGTTGAGGGGATGTGGGGGCCGCGACAGAAGTCGATGAACTTCCCCGTCGTGTAGAAGGAGACCATGGGTTCATCGGCTTTCTCTTCGACGAGCTCGCACTTGAAGAGCTGATTGGAGTCCTGATAGAGCTTGAGGGCTTCCGGCTTGGGAATCAGTTTGCGCTCGTTCTGAAGATCGCGGGCGGCGAGTTCGTGCATTTTCTTTTCGATCTTTTCGAGGTCCTCGGTTGTGAAAGGCTCATCGCGCAGGAATTCGTAGAAAAAGCCGTTTTCTACGGGCGGGCCGATGCCGAGCTTCGCATTCGGATAGAGTTCCATCACCGCGGCGGCAAGAAGATGCGCGGCCGAGTGGCGGAACACGTACAGTGCGTCGGGGTCCTTCTCGGTGAGAATTTGCAGCTTTACGTCCTGCTCGAGAGGGCGGCGCAGATCGTACAGGAGGCTGCCGTCTTCCGCGGGGTCGACGGAGTTGGAAAAGATCCCGGTTTTGCTTTTGGCGCCATTGCCATCCGTGGCGGTCACTTTGGCGACGAGGGCGGCGTCGGCGAGGCGGGGAGAAATGGACTTGGCGATTTCGACCGGAGTGGTGCCTTTTGGGAATTCCTTCACGCTGCCATCGGGAAGTGTTATGTGAATCTGGTCCATCGGAGTCGTCCTGACAAGCAGAGAATTTCTGCTAAGGCTTAAATAACAAGAGTATAGGCGGGCCAAGAATGGGTCAAGGAGCCTCGGGCGCGAGGAGTTCAGAGAATCGTCAGGCCGGAAGGCTGCCGGAATGCGCGTCCGTGGTGATGAGCGCTCGATTGTACTGTTTCGCGGTGGCATAGATAATTGCGTCCGCCAGGTGTAGTTGATGCTCGATGCTGATCAACGCGTCCTCCAGAGCGACGAACCGGTCCAAATCAGCGAGCCTGTGGCGTACCGCCTCCGACACAAACCAATCCGCCACTAGCGCGGGAATTCCTGTGCTCGCACCGGCGCTGGCACGCCGGAACTACAAGTCTACTTGGGTGCGCGACATGGTTGTGGTAATTAGGCTGCCATTGACCGGTTTTCCCAGTATTGTTCGAAACGACCGCTAAGACGGTTGGTGCGCAGGGCGAGCATCGCATTGGCACCCCGCACAGTCCAAAACATTCCTGATTGCTTCAGACGAGAGCCGATTACCGTCTTGCAGCCAGCCTCGATTACACCC
>Ga0306920_100001458_pt1 | contig 29361 bp, 27 predicted proteins | sample flu12Cox44000170_FD_204666 | JGI IMG/M metagenome (GOLD analysis project Ga0306920, IMG submission 204666) | Lab enrichment of tropical soil microbial communities from Luquillo Experimental Forest, Puerto Rico - flux4day.12C.oxic.44.000.170 (v2)... | ecosystem: Environmental > Terrestrial >... | reverse complement strand
CAGGCGACCGGCGGCCTGCCGCTGGACTGAACCTCGACGCGATCGCCACGCCGCCGAGCGTGCGCCATATGGTGGGAACGTTCGTCGCCGAGGGGGTCCGCAACGCTCGCAAGCACGCCGATCCGACTCGTGTCGCCGTTAAAGCAAGCGTCGAGTCTGGCTATGTCTGGATCACGGTCCAAAACGACGGCATCCGCCCCGCTGCGGGCGACCCTGGGATCGGACTGCGCCTCCTTGAACTGGATGCTGATCAGTTGGGGGGTTCTGTGACGACGACACGATTGGAGGAAAAGTGGGAGGTCACGCTCACGTTGCCAGCAACGGATCTCAGGTGAATCCCAGCTTGGACGGGCCGACCGGACGGCGGATCCTGGTCGTCGACGACCATGAGATCGTCAGGACCGGATTGCGCTCGGTCCTGAGTCGACAGGAGTGGGTCTCGCGGTGTGTCGGCGCCGGAGACGTGGCCATCGCGAAAGAGCTGGCTCGCCGGTACGAACCCCACATCGCCCTGATCGACGTGGTGCTCGGTACGGACTCGGGGATAGACCTCTGCCGGGCTTTGGTCAGCGAGAACCGGCGGCCTCCCGGTGATCCTGATGTCGGGCGCGGGTCGCGTGTCACGCGCGGTTGCGCTGGCAGCGGGAGCGCGCGGCTTCTTCCCCTAGGATTGGCCTTCCGACGCGATCGTGACCGCCGTCCAGCGGGTTAGCGCGGGGAGGACCCTGTTCCTGCGGTCCGACGAAGCTGAGCCAGCCCCGCCGCTGTCGCGGCGCGAGTTGGACGTCCTTCAGCAACTGGTGCCGGGCCTGAGCAACCGGGAGGCGGCCACGGTCCTTCACCTGTCACGCCACACGGTGAAGCAGCACACGTGCGGCCTGTACCGCAAGTTGCACGTCCGCAACCGTGCGGAGGCTGCGAGCCGTGCGCGTGAACTCGGCCTTGTCCGGTGAGACCGACCGGTAGGTGATATCAGTGGGCGTGGAGATCGAAGCGGCGCCAGTTCGCTCGCCTGGCGGCGAAGCGACACGTGAGCGGATCCTCGCGGCAGCGATGGATCCGTTCCAAGCGCGGGGCGACGAGGGCGCACCAATGAGCCGAGTCGCCAAAAGGTGCTGGTGTTACCGACGGCCCCTCTGTACTGGCATTTCCAGTCGAAGGAGGAGCTGTACTTCACGGTTGTCAGGGACGCCTATGTCACGTTCCGCGATGAGCTCCTGGCGCGCTCGGTCGGGCGATCCGGTCGACCAGCGCCTCCGGCGGTTCATCCGCGTGTTCGTAAAGCTGCAGCTCGGCGATCCCAACCTCACCTACGGATCTCGCCAGCTCCGAGACGGGCTACCGGACAAGCGGACGGAGGTCGAGGCGATTCAAGAGACCACCCCAGCGACTGCCGACCGAGATCCGAGTCGATGGCCGCGAGCAGGGTGTGTTCAGCTTCACCGACCTCGCCTCCACGACGATGGCACTGATGACGATGTCAATGTGCGAGCACGCTTCACGTGGTACCGGCCAGGTGGTCGACTGTCGGTCAACGAGGTGGCCGATCTCTACGTGAAACTCGCCAAACGGCTGGTCGGCGCCCAGCCGGCGCGGGCCGCCTGACGCCGATCGGGGCGCTACAGCGCGCTCTGCGCGATCAACTCACCAACTCGAGCACGGTGGGACGAAGTGCCGCCGAGTAGCTGTGCATCGACCTGAGCACGCTTGAACCACCAGTGGAGGTTCGCCTCCCGCGTGAAGCTGACTCCGCCATGTGCGGGGATCGCGGGACCGGCCACAGCCAGGGCGCTCGCCGTCTCGGCCGCTCTCCTGGGAGAAGGCGATCCTCCTGGTTGGGGGACTCTGTGAGCTGATCGATCGCTGCCTGCGGACCAGCGGGTCGCTGGAGGCGGCGCCGGACGCGATGACGGACGCGACGAAGCAGATCATTGGCCCTCGCTTGACGGCGGGTCGCCAGGACGCTGCGCGCCGAGGGCGATGATCGCCGTCAGCCCGAGCACAGCCACCTGTGCGCATGCGAAGGTGCCGCGGCCGCCGGCCGCATCGAAAGCGCCCCGGCACCGAGCGGGGCGATCCACCAGACGGCTCCCACAACGAGTTCATGCCGCCGATCAAGGGGGCGTGACCGACTCCGCTCCCCGAGCTTCGCCAGCCCGAAACAGAGCGTGGCCATCCCGCCGCGCAGCGGAGTGATCAGCGCTGCGCCGGCGATCGTCGCGTCGACCGATCTGCTGAGCGAGCACGGCAGCATCACGATTGCCCGTGCCACGCCCGTCATCAGCACCGTGTGCGTGCCCACGATCCTGGCACCCGAGCCGAGGATCACGCCGGTGGCTGCAACGTATCCGAGGCCGGTGCCGAACAGGATCAGCCCGATCGTGCCGGTGGACTCACCCGCGGCGTGGAGCTCGAGAGGGACCACCACACCCATCGTGCCCGTTGCAATCGCGCCGGCCACGAGCCCGATCAACCCCGCCCGCAGCTGCGGCCGTCGGGTGGCGGTGGCCAACAACCGCGACGGCCGAACGCTACCGGGCCCCTGCGTCACGGGCTGCCTACCCGAGGCGAGCAGCGGCATGATCGCGGTCATCACAACTCCGATTCCCAGGAATGGCGCACCGACCCCGAGCGCCTGGGCACCCAGGCCGATGAAGCCTGCGCCGAATACCAAGCCGATACCCGCGATCGCGATGCTGCCGCTGAGCGGGGTGCGTGATCCGTCCGGCAGCGCCGAGATTCACGGCAGTCCCGCGGTCCACAGCAGCCCGGCGGCCGCGCCGATCACGATCCGATCGATCGGCAGCCACCAATAGCTAAACGGCACCGCAGCGCGAAAGCGGACACGCAAAGGATCCCGCCGGCGAGCGTGATGCGGCGGGCGCCGATGCGGTCCGCCAGTACTCCGGCTGGGATCGCGATCAGTAGCACCGTGAGACTCGAGCTCGCCAGCAGCGCGAATGCGCCAAACCCGGAAACCGACAGGCGGGCGGCACACGTCGGCAACAGTCGGCTGATCCGACCGCGAGCGCCTGCGAGAGCACCAGCAGCGCGAACATCGAGATGGTCATGCGGCGCCCGCTCGGCAACGATCGGCCGCAGAACCTCGACTGGCCCTCACGCGCCGAGCTTCGGCCGCCGACGCAGGCTCCGAGCTGTGCCACTGCCGCAGGTACGCCCGATCGGAGAGGGCGTGCCCAACGCGGTAAGCCGCGCATCCCCCAGTCGGGCGCCCGACAAACAAACTGGCGCACATACCCCCGCCGCTCGACTACAACAAGCAGAGCCTCGATGAACGAACTCCAGGTGCGTAATGTAGGGCGGACGGAGCCCCATCTCGGACGACTGGCCGAGGAGTGGGTTTCCCGCCACGGCGACTATCCCGCGCTGTGGTTCGAAGGCCGGTGGTGCTCCTCCACGGAGATGCTCGAGCTCTCACGTCGGATCGCCGGAGGGCTGATCGAGCTCGGCATCGAGCCTGGCGACCGGATCGTGATCACGATGCCGAACAGGCCGGAGGTGCCCATCCTGTACCACGCGGCATGGCGCGCGGGTGCAGTGGTGACCCCCGCGATGTTCCTGCTGACGGAGCCCGACCTGCGTCACGTGATTGCGGACGCGCGGGCACGAGCGGTGATCACGACCAGCGATCTGCTGTCGAGGACCGAGGCGGCAGCCGACAGTCTGTGCGACGTTCAGCACATCGTGTCCGTCGGCACCGCTTCCGGTTCGGCGCTGTCGCTGGAGGCGCTGGCCCAGGCGGCACCCGCGGGACTGGTCCCGCGGTCCGGCGACGATCTTGCGGCACTGCTCTACACCGGCGGGACGACCGGTCGGTCGAAGGGAGTCGCTCTCTCGCACGCCAACTTGGCTGTGGCCGGGCATCTCGGCGGCGAGTTCGAGGCCGGTCGCGACCTGCGGCGCGAGCTCGTGGCGCTGCCGCTGTCGCATTCGTTTGGGCTGATGGTCACGCTGACCGCCATGTGCACCGACGACCCGAAGTCGTGGGTTCTCGTTCGCAAATTCAGCGCGCGGCCAGCCTTGGAACTAATCGAGCAGCACAGGATCAACGCCGTGCAAGTGGTGCCGTCGATGCTTCAGCTGCTCCTGTCAGAGCCAATCGAGCAATTCGACACCTCGTCGCTGCACTCTGTCGCATCCGGGGGAGCACCGCTGGCAGCCGACACGATCGCCGAACTGAAATCCCGCCTGCCCACCGCGGCGATCATCGAGGGCTACGGACTCACCGAGACCGCAACGGTGCTGACCGCCAACCCTCCCGGCGCGGAAAAGATCCGCTCGGTCGGTCCGCCGGCGCCCGGGGTCGAGGTACGGATCATCGGTGCCGACGGCCAGCCGCTGGAGCAAGGTCAGGCCGGCGAGATCTGCTGCCGGTCGGCAACCGTGATGCTTGGCTACTGGAATGCTCCGGAGCTCACCGCCGAAGCGGTCCGAGACGGTTGGCTACACACCGGCGACATCGGCTATCTCGACGCCGACGGGTACCTTTTCATCCTCGACCGGAAAAAGAATCTGATCATCCGTGGCGGCTTCAACGTCTATCCAGGGGACATTGAGGATGCCCTGATGCGCCATCCGCTGGTGCGGATGGCGGCGGTGCTGGGCAAGCCGGATCTGCTCCACGGTGAGGAGGTCGTCGCATACGTCGAACTCGAACCCGGGGCGGGCGCGGAGCCTGGCGAACTCGTCGCCTGGGCACGCGCGAACATCGGCGGCTACAAGTACCCGCGCGAGGTCCATGTGGTCGAGTCGCTGCCGCTGACCGACGTCGGCAAGGTGGACCGCAAAGCCTTATCCGTGCGGCTTAGCTGAGCAGCCTGGCCTGACCCATCACAACTAGCCGCAGCGGCATTCGCCACATTGAAGCAAGGCTCCCGGACCCATGCGGTCAGGCCGCTGCCTCCGGCGGCAGTACGCTGCTAGCACATGACGCAGCTGGCTGGCGACGCAGGGCCGGGACCCCGAAAGCGGGAGGCCGCGGGGCGCTCCAATGGCGCCGACACTCGCGAACGCATCATCCAGGCGGCGACCGCAGAGTTCAAACTTGTGGGCTACGACGGCACCACGGTCAGCTCGATCGCACGCGCCAGTGGCGTCACGACTCCGGCGCTCTACTGGCACTTCCCGTCAAAGGAAGAGATCTGCTTCGCCTGCCTGGAACGGTGGTATGACGAGCAATACGCCGTCCTGTGCGCCGCCGACGTCGGTCAAAACGCCTCCGAACGACTCACCTCTGTGGTCGGTGCCTGGGTCCGATACGTGCTTTCGGACCGCCAACTCGCCACCGGCTATAACTCCAATCAGCTGATCCGATCGCTATCGGACGACCACCGGAAGGTGCTACGACGCAAAGGCGGAGAGTTCCAGCGTCTGATCCTCGGGATCCTTGCCGATGGTGTCACCGAGGGCTCGTTCGCCGTCAAGGACCCGATCATCACCGCGAACGTGATCATCACCGCTTGCGACTATGCGTTCATGTGGCTGAAGGCGAGCCCTGAGCGTCCAATCGACGTCATTGCGGCCCGATACGGCGAGCTGACGGTCGCGATGGCCAGCGGCGGCGCGCGCTGAACCGGCCTGCGAGTCCGGCTCGAACACGGTTATCTGCGCGACATCCGTGACCCCGTCCGGGCGTTCGTCCGTGACCGCGTCGTGCTGCACGTCGGCGACTGGTTTGAGCAGGCGCCGATCCCCCGGGAGCTGACGGGCGACCTCCGCCCGCTGAACGCGCTGGCCACGCACCTGCAGGCGTCGCTCGCGATGTTCGCGATCCACCGGTGGGCTGGGAGGAGCAGAAGAAGGAGTTGTTGCCGCGGATGGCGGCCGGAGAGGCGATCGGCTGCTTCGGGCTGACCGAACCGGAGTGCCCCGTGCCATCCGGGGGCGAAGCGGACCCGGGCACGGCGGGACGGTGGTCGACTGATCCTGCACGGGCAGAAGATGTGGATCACGAGAAGTTCGATCGCCAAGGTGGCGATCGTGTGGGCGCGACCGACGCCGCGCTTGAAGTCGTACGGACGCGCGGCAGGGCTGGTGCCAACGGGGGCACGCTCGAATTCCCGGGATCCGGCACCTGAGCAACTTGGAGCCGGTCGTCACCTTCGAGGGGACGGCAGATGTCCAAGCGCTCGGCGTCGGCGGCGCGGTGACCGGAATCCAGACAATCGGGGTGATTGGGCATGGCGCTCATCCCCCATCCGGGGGCTGAGTACGAGCGGCAGCTCCAGCTGCGCTCGCTGACCGGCGACGATCCACTCCTATAAGGCGCCGGCAACTTTCGGGCTGCACCGGTCCAGCATCGGAGACCGCCGGACCGTCACACGACGCCTGAACACGCGGGGCTCGACTCGTCGGCCTCTCTCCTCCTCCGCGAGTCCCGGGGGTCACGGACTGACTCCCGGGCCCCCGCGGTAGCGCGGGCGATGACATGAACCTGACGTCATATTCAGTTGCGCCTCACTTGAGCACCCCAAACCGACACACCGGGGCATGGTCCGCCGAGCTGCCGCCATCGGCGGATGCCTCACAGTTGCGTGAGCCACCGGCCACGGCCCGCGGCGTCTGCACGCGGGCGAAGCTGATCGATGCCGCGCGCGCGGTGTTCGAGCGGGACGGCTACGTAGCCGTCCGCCTGGCCGATATCGCCGCAGCCGCCGGCACCTCCGTCGGGACGCTCTACCTGTACTTCGACGGCAAGGAGCAACTGCTCCATGCCGTCCTCGAGCAGGCCCAGAACGACATGCTCCACCCCGGCTTCGAGCGGGTCGCCGACGCCACCCCGCAGGAGGTGATCGACGCGAGCAACCGCGCTTACCTGCGCGCCTACAAGCGCAACGCCAAGTTGATGCCGGTGCTGGCGCAGGTGGCGGCGGTCGATCCCGACTTCCGCGCCTTGCGGCAACGCCGGACACGCGCGTTCGTCGAGCGAAACGCACGGTCGATCGCCGACCTCCAGCGATGCGGGCTCGTGGACCCCGAGATCGACCCGATGCAGGCCGCCGCCGCGCTGTCCGCGATGGTCGCCCGAACCGCGGGTGATCAGTTCTGTTACGCGGAGTCTGAGTCGCAAGTGGAGGTCCCTGTCGGGACCTTGAGGCGACTGTGGACGAACGCCGTCAAGCCGAAGGTTGTGACTGGTGATGATTGACGGCCACGCGCCAGGGCTCGATGTCGATCGTCTCGCAAGGTGGTGGCACGAGGCAGTCGGCCCGCTTGACAGTCCCCTCAGCGGTCACCTGCTTACCGGCGGCAAGTCAAACCTGACCTACGAGGTGACCGACGGCATGACGCACTGGGTCGTTCGCCGACCGCCGCTCGGACACGTCCTGGCGACTGCCCACGACATGGCGCGCGAGTACCGCGTGATGAGCGCGCTGTGGGGAACCGACGTGCCGGTACCCGCAACCCGGGCCCTGTGCAACGACGACTCTGTGATCGGCGCCCCGTTCTACGTGATGGAGCGGGTGCAGGGGACCCCGTACCGGTTCGCCAGCGAGCTTGAGCCGCTCGGCAAGGAGCGAACCACGAGGATCGCGGAGCGGCTGATCGACACGCTCGCCGCCGTGCACGCGGTCGAGCCGGGGTCGGTCGGGCTCGCGGACTTCGGCCGCCCTGACGGTTACCTCGCGCGGCAGGTCGCGCGCTGGCAGAAGCAGATGGCGGCATCCAAGACTCGCGAGCTCCCTGCCGCCGACCGGCTGCATGAGCTGTTGGCCGCCAAGCTTCCGGCAGAGCAGCCGCCGACGATCGTCCACGGCGACTACCGGCTGGACAACGTGCTGTTCGACGGCGAGGACCGACCAACCGCCGTGCTCGACTGGGAGATGGCGACGCTTGGCGATCCGCTGGCCGACCTATCACTCATGCTGATTTACGGCCGCCTGGGCAAGATGCAGCTCGCCGGCGCGGTCAGCGACGTTGCGCTCGCGCCCGGCTACCCCGACGAGGACGCGATCGCCAGCCAGTACGCGGAGCGAACCGGCCGCGACATCTCGCGCCTCGGCTTCTACCTCGGCTTGGCGGCGTACAAGCTCGCGGCAATCCTCGAGGGCATCAACTACCGCCACATACGCGGCCAGACCGTCGGCCCCGGCTTCGACGGACTCGACGAAAAGGTCGACGCGCTGCTCGACGCAGGCCTGACAGCGACCGGGGAGGTCAACTGATGGAGTTCGCCTTCGATAGCCGGACCGACGAGCTGCGCCAGACGCTGCTCGAGTTCATGGACTCCCACGTCTATCCCGCCGAGCCGGTCTTCCACGAACAGCTCAAGCAGCTCGACGATCGCTGGGCGTGGGACTCCGTCCCGATCCTTGCTCATCTCCGCGCCGAGGCGCGCAAGCGCGGCCTGTGGAACCTGTTCCTCCCCGGCGAGCACGGCGCCGGCCTGACCAATCTGCAGTACGCACCGCTGGCGGAGATCACCGGCCGCTCGATGCACCTCGCCCCCGCGGTCCTCAACTGCGCGGCACCGGACACGGGGAACATGGAGGTCCTTGCGATGTTCGGCACACCCGAGCAGAAGCAGCGCTGGCTCGAGCCGCTGCTGACCGGGGAAATCCGCTCCTCGTTCGCGATGACCGAGCCCGACGTCGCTTCGTCGGATGCGACGAACATCGCGACCAGGATCGAGCGCGACGGCGACGAGTACGTGATCAACGGGCGCAAGTGGTGGATCACGGGAGCGATGAACCCCAACGCGCAGATCTTCATCGTGATGGGCAACACCGACCCGACAGCCCCCCGCCACAGCCAGCAGTCGATGATCCTCGTCCCACGGGACACACCCGGCCTCGAGATGAAGCGCGGGATGGAGGTGTTCGGCTACGACGACCACAGCCACGGCGGCCATGCCGAGCTGAAGCTGACCAACGTCCGTGCCCCCACGGCCAACCTGATCGGCGACGAGGGCTACGGGTTCGCGATCGCCCAAGCCCGGCTTGGGCCCGGCCGAATCCACCACTGCATGCGGTCGATCGGTGTCGCCGAACGGGCGATCGAGCTGATGTGCGAGCGCGCCAACCAGCGCGTCGCGTTCGGACAGCCGCTCGCCAAGCAGGGCGTGATCCGTGACTGGATCGCCGACTCCCGGGTCCGCGTCGAGCAGCTGCGCCTGTTGGTCCTGAAGACCGCCTGGCTGATGGACACCGTCGGCAACAAGGGCGCACACACCGAGATCCAGGCGATCAAGATCGCTACGCCGAGCACCGTCGAGTGGATCCTCGACAAGGCGATCCAGATTCATGGCGCCGGCGGCCTCTCCCAGGACTTCCCGCTCGCGGAGGCGTTCGCCGGGATCCGCACGCTGCGGTTCGCCGACGGCCCCGACGAGGTTCACAAGAGCGCGCTTGCGCGGGCTGAGCTGGCGCGCCACACCGGCGAGCGATGAGCACGCCGGCGGAACGGCATGAACAGAGCGCAACAGGGACTGGACGGCAGATGGCCGTCAAAGCCGTGATCTTCGATTACGGCGGCCTGCTGACCACGCCTGTTCGCGTCTCGATCGAGGCGTGGCTCACGGCCGACCAGATCGACCCGGAGTCGTTCTCGACCGCGCTGAAAGCCTGGCTCGGCCGCGACGTTCCAGTGGGCACGCCGATCCACCGGCTGGAGACGGGCGAGCTGACGATCGCCGAGTTCAACCAGCTGTTCGCCGCGGAGCTGAGGCGCCACGACGGAACCCCGGTTAGCCCGGATGGGCTCCTCGCCAAGCTGTTCGCGCCGATGCGCCCGGACCCAGTGATGTTCGACCTCGCGCGGGAGCTCGTGGTCGGCGGCGTCCGCATCGCGGTGCTGTCGAACAGTTGGGGCGACACGTACCCCTGCGACGAGGTCACACGAGTGTGCGACACGATCGTGATCTCCGGTGAGGTCGGTCTGCGCAAGCCCGACGCCGCGATCTACGAGCTGACGCTTGATCGCCTCGGCCTCGACGCGAGTGACGCCGACGAATCGTCAACCTCTCCAGCACCAGCGCGCTGGGCAACCGTGGGCAAGCGAACTACTCCGCGGCGAAAGCCGGCCTGCAGGGCTTCGCCCCTCGCTGACCAGGAACGAGACCGTGTGAGCGATATCCTCCGGCTGCCCGACCCGGCCGACGGGAATCTGAGCGAATATTCGTATGCGCCAGCCGCGAGTGGCCGAATCCGGGTGGTCGTGAGCGTGGCTCACGTCGGTCCTTAAGTCGCGAGCGGCAACCAATCAACCAACCGCTCACCCGACCGACCCACCCGCGGGAGCAGCTTCATCGCAGTGGCCGGGTGCAGCTCAGAGCACCTCAAAGAGCCCGGCGGCCCCCATGCCACCGCCGACGCACATGGTGACGACGACGTGTCGAACGCCACGCCGCCGGCCTTCGAGCAGCGCATGGCCCACCAGACGCGCGCCGCTCATACCGTACGGATGACCCACGGAGATAGCGCCGCCGTCGACGTTGAGCTGCTCGTCGGGAATGCCAAGCCGGTCACGGCAGTAGACGGTCTGGACTGCGAACGCCTCGTTGAGCTCCCACAGGCCAACGTCGCCGATCTCGAGCCCGGCGCGCTCCAACAGCCGCGGGATGGCGAACACCGGACCGATTCCCATCTCGTCCGGTTCGCAGCCCGTGACGACCAGGTCACGGAAGATGCCCAGCGGCTCGATCCCGCGGGCGGCAGCCAGGTCCGCGTCCATCACGACCACAGCGGCAGCACCATCCGACAGCTGGCTGGCGTTGCCGGCGGTGACGGTTCCCCCTTCGATCACCGGCCTTAGCTCGGCGAGGCCGTGGAGGGTTGTGTCGGGGCGATTGCATTCATCCTTGCTCAGCGTGACCTCCTCGAATGACACCTCGCCCGTTTCGCGATCGACGATCCGCTTCGTCGTGGTGATCGGGACGATCTCCCCGTCGAAGCGGCCCCAATCCTGGGCGGCTGCGGTGCGGCGCTGGCTTTCCTGGGCGTATCGATCCTGGACCTCACGGTCGACCCGGTAGCGCGCCGCGACGACCTCTGCGGTCTCGAGCATGGTCATGAAGATCTCGGGCTTGTGCTCGTTGAGCCACGGATCTTGCTCCTCGTAGCGATTCATGTGCTCGTTTTGCACGAGGCTGATCGACTCGAGTCCGCCGGCCACAACGATTTGGTTCTGGCCGGCGCGGACCTGCTGAGCGGCCAGGGCAATCGTCTGCAGCCCCGTGCTGCAGAACCGATTTACGGTCATGCCGGGGATGGTCACTGGTAGGCCGGCCCGGAGCGCGACTTGACGAGCGATGTTCCCGCCGGTGGTCCCCTCCATCAGGGAACCTCCGAGGATGACATCGTCGATCTCGTCTCGCTCCACCCCCGCTCGCTCGACAGCGGTGCTCACAGCGTGGGCCCCTAGCGTCGCGCCATGCGTGTAATTCAGCGCACCTCGATAGGCCTTACCGATGGGGGTGCGGGCGACCGACACGATCGTGGCTTCATTCATGCAATCTCGTTCCTTTCTAGCTGGTAAGGGAAGCTTGGTGGCTTCTGGTCGAGGCGCCGAGCGGAACGAGTAGCTCCGTGCCCGGTTGGCGGATGTTCGGTGGCCGCTCAGCGTCTGCCGAGCTCGTGCCGGGCGATGGTGCACTTGTGGACCTCGTTGGGGCCGTCGGCCGCAAGATGCGGATCCCCCAGCTGGGCGTCGTCCGGCCAGGTTGAGTGTCGGGTGTGGTGGCACTCGGACAGTGTTGCTCCGACACCCGTGGTCACCGGCATAGACGAAGCAAAAACATGGGTTTGGCTGACGTCACTCCTGACCGACAGCCGACCGCCGCTGACGTCGGGGTCATGACGTGGAACGCGAGTACACAGGCATGCCGTGTCGCGTGCGAGAAGCCTGCGCGACGCCGGGGCAGATCGAAATCGCAACGTGGCACACCCGGGTCGTCCCGACCTGCCGCAGCACCGGACGACGCGCGTGCCAGTTGAGGCGGTGATCTTCGACCACGGGGGCGTGCTGACCACGCTCGCGCGTCACTCGCCGCGCGATCCCGCGTGCGAATCACCTGGACCGCGCCCAGAATGGCCTCACCCACGGGCTCCTCGTCCACGGGCCGACGGCGACGGCGACGCCGGTACTCATCGGTGCTCGATCGCTGTGGCGCCGCCGTACGTCGGGACCACGCCAGCAAACGGCCGGCGAGCGCGTCTCATCCCACGCATGAAACACCTCCGACCCAGAAAGAAGGACACATGACCCCAACCCAACGCATCGCGATCGTCACCGGATCAGCCCGCGGGATCGGCTCCGCTGTCGCCAAGCGACTGGCCGGCGACGGCTTCTCAGTCGCCGTGCTTGACCTCGACGAGACGGCCTGCACGAGGACCGTTCAGGAGATCACGGCCACGGGGGGCCGGGCGTTGGCCGTCGGTGCGAACGTCGCCGACGAACAGAACGTGGCTGATGCCGTGGCGCGCGTTGCGGAGAGGCTCGGCCCGCCAACCGTGTTGGTCAATAACGCCGGCGTGATCCGGGACAACCTGCTGTTCAAGATGAGCGCCGAGGATTGGGACGTGGTGATGGACGTCCACCTGCGTGGCTCGTTCTTGATGACCCGCGCGACCCAGCAACACATGACTGCCGCCAAATACGGGAGGATCGTCAACCTGTCCAGCACCTCCGCGCTCGGCAACCGCGGGCAGGTCAACTACTCCGCCGCCAAGGCCGGTCTGCAGGGCTTCACCAAGACGCTCGCGTTCGAGCTCGGGAAGTTCGGCGTGACCGCCAACGCGATCGCCCCCGGCTTCATTGAAAGCGAGATGACTGCAGCAACCGCCGAGCGCATGCGGATCCCGTTCGAGGACTTCAAGGCTGGCGCTGCGCAACAGATCCCGGTCGGACGGGTCGGCCAGCCCGAGGACATCGCCCACACCGTCTCGTTCCTGGTCAGCGAGGGCGCCGGGTTTGTCTCCGGCCAGGTGATCTACGTCGCCGGCGGACCTACCTGCTGAGTGTTCAGGACCTTCGCTGCGGGAGTAGCGCGATCCCGGCCAGTGTCGGATCGCTTGGGTCGAGAGCACTACTCAGAATCTGACAGGCGCGCGGCGATCAGGATGTCGACGACGTCACTCCCGTGTCTAATGTTGGTCTGGGTTTGGCTAGCCACTCGGTCGAGGCGGCAGTAGGCGGTATTGACGCAAGTGCAGTCGCTCACTTGTGAACGTTTGCAACCACGTCGGCGTCAACGACCCGCGCATGCTGCCGATCAGAACGCCGTCGCGGTGTCGGTCATCGGCGATGAACCCCGCGACCGAGGCGGACCCGCCGCCTCCGCCCGTGCCGGCCGCGGCCGTCTAGACCCGCCCGGACGACATGATGCCGGGGCGCTCGTGCCGAGAGCGACCCTACGGGGGCTGGGCGTCCCATCCCCACGACGAGGAGAGACCCCATGACCGAACGGCTTCGCGCCGGCGAGATCGAGATTGCCTACGAGACCTTCGGGGCGCCCGGCGATCCACCACTGCTGCTGATCATGGGCCTGGGCATGCAGATGCTCGCCTGGCGCGATGACCTGTGCGGGCTGCTCGCCGATCAGGGCTTTCGTGCGATCCGGTTCGACAACCGCGATGTTGGGCTCTCGACGCACCTAGACGACGCGCCCGAGCCGGACCTGCCCGAGCTGATCGCCGGCGACCACTCGTCGGCCCCATACCAGATCGAGGACATGGCTGAGGACGCGCTTGGCCTGCTCAACGGGCTGGGGATCGAGCGCGCGCACGTCGTCGGCGCCTCGATGGGCGGCTACATCGCTCAAGCGCTCGCGATCCGGCGGCCGGACCGGGTCCTCAGCCTCACGTCGATCATGTCCACTCCGTCGGTCGAGGTCGGCCGCGCGACGCGCGATGCGCAGGTGGTGCTTCTCGCGCCACCCGCAACGAGCCGCGACGCCGCGGCGCAGCGAGCGGTCGAGGTCATGCGGGTCATCGGCTCGCCCGACTACCCGTTCGACGAGCAGGAGGTCGTTGACCTGGCCCGTCAAACCTACGACCGCCACGCCGATCCGCGCGGCGTGCTGCGGCAGCTGGCCGCAATCGTTGTCTCCAGCGACCGGACGGATGCGCTGCGTGGACTGCGCGTACCGACGCTCGTCATTCACGGCGAGGCCGACCCGCTCGTGCAGCTCGAGGGCGGCAAGGCCACGGCCGCAGCGATCCCCGGCGCACGACTGCTCACGTTCCCGGGTATGGGGCACGACCTGCCGAGGGCGCTGTGGCCGCCGATTGTCGCTGCCATCGCCGACCTCGCCCGTGACGCCGGCGCGAGTGTAGCTCCCGCAAACCGCGGGCAGGCGCCACCGGGCTCGACGGGATCGCCCGCAGCAGCCCCCGGAGCCGGGACTCGGCGACGGCCGGCTCGGTGACGTCGACGGTTGGCTCCATCTCGCACTTCATCGCCGCGAGGCTTGGGACGCCTAGTGTCGTGAGTGCGTTAATTCGGTTGCCGTAGGTCGCGATCGATTCGAGGACTGGTTGGGGGCCTTGGTCCAGACGTAGCGCCGCGGATCGTCGTCCCAGCTATCGATCCGGCGCGGATGTCGGCGTTGAGGCCCGGATGTCAGGTAGTCGCCGCGCAGCGGCTGACCGCACTGAGCAGGTTTTGCGCCGGCGATGCTCGCGTTACCGGACGGCGTCCGGAGTAAATATGCCACCGGGCCGTGAACACGGTCACCACCCGGGCCGCAGCAGCCGCTGCGCGTGGGCGGTAGGCGGGTGATGCACGCGTGCCCGTTCGTGCCGCTGGGCGGCTCCGTGCGACGATCTTTCCCGCCGACGGCAACGTCACCTTCGGCGTCACCGGCGACCGCGAAACGGCGCCGGACATCGGCGTGCTGTGCACGGGAGATCGAGCGAGGGTTCGAGCGGCCTGAAGTCCCCGCCTGTGTGACCGATAGCTCGACCGGCTCTGAGCCGTCCGTCCGCGAACCGTCGACCTCCTCGCCGGACGCCGCAGCCCGAGCGGCAGCCCAGGTACGAACAGGCGGCTGACCACGCTCGCGTCCGGCCATTCTCCGCCAGCCAGTCACTCGAACGCAGCGCCCCGCGCTGGCGCGCGTGCGTCCGCGACAGTCGTCCGACGACGGCAGCCTCCCGTATGCGCGATGCGCGCATTGCCGCGATCGCGCTCTGGCTAGACCAGCGGTCGCTGGGTCGCGCCGGCGTGCCAGGCTACGCGTAGGCGTCGCCCTTGCCGTTGGGCGATTGCGTGTATGCGCCGCAGCCGCGACACACGCCGACGTAGCGCGCGCTTACGGCTCGGGCCTTCCCGCCGGTGGATCGGACGCCACGCCTTATAGTGGCCGGGGTGCACCCGACGCACTCGGCGATCTGCCTGATCGTGAGCCCGTCGAACTCACGGCAACGGCGCGCGAGCGAAGGCGCGGCGACGCTCCGCGACCCGCTCGGCCCGAGCGGGCTCCGCAGTCCTGCACAGCGATCCACGATACCCCGCTCGCTTGGGCTTTCCGTCGAGTCGGACGATCATTTGCCAGGGGTCGTTCGCTTCAGCCCCCGGTCCGAGAGCAAGCTCACCGCGTCGCGAACCACTCCGCGTTCTTTGCGATGTACCGGTGCCACTCGTCGGGGAGCTGATCCTCGCCGAAGATCGCGTCGACCGGGCAGGCCTCGACGCAGGCGTCGCAGTCGATGCACTCATCGGGGTCGATGTAGAGTTGCTCGGCCTCCTCGTAGCCCGGCTCCTCCGGGGTCGGGTGGATGCAATCGACGGGGCAGACCTCCACGCAAGAGTTGTCCTTCGTGCCGATGCAGGGCTCAGCTATCACGTACGCCATCGGTGTCTCCTCTGGATCAGGTCGCGCTCGCGCGCGTGACGAAGTCTCCGCGGTGCACGATCTTGACCCGGGGGCGCCCCTGTGGCTCTCCGAGGGCGCGCTCGTGAGCGTCGATCCGCTCCCATCCTGCGTAGTCAATGCGGTCGCGGCAGCGCTGTTCGAGCAAGGCGTCGAGGTCGTCAGCCGACGGGGCGTTGAGCTTCCCTGCCTCGAGGTCGGCCAGCAGCGCCGTGACCGTCTCGTTGGCGCACTTCTTGTTGGTGCCGATGACGCCCGACGGACCGCGCTTGATCCAGCCCGCGGCGTACACGCCGGGCGCGACGCGCCCGCCCTCGTTGGCGATCGTCGCCTTGCGCTCGTCGAACGGCACCCCGGGTATCGGGGCGCCGGCGTACCCGATAGACCGCAGCACCAAGTCACAGGCAAGCGGGTCGGTCTCGCCGGTCGACTCTGTACGTGCCCGGCCGTCTTCATGAACTAGCCGGTTGCGGACCAGCTCCACGGCCTCGACACGCTCGGTACCAAGGATGCGCATCGGCGAGACCAGATACCGGAGGACGATCCTGCGCGGCTTGTCCGAGCTCGGCCGAGTCGCGTAGTCGCCGACCATCTCGACGTTGCGCCGGGCCGTTCCATCTGCCGCGTCCGACTCCAGCCACGCTGTGCTCTCGTCGTCGATGGCGGCCTCAGCGGGGTCGACGTTCACGTCCGCCTGTGTCAGCTCGCCGAGCTCCCGCAGCTCCGGGGTGGTGTACGCGGCCTGGGCCGGGCCCCGACGGCCGAGAACGACGACCTCCTCAATGCTCGAGGCTGCCAGCGCCTCGAGTGCGTGATCGGCGACGTCGGTGACCGCGAGCTCGTCGCGCGGCAGCAGCAGCATCCGCGCGACATCGAGGGCGACGTTGCCGTTGCCCACGACGACCGCGCGCCGGCCGCTCAAGTCGAACCGCAAGTCGGCGGCGTCCGGGTGGCCGTTGTACCAGGCGACGAAATCCGTTGCCGCGTGGCTGCCGGGCAGATCCTCGCCCGGGACTCCCAGGCGGCGGTCGCGCGACGCGCCGTAGGCGTAGATCACTGCGTGGTGACGCGCCAGCAACTCCTCGTGGCTGATGTCGACGCCGACGTCGACATGCCCGTGGAAGCGAAAGCCGGCGAGCGTGGCCGTCTTCTCGTACACCCGGCTCACGGCCTTGATGTTCGGATGGTCCGGCGCCACCCCGGCTCGGACCAGGCCCCACGGCGTCGCGAGCCGGTCGAGTAGCTCGACCCGGAGCCCGGCTTTCAGCAGCCTCTCCGCGGCGTAGAACCCGGCAGGGCCGGCGCCGACGACCCCAACACGCACCTCGCTCACCCAGCCTCACCCCAGCGCTGTTCGAGCCGCCCGATTCGCCAGACGCCCATCGCGGCCACCCGGGTCAGAACGGACAGGCCGACGATCAAGCAGCCCACCAGATGTGACTTGGTGTGACAGCGACCCCGCTCGCAAGCTGCCGGGGACGCAGCGGCCCCTATCGATCGTCCCGTGGATTCGGCCCCAATAGGGAGGCCTGGGATCGCGGAGAGCGCGAACGCACGCAAACGAGAGATGATCGGGCTCGCTTTCCGATCCGTGGCGGCAGCGTCGACAGCCTCTCTGCTTCGTGTTCGGGTTGACACGTGCGTTCGGTTCCAGGGTCGAGGGTGTCAATGCCTATACGAAGGCCGGTTTGCCGTCCGGGGTTGCACACGCGAACCATCGGTCACTCGGCGCGCCTCCACCACCCTTATCGACGCGATATCCCCCACCCGGGCGTACTGCCGCTGCGTGCGGATTCTCGTCGATGCCCGCTTCGCCTCGTGCCTAGCGACGGCCCGGCCGCAGCGGCGAGCTCGTGCTCAGTTCGGATACATCCCGTTTGACCACGAAGGCACCCGCGTCCGGGGGCGCGGACTGGCCACTGGCGGCCGGGGACCGATCCCCCATTTGGGCGTTGAACTACACCCCACGTGGTATCCCGCAGCCGACAGTGGCGACGATGAGCGGGTCTCAGGCGTACGTCATGCTCAGGTTGCAGACCAGCACCTCCTCCAACGCTGATCGTCGGACGCGACGTGACCCACGTCGGAGCGTTCGTGTGAGGACCGCCGTCCATGAGGTGACCGCATGCAGCCGCTACTGTCGGAGCGCGCAAGCTCCGCAGGTCCGGTTTTTGCTCTGTCGCCATCCCTCTCATGCGCGGTTCCGCGAATCTGACCGATGGGCTATCGCTGGAATGACCGGCCGTTGCAAAGTCCGCGCGAGAGCGGGAGAGACCGGATGACCAACTTTGCAGAGCTGCTGGCGTCGGTCACGGCGGCCGCACCTGGCCGGCCCGCGCTAAAGGTAGACGAGCGGACGTGGACGTACGGCGCGCTCGACGACGCGATCGCGCGGGTCGCCGGCGTCCTGCACCGCCACGGTGTCGGTCCGGGCGACCGCGTCGCGATTCAGCTGCAAACCGGCCCGCTGTTCCCGATGCTGATGTTCGGCGCGTTGCGACTCGGCGCCGTGATCGTGCCCCTCAACCCGCTGCTAAAGGGGCGCGAGGTCGCTTACCACCTGACCGATTCCGGTGCGAAGCTGATCGTCTCGGGTCACGAGCCGGCTGACGCGGCCCGCGAGGGCAGCAGCGAAGCGGGTGTTCCGTGTGTGATAGCTGAGCTTGCCGCGTTGGAGGCGATGCTCGGGTCCGTGGAGCCGGTCCGCGAGATCACGCAGCGCGAGGATCAGGACGTCGCGCTGTTGATCTACACCTCTGGCACGACTGGCAAGCCGAAGGGCGCTGTGCTGACAAACGCTGTCCTGGCTGCGGCGGCGAGGAGCGGCACGGAGCTCTGCGGCGTAAGCCCGGGGGACGTCGCACTGATCACGCTGCCGCTGTTCCACGTATTCGGCCTGATGTCGATGATGTGCTCGACTCTTGCCGCAGGAGGGATGGTCACGCTCGTCCCGCGGTTCGATGGGGGCAAGGTGCTCGAGGTGATGGCACGGGATGGGGTGACGATCTTCGGTGGAGTGCCAACGATGTTCACGGCGATGCTGCACCACCCGGATCGCGAGCAGTACAACCTGTCGAGCGTGCGGATCTGCATCTCGGGAGGTGCAGCGATCCCGGTCGAAGTCCTGAACGCCTTCGAGGAGGCGTTCGGTTGCAAGGTGCTCGAGGGGTACGGCCTTTCGGAGACCGCTGCGATCGCCACCTTCAACCTGCCCGACAGGGAACGGAAGGCCGGCTCAATCGGTGTCCCGATTCTCGGCACGGAAATCCGGATTGTCGACGGCCACGACCGGGACGTACCCGACGGAGAGCGTGGCGAGCTGATCATGCGTGGTCCGACAGTGATGGCCGGATACTGGAACAAGCCGGAGGCGACCGACGAGGCTATGCGTGACGGGTGGTTCCACACCGGCGACATCGCGGTCAAGGACAGCGACGGCTACTTCTTCATCGTCGACCGCAAGAAAGACCTGATCATCCGCGGCGGCTACAACGTCTACCCACGCGAGCTCGAGGAAGTCATCTACGCGCACCCGGCCATTCGCGAAGCAGCCGTTGTCGGCGTCCCTCACGACATCCTCGGCGAGGAGGTCGCTGCCGTCGTGGCCCTCAAGCAGGGCGCCGAACTGGAGCCCGACGCGCTCCGCGCCTACATGAACGAACGGGTCGCGGCGTACAAGTACCCGCGCATCGTCTGCATCGTCGACGAACTGCCGAAGGGCCCGACGGGCAAGATCCTCAAGCGCAAGATCAAGATCGTCGATGAGGTCGCGTAGTTACCGCTTGACATGCTACGCAAACGCGTTGTATACTACGCAACATGGATGCAGACAAACCCCGACGGTCCTCCGACGAGCAAGCGGAGGCACTCGCCGACCTCGGCGCGTACATCCGCGCGCAACGCGAGATCGCGAGGCTGTCTCTCCGTCACTTCGCGCGGATGGTCAACCTGTCCGACTCGTACCTGAGCCAGCTTGAACGCGGCCACTACCAGCCATCCGGCGAGGTACTGAAAGCGATCGCTGACGGGCTCGGTGTCGCGCCGGACACATTGTTCCGTCGGATCGGCTGGTTGCCAGCGGATGACCCGTCGGCGCCCAGCGTCGAGCAGGCGATCAACGCCGATCCATGCCTGTCGGAGGCCCAGAAGTCGGCGCTCTTACAGACCTACCGGACGATGGCGAACAACGCTTGAACCCCCAACTTCACTACGCAAGCGCCAACGCCAACTACGCAAGCCCCAACACCAACTACGCAAGCCCCAACACCAACTACGCAAGGAGTCCAGATGGCAACCACCTACGCAGATATCACCCAGCAGATCGGCGACCAGTGGGTCGACGCGCTAAGCCGCACCGCCGACGCGGCCGCCGAGCTTGCCGACGGCACCCAGAAGGCGCACGCCGATTTCGTCAAGGACCAGCCGACGCAGTTCGATTTGTCCGAGCAGGTGACGAAGTTCAACGAGACGCTAACGGCAGGCCTGCCTGACCCGAGCGAGGTCGTCGAGGCGAACTACCAGCTCGTGCAGCGGCTGGCGACCGCTCATCGTGACCTGGCGATTCGCCTGATCGAGCTGTCCTCGCCCAAGGACGTCTCCTCTCCCAAGGACGTCTCCTCGCGCAAGGACGTCTCCTCGCGCAAGGACGGCTGAGCGGCGGACCTCCCAACGGAGCGCTTCCTACCGGGGGCGGGCCGGCAAGCCCGCCCCCGCACGCCTGTGAGCACCAATAAGAGGCGAGCAGATGACGAAATTTGACCCGGCGGGGCGAGCCTCGACCGAGTCGTTGCCGCCGCACGCCGCGCACGCCCCGTCGAACGTACTGTTTCTCACCGAGGGGTTCCGGGCCTTGCTCGACCTCGGGATGCTGCTCGGGAGCGCGCCGATCCTGACCGCGCTGCCGGCCGGCGATGGGCACCCGGTGATGGTGCTGCCGGGGCTGATGGGCAGCGACAGCTCGACGCTGGTGCTGAGGCGGATCCTGCTCAGGCTCGGTTATCCAGCGCATTGCTGGAACCTGGGCGTCAACATCGGGCCGACGCGGAAGATCCTCGGCGGGATGCGTGACCGGCTGGAGCTTCTCGCCGACCGGCACCGGCAGCCGGTGTCGCTGATCGGCTGGAGCCTCGGCGGGATCTTCGCGCGGCGGATCGCGCGGGAGCGGCCGAAGGCAGCCCGCCAGGTGATCACGGTCGGCAGCCCGTTCGGCATGGTCGACTCCCGCCAGAGTCGGGCTAACGCGGTCTACAAGCTGAACGCCGACCGGCACGCCGAGCGCTGGGATTTGCCGATCCCGTCCGAGCAGGAGCCTCTGACAGTGCCCTCGACGGCGATCTACTCGCGGCTCGACGGGATCGTCGCGTGGGGCACATGTCTCGACGAGCCCGGGCCGACGGCGGAGAACATCGAGGTCTGCGCCAGCCACACGGGAATGGGGGTCCACCCGGCGACGATCTGGGCGATCGCCGACCGGCTGGCGCAGCCGGCCGGCGAGTGGAAGCCGTTCCGCCCGCCGAGGTTGCTTCGACGGGCCTTTCCCGGGCCCGCCTCCGCCCGGCCCCGGGAATAACTGCCCGGGGACCTAAGACCACTGCCGTTAGGCGCGCGCGCCCAGGCGCCACTCGAACAGCCACGAAGCGAGCACGAGGTCCTGGGACGCGCGCAGGTCGAGGCCCGTGATCTCACAGAAGTGGCCGAGGCGGTAGCGGACGGTGAAACCGCGGAGCCGGACCGTCGATCAGCGCGAGGTGCGGATCGTAACGCCGAGCCAGCTCTGGCGCCCCGCGTGGCCCGCGGCGCCGAAACAACGCGCCAACCCAGTCCTGCCGGGTACATACCTGGCGCGCCCGGTCCTGACGATCTCTTGGTCGTCGACGACCACGATCCGCCGTCCGGTCAGCCCGTCCAAGATGGGACTCAACTGGGAACCGCTACTGGCAATGTGAGGGTGAGCCGCCACTTCTCCTACCGTATTGCTGATAGAGAGCCACCCGACTGGTCGGAATCCAGTGCCAAGAGGCGCAGCCCGACCCCCATCGTGATCAGACGGGCGCAGGCCGTCGTTTTCGATCCGAAGAACACCCGCGTCGGCCGCGGCGCCGACCGCGACCGGCGGATCGGCGTGCTTGCGAGCGTTGCGGACCCCCTCGGCGACGAACGTTCCCACCATATGGCGCACGCTCGGCGGCGTGGCGATCGCGTCGAGGTTCAGTCCAGCGGCAGGCCGCCGGTCGCCTGTCGCAGCGACTCCAAAAAGGCCTGGAGCGGCAGCTCGCCGGCACCGGGCCGTTCGCGCGTGGGCGTCGCCTCGTCAAGGATCGCCCGCAGCTTCGTCAGGACGCTGCGAACTGTCTCGGCGCAGTTCCGTACGTCGTCGCCATGCTCCTCGGCGAGGGTGTCGAGCATCAGCGCGGTCCCGAACAGGTCCTGGACCGGACCGTCGTGGATCGCGCGGATCACCGCTACGCGCTCGCCACCGAGGACGGGCCGAGCGGTTCCTGGCGTCTCAGCGAGCGCTGACATCGAACCGCTCCATCGGCTGCGCGCCGGTCATCGCCGAATCCGTCCCCCGCGGATCCCGACGGAAGTCCGATGGAATGATCCGATTGCCGTTACGCACGGTTTCGCGCACGATGGGGGTCAACATCCCAATCACTTCCTCTCCGTCTCTGGCTCTCGCCGCGACCGGCGGAAGCCTCATCGGCAGTTTCCTGACTGAACGCTCATTCAGTCCTTAACGAGCGCTCAGTTTAGGCAGTCGGTGGCTCACTGTCAAGCGCTCAGCTCGAAGTCGTGGGACACACGCTCCGCCCCGGGCGGGCCGGCGTTCGAGGACGACGTCAGCCGCCGGTGTCGGGTGCTCAAGGCAGGCTTTGGGCGAAGCGCTCGTCGCTTCAGCGACCAGAGCTCGCCCCGTGGCGCGCCTGCCGTTAATGATCACGTGCGAGCTGTACGGCCAAGTCTGCGTACGTCTATGCGATCTCCTCGATGGTCGGCCGGTCTTCTGAGCTATGCCACGTGAAGACGTAGTTGGCCATGGAGATGATCGGGAGCGCTGTCACGGATACGTCAAGGACGGAGAAGGCGCCAGCCGACCGCAGTATCGCAAGATGTTTCGCAGCTGCACGAACGGCGGGCCGCTGGAGTTTGGCGATTGCGATCCGCAGTTCGTCCGGGAGCGCCGCGACGAGCTGATCGCGGCCGAGCTTCGTCGAGCGCTTGCGTCCGGAGCTGAAGTGCGACGAACGTTTCGAAGTAGGCCCGCAGTTGCTGCTCTGGCGGGCCCGGTTTGACCGCCTCTCGCAGTAGCTCCCCGAAGTCCCGGGTACTCGCGCGCGACGATAAAGAAGCACAGCTCGTCCTTCGACTCGTACCGCCAGTAGAGCGCCGGCCTGGTGACGTCGGCCGCCCGCGCGATCAGTCGCAGCGGGGTTCCGGCGTACCCCCTTTCGAGAAATAGCTCGAGAGCGACCAGCTCGATCCGTTGACGCTCGCCATCCGGGGGCCGACAACTGTTACCCCTTGGTCCTGCAGCGACCTCGCAAAGGTCGGCGGCCTAGAGCGACTCAGGCACCTCGGCAATTGGAATCCGGTTGATAAGCGACTCGGGCGACGATGGTGTCAGTTCGAAGGCGATCCCGCGAGGCTGCCGCGCCCGGCGATGCCCGATGGGGCGAGTCCGTGGTACTCGCTCGTCGGTCGGAAGGAGTGCAGGAGCGCGCCGCCCCTCAGGTGCGGGTGGACGAGAAGCTCCTCTGCGCCGGCATGGTCTCGGTTCTCGCCGATGCCCCGAAGCCCGCAGCCGGCCACATGCTCGCGCGAGGCGTCCAGCGAGTGGTACGAGAGGCCCCGGGGCGCCGCGCCCGCTCCTCGACCATCAGGCCGAGGAGATGCGAGTGCGGGGCTGGACGTGCTCGAGGCGCACGAGGCGCGGGAGCTGGCTCGCCGCCTCAGCCGTGAGCTCGCGCACCGCGCTCCGCGCGACCCGCCCTGCCGAAAACGGATCGGACCGCCCGCGCACCCACCGCGGCCGCCAGCTCCAGGTGTAGCCAAGGCGGCCGCCCACGTCTTGCGCAGGCGCGAGGGCGGTCTCATCGGGGATGGTCTCGACCAAACCCGGCTGCTTCCCGAGACCCGCTCGCCAGCGCACCCACTCGGCGACGGTCGGCGAGGTCGTGCTCGCCGCTCTCGAGCCGACGACGAGGCCGAAATGACCCGCGGTCAGCGCGAGCTCGAACACCTCGACGCGTGCGGCGGCCTGGCGGATGGCCCGCACCCCGGGAGTGGCCGCGATCTCATCCACGGTCCCGACCACGGACAGGATGGGCAGGCCCAGGTCGGCGAGCGTGAGGAGGCGGTCCTCGATCACCAACCCGCGCTCGAGCATCCGGTTGCGAGGAAGCGCCGCTGGCGCTCGCGCGGCAGGAGCGGCTCGCGGTCGTGGAGCTGGAAGAGGAACTCGAGCAGGTGGCGGATCGCCTTCATGGGGTCGAGCGGGCGAAACCCGATGCGGCTTGCCCACGCGAGCAGCGCGAAATTGCCGAAGCGGTCGACGGCCTCGGAGACCGGCACGCTGACGCCGCGCGTCGAGGGCGCCACGTCGTAAATCTCGGCCGCCGGCATCACCGGTGGCACGAGCATGACGGATAGGCCCTGCGCGGGACACTCTGGGAACTAGCGCCGAAGCTTATAGACGCGCTGCTCGCTCACCACCTCGTTCGGCGCGCTCGCCTCGTCGGTGGTCAGTCCGCCGAACGGCGCCACCTCGAACGCGTTCTGCGCGGCTGCGTCCAGCCGTCCGACGGGCGCGGTGAGCGTGCGCAGCAGCGCATGGCCCACATCTTGGCTGACGGGCACTCAGCGCGCGCGGCGGCTACTGTCGTGCGAGATGACCGCTGTCGACGTCCGTCCGGCCGAGCGCCGCGACGTCGATCTGATTTACGACCTGATCGTCGAGCTGGCCACGTACGCGCGCGCCCGAGCAGGTCGTGGGGCACCCCGGAGCTGCTCGAGCGCGCATTGTTTGCGGGCAAGCCGAGCGCCAAGGCCCTGATCGCCAAGCTCGACGGGTGCCCGGTTAGCCCTTGCGCTCTTCCACGGCACCTTCTCGACCTGGGAGTGCCGGTCCGGCATCTGGCTCGAAGACCTCCACGTGCCGCCGGATCACCGCCGGGGAGGCGTGGCTCTGGCCCTGTTGACCGAGCTCGCTCGCCGACGGTGGAGAGGGGCTGCGCCCGGCTCGAGTGGAAGGCTCTCGAATGGAACACGCCCGCGCTCGACTTCTACGCCAAGATCGAGGCGACGCGCCTGGACGACTGGATCCAGCACCGGCCTCGGCTTCAGCGACCGTCAGTCGGACTTCTTCTTGAAGGCGTCCTACATCGGGATCGCGCTGCAGTCCGCGATCACGGTGTACGGCAGCTGCACCAACGTGCACGCCGGTCTGGGGCTAACCGCCGGCGACATTGCGACGCTGCGACACACCTACCTGACCTGACGGAGTAGACGCCGTGGGAGCGGCCGGCATCCCGTCGCTCCCACGCCCCCACTCGTGCTCTGGACTGCTGGGCAGGTCAGGACAGCTCGAAGCCGTGGTAGTAGGCGTTGGCCACGCCGTCGCAGATCTGCCTGTACAAGCCGACGCCGCCGGTGAAGGGCATGAAGACACGCTGCTTACCCGGGATGTTCGCGCCCATGTACCAGGACGCTGCCTGGGGCATCAGCGTCAGGTTTGCTAGGTCGTTGTTGGTCGTCACCCAGTTGTCCTCAGCCTCTCTCGAGGCCTCGATTCGCGACAGCCGGCGCGACCGCATGTGGTCCATGGCCGCGGCGATCCAGTCGACGTGCTGCTCGATCGAGGTGAACATGTTGGTTAGGACCGACGGGCTCTGGGGGCCGCAGATGGTGAAGAGATTCGGGAACCCAGCTGACATCAGCCCCAGGTAGGTCCGCGGCCCGTGCGCCCATTTCTGCTTCAGCGAGTCGTCGCCACGGCGGATGTCGATGGCGTTGAGTGCTCCGGTCATGGCGTCGAAGCCGGTGGCCATGATGATCACGTCGAACTCGTGCGCGGTTTCGCCGGCGATGAGACCGGATCCGCAGATACGAACGATCGGGTGCTCATTGATGTCGACCAACGAAACGTTCGGCTGGTTGTAGACCTCGTAGTAGCCGGTGTCGACGCACATCCGCTTGGTGGCGATGGGGAATGTCGGCAGCAGTTTTGCTGCGACCGCCGGGTCCACCACCTTGTCCCTGATCCGCTCGCGGACGTATTCGGAAGCCACACGGTTGGCGTTCCCGTCGGTCAGAACGTCGGAGAATGCGGGGAAGCAGAGCCCACCGAAGTCCCACCGCCGGTCCAGCGCCCGCGCGCGATCCTCATCGGCCATCCCGAGGAGGGTCGCGTTCTCCCCCTCGCACTGGAACCCGCTCTCCGACATCCGACTGGCTGCGCGCAGTTCGGGATACCGAGTGCGCACTGCTTCCAACTCGGCCTCGATCCGACGGTTGTGGGCCGGAACGGCATAGCATGGCGTCCGCTGGAACACAGTCATCGACCCCACGGTCCGGGCGATCGCTGTGATTGTCTGCAAGCCCGAGGAGCCCGTGCCGATCACGGCTACGCGTTTGCCGGTCAGGTCTACACCGTCGTGTGGCCAGTTCGAAGTCCAGTACAACTCACCGACGAAGTCCTCGATGCCGTCGAAGGTGGGCTTTGAAGGCATGGACAACACGCCGGTGGCGGCGATCACGTGGTGCGCGGTGCGACTTCCGCCATCGTCGGTGCTAACGGTCCAGTGCCGCTCGGTGTCATCCCATTCAAGCGCCAAGACGCGGGTGCCGAAGGTGATGTGCTCCCTGAGCCCGAAACGATCGGCGACGTTCTGCGCGTAGGCGAGCAGCTCCGGTTGCGCCGCATACCGCTCGGTCCAGTCCCAATCCAACTGAAGCATCGCGTCGAAGGAGTAGGAGTACTCGATCGACTCAATGTCACAGCGAGCCCCGGGGTAGCGATTCCAGTACCAGACGCCGCCGACGTCGTCGCCGGCCTCGATCACGCACGCGTCGAACCCGAGCCCGCGGAGCTTGTGGAGTTGGTACATGCCGGCAAACCCGGCTCCGATAATGACGGCGTCATGGTCAGGCATGGTGTACGCCCTCTTGTGCGACGTGCGGGATGGATTGCTTGATGAAGTCCGCGACGACTGCCAGCCCGCGATCGCATCCGGGCAGCACGTTGGCCATCTGGATGAAGGTGTGCATCTCACCGGTCGCTTTCTCCAGTGTGACCGGCACACCGGCCGTTTCCAGCGCCTCGGCGTAGGCGACTCCCTCGTCATGGAGCGGGTCGTACTCAGCCACATAGACCAGCGCCAGAGGTAGCCCTTCATGGCTTTGCGCGCGAAGCGGCGAGGCGTCGGGGTGTTCCCGTGCTGCCTCGTCAGGCAGGTATTGGCGCCAGAACCATTTCATAGCATCGCTCGTGAGCAATAGCTGGTTTTCCTTGGCGAGGAAGGACGCCCTCGTGAAATCGCAGTCGGTCACCGGATAGACCAGGACCTGTAGATCGATCTTGGGCCCAAGCCTGTCGCGAGCCCATTGCGTCATGACGGCCGCGATGTTCCCGCCGGCGCTGTCGCCTGCGACCACGAGCGGCACTCCTAAGGGTGCGAGCTCGGCGGCGTGGTCCGCCACCCATTCCAAGGCTGCGTAGCTGTCTCTGAGCGCGGTGGGAAAAGGGTGCTCGGGAGCCTTGTGGTAGTTCACCAAGACTACGGTCGCGTGGCTCAGATTCGCCAGCTGGCGTCCGACGTTGTCGTACTGCAGATCGATGTCGCCGATCACCCAACCGCCGCCATGGAAGTAGACGACGATCGCATCAGACGGGCCATAGGGTTTGAGAACCCGAATCCGGAAGTCGCCGGCCGGCCCCGCGATCTTGCGGTTCTCGACCGAGCCGACCTCGGGGCCAGGTCCGCTTACACCGGCCATCACGATCTCGCCGAGTCGCGCGATGCCTGGAGTCCATTCCTCGACGGGCAGTGCGCCTGACGCCAGGTACGCATCAACGAACTCCCGAGATACGGGTTCTAGTGCCATAGGTGGTCCTCCATATTCAATGGCTCACACTGAGGCACCCGCTTCGACGCACGGCCCCATCGCAGCCGTAGGACACCCATTCGGGGGACAATGACCGAGCTCCGCGGCAGCGAACCGGTCGATCGACACGGACCGAGGCGGGGGCGCCGAGGCCGATCATGGCGCGAGCGATGCGGTAGGCGCAGGCGTCGTGTCGTGCCTGCACCGGCGACGATCACGCTGCTCGGCAGCACGACGTGCGCGGGACTAGTCGTGTCATCGCTCACGGAGGGACTCCTTGAAGCCGCGGTCGGGCAGGACAGGCTCGGCGACGCCGCCGATGCCCGGCCGAACATCGCCCTCGAACTTGCGTTGCGTCCTGACGGGGTCGACGGGCCGGTTACCCCGTCCGGCGATCACATCGTCGGCTACGGCTCGCTGAGCGGCCGCGTCCATACCCCCAAGCGGGGTCCATCTCGATTTGTCGGAGCCTGGGTGACACCCATGACCATAAAGGCGCTCAGCAGGACACGTTCATTGACCAGGTCGGCGCTCAGCCGAGTTGTGAATCGTCCCGGCTCCGCGATTCAACCCGTGGCTCTTGCTGGGCCTCAGTTCCCGACTTCCCCCGTTCGGGTGTGCGTGCCCAGTAGCTGGACTGGTCCGACCCGCGGGGGAACTACGGTCACGCCTGGCAGCAAGGCCATGCTCCCCGGGGAGCCTCTTCCGCCGCGGGAATCGCGTGGCAACCCGTTCCGGAGGATTGCCCTGAGCTGCGCCCAACGAGCACGGGGATCTCGTAGTGAGGGTATGAGCCGCCATGGCAATGTATGACGTATCGGCGCGATCGGCGATCGTTACCGGGGCCGGCTCCGGGATCGGCGCAGCCGTAGCGAAGCTGCTTGCCGCCAATGGCGCCGCAGTGTTGGTTCACGACCTGCACGCGGCAGCCGCATCACGAGTGGCCGATGAAATCGTCGAGGCGGGTGGGTGCGCCCGCGTGTTCGTTGGTGACGGTGCTGACCCGGCGGACAGCGAGCACGCAGTGCGCGTAGCTAGAGAGCTGGGTCCACTGCGTGTTGCGGTCAACAACGCCGGCGTCACGGGCGAGGACGCGCCTGTTCCGTCGATGTCGCTTGAGAACTGGAACAGGGTGCTGCGAATCAACCTGAACGCCGTTTTCTACAGCATGCGAGCGCAGATCCCGGCGATGGTCGACGCCGGCGGTGGGTCGATCGTCAATATGGCCTCAATGCTGGGATCCGTCGGCTTTCCCAACACGAGCGCCTATGTCGCAGCCAAACATGGCGTGGTCGGCCTGACCAAGACCGCTGCGCTCGAGCATGCCTCCGTCGGCGTTCGCGTCAACGCCGTAGCGCCGGGTTTCATCGCAACGCCTTTGCTGGCCGACGTCGATGCGGAGACCGAGGCGTCCATCGCCGACAGGC
>Ga0306920_100001456_pt1 | contig 29378 bp, 22 predicted proteins | sample flu12Cox44000170_FD_204666 | JGI IMG/M metagenome (GOLD analysis project Ga0306920, IMG submission 204666) | Lab enrichment of tropical soil microbial communities from Luquillo Experimental Forest, Puerto Rico - flux4day.12C.oxic.44.000.170 (v2)... | ecosystem: Environmental > Terrestrial >... | reverse complement strand
GCAGTCGTTTGGCTGATCCCGCTTGCCGATCCACAGTTCCTCCGGTTTTTCGCTGTTCCAGGCCATAGAACCTTTGGTCCCGGCAATCTCCAGGCGCAGGCAATTTTTCCGTCCGGCTGTCACCTGCGAAACCGTGCAACAACCGTTGGCTCCGCCCCTGAATCGCAGCAAAATCGATCCGTAGTCTTCTGTGTTTATCGGCAGCATCTCGGTGGACTCCCGGCTGGCAGTTTGGCTCTGAAACGTTTCGACCGAACCTCGCCGGCGCTGGCGGAAAGGCAAAAAGGTCCGCAGATCCACGCACACCTTTTCCGGCTTCAGGCCCGTAATCCAGGACGCAAGGTCGAGCCAATGGCTGCCGATATCCGCCACCGTGCGAAGTTCGCCCCCTTCCTCCGCCAGCACGCGCCAATTGAAGTCCGTTTCATATAGTAACCAATCCTGCAAATAGGACCCCGTGACGTGATAAATCGTCCCCAACAGACCTTCGGCGATACGGCGGCGCATCTCCAGGCACAGCGGGTAAAACCGAATATTAAAACAAACGGCAGTCACTACCGACGTGCGTTGCGCCAGTTCAAAAAGCTCCGCGGATTGCTGCGCATTCATGGCGAGCGGTTTTTCGCAAACAACATGTTTGCCGGCGGCCAGGGCCTCGCGGCATTGGTCGAAATGGAAACGATTCGGGGAAGCCACGTGCACCACCTGCACTTCAGGATCGGCCAATAAATCTTCCATGGATTCATACGCCTTGGAAATGCCCAAAGCCTGGCAGCCTTTCCGGCTTTTTTCCGGGGATGATCCCAAAACACCCGCGATCCGGCGCCCCAATCGCCGCAAAGCCTCGACGTGAACCGGCCCGATGAACCCAGTCCCCACAATAGCTGTCCCAATCACATCCACTACAGCTTCTCCCGGGCTATCGCGTCCAGTCTTTCTTTCACTTGCAATTGCGTCGCCCGAAGCCGGCGCACCAGGTGGACGGCGATATAGCCCTCGAACATCAAAACGCCCAGGGCCACGCTGCTCAAACTAACAACTGCAATCATTTCTTGCGTCGAAGCATTGCGGGAATTAACCCTTAATTCTTTCAAAGTAAGCAATGGGAAGTCGTACAAGCCGTGCAGAAAGATTACCAGGGCAAGGCCCATAGCAAGTAGCCGCGAACGGTTTTTGGAATCGAACCGCGCTTGGCCGACAAAATACCCCATGATGGCTCCTAAAAAAGCATGACAGGGAACTGCCGTCAAGGCTCGGCTCATGGCGAGAGTTAGATCGCCGCGGGTAACGTACAAAATGTTTTCCATGGTCGCGAATCCCAGCGAAGCCACAGCGCCGTAAACCATGCCGTCCATGCGTTCATCGAATGTCTTCAATCGCGAGCAATAATATACCACCAGAATATATTTCAATATTTCTTCCGGGACTGAGGCTCCCCAAAACGCCTTGCATAGTCCCGCCAGGAACGGATTGGAAAACGAGAAGATATCTCCAAACACCGTCAATTCCAAAATCGCTACCGGCACCACAATCAGAATTCCAAAGCCAAAGGTAGCGAAGATGGCTTTACCCGGTTCCGGATTTACATCATGAGAATAAAAATACCATAGCAAAATCAGAGAAGGTAGTATCGCGGAAAGCACGCTAATAGCGAGCATCATAACCAAAGCCTATGGGAGCATCCATTTCCGGGAGGCGATGGTATTGATTCTAGCTCTTTTTCTTCCTTTGCGTCGGCTTTCCGCATGCCGGAATTTCGGGAAATCGGCGAGGACGCTGCCGGTTTTAGGGAGTATTTGGATTTAATAGCTTCCCCAATGTTCTGGTCAGGATTTCTTCAGTTTCGGGAGCCGCCAAAGCAACCGCAGGCTCGTAGCCTCCTTCCAGGAATGCCTTCGCCGTGGGGATATAACCCGGACCTCCGTCGCCGTAGCCGGCCACACAAACAAAACTATCTTTGCGCAATTGCTGTGCCTTGAGCTGATATTCAACGAACGGCTCTCCCGGCAAATGAACTACCTGTGCCTTGCCGAAGTCTAAACATGTCAACTCAATGGGTCGATCCAGTCGTGTCAGCCAGGCAATCTGAAAAGCCGCATTACCCCTCCTGGCCTTGGCTTGCTTGGCGTCTTCCATGACCTTTCGGCTTTCCGCCATGCTGAAGGAAGGTTCATTGCGCGGCGGAAACGTCACGCGCTCGACACGCCATTTCCAGCCGGCAACCGGATATCTCTGCACGGCCTTCATGGCGGCCTTCATGGCAGCAACCATGCGATCTCGCAGCAGAGTCCGGTTTTCATGGGCGCCGTCGTTGTACTTCCCTGCAGTCACGTTGCCGGCGCAGCCGGTGAAATAAATCTGGAAAACATGCGGATCTTCGTTCTGAAGTTGTTGTCGCGCCTGGCCGCAAAAATCGCTGCTCACTCGACCGTCGCCATAATAGCTCATGGGATGTGTGGCATAATAATGCAACGCGACTACCGGCTGCGTTTGGTTCCAGAAACTCAGGGTTTTCAACCACGAATCGATCAATCCTTCCGGTTCTTCGCGGACTTTTTTGTCCTTCGTTGCGCTGGTGCGCGTGAATTGGACTTTCCCGTCCGAGCCGATGATCCGCCGATTTGAAGCCACCTGTTCAACCCTTGCTTGGCCGACGCCGAAATGAGTAAAAGGTGTCGTGTTCGCCAGTGCCTTTTTGGCTGCTTCCGCAGACTGTTGCACGACTCGCCGAAAAAATCGTAGATCGAGCGACGGCGGAGCGCCCGGCACGGTCTCCAGGAGTCGCTGGGCCTCGGTGTCTGCGAACGGAGCATTGTGGGGATGCACGCAATGCACGGCCACGTTTTCGGATCGCGTATGAGCAGCCTTGGCAAGTGCTTCGCGCCATGTGCGGTTGGCGTCGTTGCGAATCCCGCACCAGTCGACCGCGCATAAAACGATCGGCTCGCCTTGGCCCAGGAGAATTACACCCACGGCCCGCAATGGATCATCGAACCCCCGCACCGGTTCAATCCACCCCCCGCACAACGGATGGCCCAGGGGCGGGGTCACGTCACTGCCGAATTTGGCGAGATGGAAGGCCGGCATCGCTGGGTCGATTCCCTATTTTTGCTTGATTTCGTAACACAAAAGAATGTCTTGATCGGCAATATACAGTTTGCCGTTGGCAATGACCGGATGGGCCCAGGCCGGGGATTTACTGCGCTCCGGCTGCCGGAATCGGCTTTTTTCTACGTATCGCGTCGGGTTGGCTTCTATTAGGATTATGGCGCCTCCCTCGTTGCGGTAGTACAGATGCCCATCGGCATACATGATCGAGCCTTTGCCGGCTTTGCCCTCTTCCCATTGCACATTCCCGGTCTTGAATTCAAGGCAGCACAGTTGGCCGCCATCGGCGCCGTAGAGGTAGCCGTCCACCAGCACCATGCCGCCATGATGGTTCTTCATTTTTTTGGTGAAATAGACTTCTTCCGACTGGATGCCGTCGCCGTTGCGCGACAGTTTCGCCAGACCGCCGCCGGTGCCGTAGTCGGAGGCTGCGAAAACACAACTCTCTGAAAATAGCGGCGTAGAACAATTGGCAGTACCGTTGTGAGGATGGTCGTAGCGCCACAGGAATTTGCCGTCATTGGCCGCGACGCCGACCACACCGCCTCTAAGAAACTGGATGTACTGCCGTTGCCCATCAACCTCAGAAAAAATGGTCGAAGAATATTGCGCTCCATCGCCCTGGGGAACCTGCGCTTTCCAGATGAGATTGCCGGTCTTCTTGTCCAGGGCCACCAGGGTGGCCGTTTTTCCGCCAGGCGTGGCGATGAGTTTGTCGCCATCCACCAGGGGGGATTCGCTGTAACCCCAGCCGGGAATGCCGCCGCCGAATTCCTTTGCTGTCAAAAGAATGTGCCACCGCTCTTTGCCCGTTACGGTTTCCAGGCAGACGAGATCGCCACTGACTCCCAGCGCATATAAAAGCTCTCCGTCCACGGTCGGCGTGCTCCGTGAACCCTCGCCATGACCGATGGAACGATTGGCTTTGGCGATGCGGGTCTTCCAGATTTCTTTGCCCGTGGCCTCTTCCAGCGCCCACACCATTTCATCGTCGCCCCGGTAACTGACACCGAAAATTCTTCCTGCTGCGACGGACGGCGTGCTGAATCCGCCCCCCAATCCGTGAGCAGTCCATACCAATTCTGGACCTTTCTCCTTTGGCCAAGTTGAAAGTAATCCCTTTTCTTGCGAAATGGCAGTCCGCTGCGGTCCCTGCCACTGCGGCCAATCAAATGTTTGAGCACGATTGCCTGATTTTTCCGCTCCGGTTAGGCAAACTGTCGCCGCAATAAACGAAACCAAAAGCAAAAACCAGCGCTGCAGCATTCGGCATTCTCCAATTCATGAAAAAAAGTGGTAAGGAAATCCGGCGGGCATTATTCGGGGCAGGATTACCGGCGGGACTCGATCGCCAGAATGAACATTTCATTCCGCGATCTTCTATTGAGTTTATTGTAACAGGCGGCGGCGAACAATCGTATTTTCCACTGCCGATTTGCGCATGGACGCGGGAGCACGGCCTCAACATAAAAGGCCCTGCTCTCCACGAGAAAGCAGGGCCCTAGTTGGCAATGATCTAATTCGGAAGTTTAACCCCGGAAGTTTTTCCACCAGTCATAAAACCGGGGGAGTTTTCTTTTGTGTTTGCTTTCTGAGGCTTTTTTGAAATTGGTAAACCAGAAACCGCCCAGAATGGCGCCGAGTGAGGCCAAAACGCTGTTCGATTCGGTCACCGATTCCGCTTCTTCGCCAATCAGCGCGCCGTCGTCCAGATAGTAATTATCCAACTGGTTTTGCAGGCTCATCGCCGGATCTTCCGCCGTCAGGTCATCGAACAGGCCCATGGCGGCCACGGAATCACCGGCCACACCAGCGCCGCCGGCTTCACGATCGTCCGGGTTAACTCGGCCGCGAGTCGGGATTTCTTCCCCGCCGGCAGTCTTGAAAGTTTCCTTGTTTAGAATCGTGTCCATGAGTTTATCCGAAGCACCGGGGGTAATGGTATCCGTCTGCGAAAGGACTCGCTGGGACGGCGTTATCGGAGTGGTGCCGGTCACCGCGTTCGGCGTCGGGCTATTGCCGACCAGGAGAATAAAGTTAAGGTTTTGGGCGGTCGTGGAAGTCGTCGAATTATCCCCTGCCGGATTCGTTCGGGCGCTTTCGCGGATCGCATCCGGCGGAGTTGTCCCATTATTATTATTGCTATTCGATTGTGCTAACGAGCTACGCGAATTGGAACCGCCCAAGACTAGCCCGCTTTGGCCGCCGGAATTCGTGATCGAGCCATTATTGGATCCGGAGGAATTGGACTGAGTCAACGCTGATCGGCCATTACCCAACTCACCTAATTGGCCTGCGGAGTCCGGAAGTCCCGGTTGGCTGCTGGCATTGTTCACCTGGTTGGAAACCCTGCGCAGGACGTTGCCGTTTTTCATGTCCAACTGCATCGTCTCCGAGTTCAGGTTATTGCCATTCGTCGTTGACACCGCATTGCCTTGCGTAAACGTATCTTTGAACCAGTTAAAATCGTTGCCAAATTGGATACCGCTGATGAAGGTCCATTCGATGGCTCGGCCCATTTCCAGGGCACGGATACTCCTGACAAAATCGTCCGCCAGCAACTTGGTGGTACCGACATTACCTTCCATGGACGGGAGGTTAAAAAAAATGTGCGGCTGGATTTCATTCAAATTGGCGGGTTCCGCTACAACCAAGCCCACCTGTGCAACGGGAATGTCCAGGACAAAAGTGTTGGGACCCATTACAGATAGGAGGGTCCGGGTCTCCAAGTTCATAATCTCCAATCGGACCCGGTTATCCTGACGAAGCGGCCGTTGTTTCAACGTCCGTGTATTCCAGCGTTTAACAAAGCGGAACATAGGGTGGTTCTCCAATTCCGGAAAAACATTCGGGGTTGCGACTGAGAATCCGAATCTTTCCTCCAGGTATTACCAAAGATACCCGCAAAAATCGAGGACAAGGTAAAACCAACGCTTTTCGACGATTTGCCGGGCACCTTAACACACGAAAATAACGAGAAAACGAAAAGGTTCCCTTTTTCCAGGAGCGCCGATTCCGTAAAGTGGGCAACTTTGCTATCAAATGACCAATTTAAACGAAGCGCCCAGGAATGCAAGAGAATTCCGCGAAAAGGTGAGAGGAATTCGAGAAAAAGGCACAAAAAGACGAGAAACGGCTTGCGCAGCCGCTAACCGTCTCCGGCATTTTCTACCAGCGGCGTCCTACATGGGTATAGCCAAAACCTAAGCCGACGACTGGCGGAGGGTTCGGTTCAACTACATAAACCGGTTGGGTGTAAACGGGCGCACTTGAATAAACTCTCCGGGGGACCCGCGCGGCGGTTGCTTGCATTTCCGCCACTACGCGGTCGCTGACGCCGTTCTGTTTCAAGTAAATGGTATCCTCGGCGGAGAGGTTGAATACACAACCCCGGCTTCGTATCTGGTTGATAATCACGTCGTCGCTGACGTGGGCCTGGACCATCTTGATTACGTCCATTATGCCGAGTTGTGATTGCGCCTGGGCATTGGCAATCATCGACTGCGTGCGCTGCTCGGATTTTTCAACTGCGTTGCCCACCAGACCGCCGGTCAGTGCCCCGACGCCGGCGCCGATGGCAGCGCCGCCTGCGGTATGGCCAGTGGTTTTCCCAATCAGGGCGCCAGTAACTGCACCAATGCCCCCGCCGGCCAAGGCACCGTTTTCCGTTTTGGACAGGTTTGAACACCCGGTCGCCAACATTAATGGTAAAACGGAAAAGCGTGCAAATTGTTTCATATTCATTGCGGGAACTCCTGGAAGCCCTGGTCCGGTCGGGTTCCGTTTTGAACCCGACCGGGCCGAGGGCAATCTCCTATGAGGCGATTCGATTAGCCCAAAATACCGGCGCGGAAACTATCCGAAAAACGTCCGCACCGGTCAAGGTCACTCGCTTGGCCCGCGCGGTAGTACCGGAGTATATCGACCAAATGGAGCAATTGACATGAATGTTTGCTACGGCAAGCTCGGCACAGGCCGGCTTTCTTGCTTCCAGCTTCCATTTTTTCCCCTGGTTGACTGCCTGGCCCTGTTTAGCCATTTGGTCAATGATGCTGCAAACAATCATCCGCATAGAAAGTAACACCAATTATCGCAAAGGCAAATTTGAACTTCTCCACCACGCAGACTGTCGTCCATAATGCAAACAAATGGTAAGCAATTGATTTTCCATCGCTGGCCATGGTAAAGAAATGTCCCAATGCAATGAGCCCACGAAACCAGATCTCACCAAGCCAGTGGATAATGCGCCCATTTTGTCGTGCCATCACGCCGGATTGACGGTTGAGGGATATTCCCGGGCGGCGGTTCAAACCTATTGGCGAATTCCAGAACTGAAAATCGGCTTTGACCTCGGCGCGCAGCCGTGGGACTTCATGGGTACCCCCACATGGCTAATGTCCCATACGCACCTGGACCATGTCGCCGCTTTGCCGGTATACGTGGCCCGGAGGCGGATGATGCGGATGGAACCACCGACTCTGTACTTGCCGGCGGAATGCGTAGAGGATGTGCGCCGGCTTTTGCTGATTATGCAACGTCTAGATCGAGGCCGCATGGTTTGCCAGCTCAATGGACTAAGACCGGGCGATGAGGTAAATCTATCGCGGGAAAACGCCATTACAACATTTGCGACCACACACACCATTCCTTCGCTGGGTTATGTGGTTTGGGATCGGCGCAACAAACTCAAGGAAGAATACCTGGGGCTCCCCGGCAATCAGATTCGGGATCTACGTCTTTCCGGAGTGCCGGTGACGCGCGAGGTCCGAATGCCGCTCGTGGCTTATACCGGGGACAGCAGTCCCGCCGGGTTAGACGCCTATCCTCCGGTATTTGAAGCGAAGATTTTGATCACGGAGCTGAGCTTTATCCGGCCCAATCATCGGCGCGAAAAAATCCACAAATTCGGTCACATGCACCTGGACGATCTCGTGGAGCGGGCCGACCGATTTAAGAATGAACTGATCATCTGCGCCCACTTTAGCACCCGATATCATCCGCAGGAAGTCCGCCGGATTCTGGACAGCAAATTACCGCCCGGCCTGCGCGAGCGCGTGAAGTTGTGGATCTGATCACGCATCGGCATACAAATGATGGTTTTGTATGTAGCATTCCACGGCACGGGGCACCAGGTAACGCAGGCTCCGGCCCTCGGCCGCTCTACGGCGCAAGTCGCGGCTGGATATGTCCACCAGTGGCGCGACGGCGACTCGAAGGGCCAGATTATCGGGAAAATGTAAATCGGCACGGATTTGCTTGGGATCATGGATCGGCCAGCCGGGCCGGGCCAATACGAGAACCTCCGCAAAAGTCGCGATGCCGGCGGGATCGCGCCAATGAACGAGATCGGGTAAACAATCCGAACCGATCAGTAAGGTGAATTGGTCGTTGGGAAACCGGCGGTGTAACTCTTCCAGTGTGTCCACGGTGTAGCTCGGGCCCGGCCGGTCTTTCTCCAATTCATCAATTTGAAAAGCCGAATGGCCGGCAATGGCCAGGGCCAGCATTTCAACCCGTTGCGGAAAGGGTGTCAGCACACGATCCAGCTTGTGCGGCGGTCGTGCAGCCGGGATAAACAGGACGCGATCCAATGGGCCCTGTTCGCGGCCTTGCTCGGCAAGAACAAGATGCCCCATATGCACGGGGTCGAATGTGCCACCGAAGACACCAATGCGGCTCAAATGCGGACCTCACCAACTTGTCAGCGCCGGCTTCCTGCTGCCGGATTCACTTCCGTTTCCTGAAGAAAGGCAGCGGCTTGCTCGGGAGGTACCGGGTTAATATAGAAACCGGTTCCCCATTCGAAACCGGCGACGCGGGTCAAACGCGGAATGATTTCGATGTGCCAGTGGTAGTGCGGCAGAGATTGCGTATCGAATGGGGAGGTGTGGATTATGTAGTTGTAGGCGGGTTTGTCCAGAGCCGATTCCAATTTGAGAAGAATGGTCTTCAGGACCGTACCCAGTTCATCCACTTCGGTTTTTTGAATGTTTTCAAAGTGGCTGTTGTGGTGTTTGGGAAGGATCCAGGTTTCGAAAGGGAACCGGCTGGCATAAGGCGCCAGGCTGATAAAGTTTGGGGTATCCAGTACTATGCGCTTTTCCGTTCCGAATTCTTGTTGAATCATGTCGCAGTAAATGCAGCGCCCGCGATAGTTGTAGAACTCCATCCCTCCGGTCATTTCTTCCCAAACGGAAATCGGCACAATCGGCGTCACGATCAGCTGGGAATGGGAATGTTCCAGCGAGGCACCGGCAGCGGTGCCGACGTTTTTGAACACCATGCCGTACACGAGGCGCGGATCCTTTTTCAAATCCACCAGCCGATCGCGATATACCCAAAGAACTTCCCGAATATTATCCTCCGAAAGATTTGTCATGGAGGTTTCGTGAAAGGGACATTCAATGATCACTTCATGCGCACCGATACCGTTCATTTTGTCGTAGATGCCATCGCCGCGTTTGTTCAAGTCGCCTTCTACTTGCAAGGCAGGAAACTTGTTTGGAACGACGCGGACGCGCCAGCCTTTCTCATTGGGCCGGGAATTTCGCTCCCGGTAGGCGATGATTTCATGAGGCGTTTTATCCTCCTGGCCTTCGCAGAAGGGGCAAAGATTCGCGGGCGAGGAATGCGGCGGATCCTTGAGTGCCGTCGGGCGTTTGGCCCGTTCCGTGGCGATTATTACCCATCGACCTACAATTGGATCCTTGCGCAATTCCGGCATCGGCAAACTCCCCAGCAAAAAGGCAGAAGGGACCTCGGTCATTAAACATCCCACATGATTTGTTCGAATTCCGGCTTCGGCCGAGTTAGATTGACGGTTCCTTCGCGAGGCGCGCGGTCGCGGCTTTGTTGGTTTTGGAGCACTTCCACGAAAAACTGAATCGGCTGGTCGATCTGAATCCCCAATATGTCAAGTGGAACCGAGCATTCCATTATTTTGTCGATGCCGAATTCGATTCCCGTAGTCGGCCGGGCTTCGTCACGGTGCAATAGTGTGATAACACGGTTTGGCCGCATCGGCGCAACGAGCCACAAATCCCAGTCCGGCGGTTCCAGGAAGCCGATGCGGATTTTGTCCAAATCCGCCAAGAGCGAGCGGGCCGGCGTATCAAAATCGACCCGGATCAGCAGATCTTTTCGAGTAAAGCCGAAGTACAAATCTCGAATCGGGCCGCGCGTGACCATGGCCATGGTACCGTGTTCGTTTTGACAGGTGTAGCGCCCGGCGCTGATCCATTTGAAAAAGGTATTGCGCCCGTCGATCTTGACATCCAGGAAGGCTTTGGGGAGGGTGTGGATCAGGCGCTGGCTCCGGCGACTGATGGGCCGAGCCAATTCCGAGGGTGGTGGATCGCCCAAGAGCAGGTAGACGTTTTGCAGGTGCTTGCGGAACAAGTAGTCAAACAGAGCGTCCTGAGCGCTGGTATGATCGTCGCCATACCACCAGAACCAATCGCTGCCCTCGGCGATATAGATTTCCTCCCAAGCGCGGCGAATGGCCTGGGCCCTCTCCAGTGTGGCCGCCCGGGAGCGGGGTTGCCCGGCAGGAGTTGCCATTTGCTTTTCATGGGCTTCGAGGCTTTCGCGTTCCCGTTGTTGCAGATACTCGCGTGTTCTGTGCAATGCGTCCCAGGCCCTGTTGTCCTCGTCATGCCCGACCCAAATGGCGAAGTTATGGTTGATCCAACTGCCGGCGAACAGATGCGGAATCGTGTCACGCGGGGGATATTTTTGTAAATGCGCACCCACCTGGACGGGTCGAATATCTTTGGCCCTGCTACAACGTTCGTACAGAGCGCGGAGGAAAGGAACACCGCCATGGGCATAATGCTCCCAACAATTTTCTCCATCCAAGATGACGCTGACGAGCGCCGGTCCGCTGCTATGAACCGCCTGGCCGATATTCCGGATGCGCAGAACGAAGTCATCGGCCGCAGCGACCGGGTCGGTGCGCTGGTAGTGAAAGCCGATCAGATCGCTCAGAGCATGGTCGCGGAAAATAACGTTCAGTTCATGGCCGCCTTCGGTGACCTTATACGGCCGGTACATTCGATCCGGGTTCAAAACATTGCCGCGGGGATCCCTGCTGATAAACCGTTGAGTGGAATGACTCAAAACTTCTTCATCCGTCGCGATCCAGCGAATGCCGTTCTGGACGAGGACCGGAATCATGGATTGGCAGACGGAACCTTCGGCGGGCCACATTCCGGTCGGTGACTTGCCGAAGAGTTGGCCGTGCGTCTCCACCGCCCGCCGAACCTGTACCGCCGCATCTTCCGGGTAGCCTCCGGAGAAGCGAGGCAATTTGACATCCGGCAGCGCCTCGCGGGCGAGTTTTTTGTCGAACAATAACGGCAGAATGGGGTGGTAGAACGGCGTAGTGGTCAATTCCACCTGGCCATTCTGAACCAGCTGGTAATGAAGCGGTAAGATCGCGGCGAGAATCTCTAAATGTTTGTCGAGAACCCGATGCTTCTCTTCTTCCGTGAAATGCCGGCCTTTGTCCTGCAACTGGCGAAGATCGGCATCCCGTTCGATCGCCAGGGGATGGATCCAGGCCAGATTGAACCACACCTGTAGATCGCGCAGATCTCGTTCGCTGAAACGCCGCAGTGCGTCGGCGGCGGAATCCCGGCTGGCGTTGCGGCGCTGGTGTAATTCGGCATAGCGGGGGTGCGGCCGAATCATCCGATCGGTATTCGCCATAAAAAAGTGATCCAGCAGAAAAATGGCGTCTTCTTCCGAAACTCCATCCGCCGGAATCCGCGATCTTTGCAGGAATTGGTCCGTGGCGCCCCGCTCCGTGTATCCTTGCAACTGCAGGAGTAAACTTGGCACCAGATTGATCGTGCAGCGCATTTCCGGAAATTCCAGGAGATGCAATGCCATGCCGAAGTAATCCTTTACGCCATGCAAGCGCACCCAGGGCATGGGATTTTGCCCGGCGACATCGTCGGGATAATAGGGCTGGTGCTGATGCCAGAAAATTGCGAGGGCCACTTCAGCCATTTCGGGTTCCTTGCTGTTCCGGCCGCAATGATAATTTATCGTACAGCTTTTCGTATTCCGCTGCACTGCGGTTCCAGGACCAATCCTGTTGCATGCCGGTCTGGACGATTTGGCGCCACGTATAGGACTGGTTACGGTAGAGGTTCACCGCGCGGCGGACGGCATCGAGAAAGGCTCCGGCAGTATACGGGAGAAAACTAAAGCCGGTCGCTATTCCGCGGGCCAGGTTCTCGGGGGTGCAATCGGTGATGGTATCGGCCAGGCCGCCGATGGCCCGGACCACGGGAACAGTCCCATATTTCAAACTATATAGTTGGTTCAGCCCAGAAGGCTCGAACTGGCTGGGCATCAAGAGAATATCGGCGCCGGCTTCGATTTGATGAGCCAGGGCTTCATCAAATCCGAGGGCCAGCCCTACCTTTCGGGGGAACCGGGTGCGCAGATCTTCCAAGATTCGGTGAAAATGAGCATCTCCGTCGCCCAAGATCACAATCTGCGTATCGTCTTGGAGAAATACCTCGGCCGCGCGTCCCACCAGGCTCAAGCCCTTCTGTTCGACCAATCGGGACACGATACCCATTAGCGGCGTACGCGGTTGCACCGGCAGCCCAAACCGGAGTTGGAGGGCGGTTTTGCACATGGGCTTCCCGTGATCGAATGATTGAAAATCGTAATTCGCCGCCAGGCGAGGGTCGGTCGCCGGGTTCCATTCCCGGTAATCCACTCCGTTGACAATCCCGAACAGTCGGTCTTTGCGCTCGGCCAGAACTCCTTCCAGACCGCAACCGTACGCTTCCGTCTGGATTTCGCGGGCATAACTTGGGCTGACGGTGTTTACGAGGTTGCTAAACACAATTCCGGCTTTGAGGAAACTAAGACGGCCGTAAAACTCCAGTTGCTTGTGATTGAAGAGGTGCCAGCCGAGGCCCGTTAACAGCATGTCCCAGTGCCAGAACAATCCCTGATAGGCCATGTTGTGAATGGTGAACAAGGTGCAAATGTCAGCGTATTTCGGCCGGCGGCGGTAATCCCCTTCAAAAAAGACCGGCACCAGGCCCGTTTGCCAGTCATTGACGTGAATTACATCGGGCCAATAATCGAGCAACGAAAGCGCTTCAAGAACGGACCTGCCAAAAAAAATGAAACGTTCGCAATTATCGGAATAATCCTGCTTTTGGCCATTGGGCAGCGTGAATTGATATAAGCCCCTGCCCAGAGCCGGATCGTCCCGTTCGTAATAATCGCTCTGCTCCACCAAATAGACAGGAACATCGCAATCCGGCAAATTGGACTGCCACAACCGGCCGGGCACGATTTTGGTTCCGAGCGCGACCTGAAAGGAAAAATCGGTAGGGAAAATCGGCACGTTACCCTGCCGAACACAGCGGTACAAGGGCAGGATGACAGCGCATTGATGGCCGCGACCGGCCAGCGCCCGGGGAAGTGCGGCGGCAACATCCGCCAAGCCTCCGGTCTTGGCAAATCCCATGACTTCCGGCGAAGCCAGCAACAATTTATGAGAGGTTCCGGGAGACATTGCTGCAAAGGAACTGAATTATGGCGCATTACTTTGCAGATTCAAGGTCAATTTTCCCGAGGGTGGTACGGTCGCCCGGAGAGTGGTCTTGGCCGGATCGCTATATTTGGCTGGTATCGAGTATTTTGCCGATTTTTTTTGAGGTTTTTTTCCGATCGCTTGCATGGTCTTGGCTTCGTCAGTTATCTCTCCCCCGCTGCTTTCCGGTTCGTTGTAATTCACGACGACCTTGTATTCGCCGGCGAAAGCGCCATCATCCGGCGAGAACGTAGTAAGTTCAAAGGAGCCATCCGCCCGCGTCCAGCCGTGGGCATCGCGGCCGCTACTCCCTTGTGCCAGGAAGGTGACCACGGCGCCGGCAACCGGTTGATTGTCGAGCGTGATCACTCCTCTCACCTTCACGGGTTTGGAATTATCCGAGCATCCGGAAGCGACACAAATCCCGCAAACGGCGAGAGCGCTCAAACGCCAAGAACATCGGGCCATGCGCCAACCTCCTTTCACCGATCAGGGGAAATTAACGCTTTGGCCGTCGTGGCGGCAGCCCAGGTACTGGTACGTTTGATGGTCGATGTTCTGATGGACAAAGTGAACCGAGCCATCGACAAAAACAAAATTGACGCCGTTTGTATGTTTGGATTTGAAGCCCCAGGTGATGTGCCAATTCATAATGCAGTTGCGGGGATCTCCATTCGGACAACCGATCGAGCAATCGCTGGTGAAGGTGGTGCGATCGGTATCGAGAATGGGGTAATTAATGGTCTGAATGGTTTGGCCTTGCGAAACGGTATTGTAACCCGCCCAGCCGTAGTCGTACCCAAACCGTTGAAACTCACATTCCTTGGGTAGGGTTTCGCCGATGAGGATGGTATTAGTGGTGCCATCGGAGACATCCGCAATGCGAATTGCCGGTCCATCGCCGCCCCGTCCCCGCGCAAACATGCCGCGCACGAGGGCGGCATTGGTGGTGTCGCCCCAGGACATGCTGGGCCCATATCCCGGGTAAGTATTCAGCGGAGGCGGAACATCGGGCGCATCCTGGCCATTGCAGTAGCGCTGAAAGATATCGTAGCCACAGTTCCCGTAGTTGCATTGCGGACCAGACGACCCAACGTAGTTGCAATACTTGCCATTATCCAGATCGAACGAATCACTGGGACAGCGGGAAAACGGCAGTTTGTGCGGCAAAATACCAGCGGTGACCGCCACGTGCATTGTCCAGCCGGGCTGGTCGTACGTTCTGCCGCTGCCGTCGCGGAGTGTAATCACTTGTTTGTACAGATTTCCCTGCTCAATGTAAGGCAGAACCATGAACAACCAACTTCCCTTATCTCCTCCGGCGTTTCTATTGCCGGGAGGAAAGGAATGGAACGAATCGTGGTAGGTCTGGCAGGCGAGGCCGAGTTGTTTCAGGTTGTTCTGACAACGGGCTCGGTTAGCGGATTCACGAACCTTTTGCACTGCCGGGAGCAAAAGCGCAATCAGAATCCCGATTATGGCGATAACCACCAACAACTCGATCAGCGTAAAAGCATGCCGATGGCTTGCGCGCGAGTCCATAGCGAGATTGTGGTCAGAAACACGCCTCGATTGCAAGAAAAATTCCGGAAAATCCCGTCGCAATTCTTTTTCCTGAAGGATAGATTAGAAACAGCGCGCAGACAGCGTGGCTTTTGCTATTGATTCGACTGGCCGATTATTTCCTACCGAACGGAACTTCGCAGCGTTTTCCCAGGGGGGTATTGACTAATGGTTTCCTTTCCGAAAAGCGCAGTTCGGCACCGGTTGCCGTTCTTGGAATTACGGGGTATTTGGAGCCTCATGATTGGATTGGCCGGGGCATTGCCAGTAACGGCTGCTATTCCCGTTGATCCGGCGGAGAAAAGCCAAGTCATTGGCCAACCGATTTCCCTGCAAGTGCAGCCGGAAAACATTGTGTTGGCCGGGCCACGCTCGGTTCAGCAGATGGTGGTCACTGGCCGCTTTCCCGACGGTACAGTTCGCGACCTGACTCCCTTCTGCGACTGGGCAACGGAAACGCCGGGCGTTGTAACCGTACAGCCGGATGGTTTCCTCGTGCCGAAAAAAGATGGAGCTACTGCGCTTCTCATCAAGGTAGGCGGTCAGAGCGCTCGGGTTCCTCTCACCGTGAAGGAGTTCAGCAAACCGCAACCGATCAGTTTTCGCCATCAAATGATAGCCGCCCTGAACGTCGGAGGCTGCAATGCCGGCGCCTGCCATGGGACACCCAGCGGCAAGAATGGCTTTCGGTTGAGCCTTCGCGGATACGACCCCGACGCCGATTACTTTCAGCTTACCCGGGATGTACTGGGCCGGCGGACGGACCGGCTCGATCCCGAAGCGAGCCTGATTTTCCAGAAAGCCTTGGGCCGAGTGCCCCATGAAGGCGGCCAGCGCTTTCCTGCTTCCAGCGTCCCGGCACAAAATTTCCGCAACTGGCTGGCCGAGGGTTTGAAAGATGATCCTCCAAATTTGTCCGCAGCGACTTCGATCGATGTGCTTCCCGGCGCTCGCGTGCTCAACGCACCGGCCCGCTGGCAGCAGTTGGCCGTACTGGCGCGCTTTGCCGACGGCACCGTGCAGGACATGACCCGGCTCACGGTATTCAGCAGCAGCGACCCGGCCGTAGCTGCGGTGAGCACTTCGGGATTGGTGGAATTCCAGCAAAGCGGCGAAGTGGCCATTCTCTGCCGCTATCTCGACATATTGCAGGCGGTCCGGTTAACGTATCTGGAACCGCGGCAAGGATTGCATTGGACCAGTCCGCCGGAAAACAACTACATCGATACACACGTTTTTGCCAAGCTGAAAATGCTCAGCATTCCAGGGGCGGAACTCTGTACGGATCAGGAATTCCTGCGCCGCGTCTATCTGGACCTGTGCGGCATTTTGCCCCTGGCCGAGGAGACGACTCGTTTCCTGGCGAACGCGGACCCCAACAAGCGCAGCAAGTTAATTGACACGTTGCTGGCACGGCCCGAATATGCCGACTTTTGGACCCTGAAATGGTCGGACGTGCTTCGGAGCAATCGCAAGGCGATTCAGCTCAAAGGCGTTCACGTTTTCCAGAAATGGCTCCGTAACCATATCGAAAACAATACTCCCTTCGACCAAATAGTCCGGGAGCTGCTGACGGCCAACGGCAGCACCGTCGCGAACCCCCCGGCCAATTATTACCGCATTGCCCGAGACCCCACGAATCTGGCGGAAACGACAGCCCAGTTGTTCTTCGGCATTCGCATGCAGTGCGCCAAATGCCACAACCATCCCTTTGAACGCTGGACGCAGGATGATTATTACAGCATGGCAGCGTTTTTCGCGCGGGTGAAACAAAAGAAGGATGCGCGGGAGCCGGGAGCGAACCCGAAAGATGTGCCCGCGGAGATTATTTACAGCGAACGGGCAGGTGAAGTCGTGCAGCCCCGAACCGGCAAGACCATGCCGCCGAAATTTATGGGCGGAACGATTGCCAACGTCCCGCCCGGGAAAGATCGACGTGAAATCCTGGCGGACTGGTTGACCGGCCGGAAGAATCCGTTTTTCGCCAAGTCAGCGGTGAACCGGATTTGGTACCACCTCACCGGCCGGGGCATCGTCGATCCGGTGGATGATTTCCGCGATTCGAACCCTTCCGCCAACGACGCCCTGTTGCAGGCTTTGGCGGATGACTTCGTGGCCCATCATTTTGATCTGAAGTACATTATCCGCGTGATTCTCAACTCGCGAACGTATCAGCTCAGCACGCAAACCAACGAGTACAACAAGGATGACAACAAGTATTTCTCGCATGCCGTGGTGCGGTTATTGTCCGCGGAGCAACTGCTCGATGCGATTTGCACGGCGACAGATGTCCCCGAAAAATATCCGGGATTGCCGCTGGGAACTCGTGCCGTGCAATTGCCCGACGGCGAGGTCAACCACGTGTTTCTGAAGACCTTCGGCCAGCCGGGGCGGGAACTGGCCTGCGAATGCGAACGCGAGGGCGACAGCAATTTGGCCCAGGCGCTGCAACTCATCAATGGCCCGACGATCAATGAGAAACTGCGCAACGCCAACAATCGGCTGGGGAAACTCCTGGCGGCCAAGAAGTCAGAAAAGGAGATGCTGAATGACTTGTACCTGACGGCGCTTTCCCGGCTGCCGAGTGAAGCGGAATCGCAGGCGTCTCTGGAACATGTCGCCAAGAATGCCGCTGCGTCAGCGGATCCCGCCACCAAGACTGCAAACGTACGCAAAGCGTGGGAAGATCTGCTTTGGGCTTTGCTCAATTCGAAGGAATTCTTATTCCGCCATTGATCGGAATTAGTCGCTGGTCATTCGTCATTAGTTCTTGGATGCGCACCAAATGGCCAATGACTAATGACCAATGACTTTTGAATGACGAACGCGTTGTCTTGCAACTCCCCCGCCTCCCTTGGAACATATTGCGAAGCCTGCAACGTATCAGCCAAGTTGTCAACGAAATGGCCAAGAAACCGACGAGCGAGGAAAAGATAGTTCGCCTCAAGGCGTTCCGCGACGATCCCCAATCGGGACCGGCGCTGGAAGAGTTCACCAGGGCGTTAAAGGATCGGTCCAATTACGTAGTGGCGCGGGCAGCCGAGATGATTGGGGAATGCGGGATCAAGGACTTGATGCCCGTTCTGCGGGCAGCGCTCGATCGATTTCTCGTCAATCCGGTGAAAACCGATCCGCAATGTTTGGCCAAGACCGCCATTGCCGAAGCGCTAAACAAACTGGGTTACGAGGATGTCGAGTTTTTCGCAAACGGCATGCGGTACATCCAATTCGAGCCGGTTTGGGGTGGGGAAACGGATACCGCGGCTCATTTTCGCGGCCTGTGCGCATTCGGTCTCGCACGATCGAGCGTGGGCGATGCCCTCGCGGTATTGACTCCTTTGGCCGAATTGCTGGCGGATTCCCAAAAGCCTGCCCGGATCAATGCCGCCCGGGCCATCGCCTACTATTCGCGCCGGGAAGGCATTCCCTTGCTTCGGTTCAAAATTCGGACCGGAGATGAAGACCCGGAAGTCATCGGCGAATGTTTCGCAGCCCTCTTGAGCATGGAACCCCGGGAAGCAATTCACTTCGTGGCCGGCTACCTGGATTCGCCGGATCCGGACCTGCGACTCGAGGCGGCAACCACGCTGGGAGAATCCCGCGAAGTGCGGGCATTTGAGGCTCTCAAAACCTGCTGGGAAAATCACTACGATCCCGAATACAAGAAAACGCTGTTGATCGCCATGGGCCTGTCGCGGCAACAGGTAGCCGTCGATTTTCTTTTGAGCTTGATCACGGGCAAAGACACGGAAACTGCGGCCGATGCCTTGACCGCCCTGGGACCGTGCCTTTTTCAACCTTCGGTTAAAGCGAAGGCCGAAGCAGCGGTTCGCCAAAATGGGAAATTGGAACTTCAAAGGGTTTGGGATAAGCTGGTTGGTGAAAGAAAGGAATGACTAGGACAGAATCAAATTACCGGGAATCCATGCATGCTCGCAATCAGCGCTAACCTGCTTCTGCTGGCCGCCTTCTTGGCTCCGTCCGGCGATCTGAGCGCGGACCTCTTGGCTGCCGTCAACAAAGGCGACGCGGCCATGGTCAAGGCGCTTCTGGCGATGGGGGCTGATGTCAATGCCAAGAATTCTTATGGGGTCACGGCGCTGTCCTTCGCGGCGGACAAGGGCCATGTTACGGTGGTGAAAATCCTGCTCGAACACAAGGCCGACGTCAACACCAAGGACAGTTTCTACAAATCGTCGCCGCTGGATCGGGCGATAGTGCGAAAGCATGTGGAAATCGTCAAGGCCCTGGTCGCTGCCGGCGCTGAGGGGGCGGACAGCGCGCTCACGAATGCCGCAGCTCAGGGGCAAACGCAAATGGTGCAGGCGATTCTGGAAACGGGCAAGCTGAAAGAAGATGCCCTGACCAAGGCGCTGGCCGCCACCCCCGCGCGTCACAATGCCGTCGCGCAGCTACTCAAAAAGGCGGGAGCCGAACCGCCTACTCCAAAACCCAAGCCGGCGCTTGATCCTCAATTCCTGGCCGCGTACACCGGTACTTACCGAAGCGATAATCAAGAAATCAAAATCACCGTCAAGGATGCCGCGCTCAGTGCCCAGTTCGCGACCGGCTCCGCGATCCCGCTCCAGGCGATCGACAAGTTTTCCTTTCAAACCGAGAACGGCGTCGTAACAATTACTTTTCGCCGTGAAAACGATAAGGTGATCGACTTGACTCTGAAGTTGAACAAAACCGAGACGGTTTTTCGGCCGGGCGCTCCACTTCGGGAGCCCACGCCGGGAACAGCAGACGTCGAGGATAACGGCCGCGGCGTTAAATCACCGATGAACTGGCCGTCGTTTCGCGGCTCGCATGCCTCGGGAATCGGGGATGGTCAATTCCCGCCTCTTACCTGGGACGTAGAAAAAAACCGCAACATCCGCTGGAAAGTTGCCATTCCCGGCCTAGGGCATTCCTGCCCCATCGTCTGGGAGGACAAGATCTACGTCACCACCGCAACGGGGGACGGCAAGGCCGAGTTTCGGCCAGGTTTGTACGGCGATGTGGATTCCGTCAAGGAAACCGCCGAACATGCCTGGTCGCTGTACTGCATCGACAAAAACAGCGGCAAGACACTGTGGCAGCGAACAGCGTGTAAGGGGGTGCCCAAGATCAAACGCCATCCCAAGGCGAGCCACGCCAATCCCACCCCGGCCACCGATGGTGCACACATCGTCGCTTCGTTCGGCTCCGAAGGGTTATTCTGCTACGACCCGAGTGGCAAGCTTCTCTGGGAGAAGAACCTCGGCGTGCTGGATTCGGGGTGGTTTTTTGATGCCGACTACCAATGGGGTTTCGGCAGCTCGCCGATCATCTATCTGAACCTGGTGATCGTGCAATGCGACGTCGGCAAGGACTCTTTCCTGGCCGCGTACCAGATCAACGACGGCAAGGAGGTCTGGCGGAAGTCGCGCGATGAGATCCCTTCCTGGGGCACACCCACAATTGTCGAGGGTCCGAAACGGATCGAACTGGTTACCAATGCGAGCCGATTTGCACGCGGCTATGATCCCCTGACCGGCGAGGAGCTCTGGCGGCTGGGACGGCATGCCGAAATCACCGTACCGACTCCGATATTCGGTGCCGGTCTAATCTTCATCACCAGCGGTTACCGTCCCGTGCAGCCCATTTACGCCGTCCGGCCGGGGATGGCAGGCGACATCTCTCTCAAGGAGGGCGAAACCGCCAACGATGCCGTGGCCTGGGGCACCGACAAGGGCGGGCCGTACATGCCCACGCCGATCGTTTATGGCGACTATCTCTACACCTGCTCGAACACCGGAATCGTGACTTGCTATGAGGTAAAGACCGGCAAACAAATCTACAAGGAACGTCTCGGAGGAAAGGGAGGCTACACCGCTTCGCCGGTCGCAGCGGATGGCAAGATCTACTTTACGAGCGAAGAGAGCGGGATCCGCGTCGTTCAGGCAGGGCCGAAGTTCCAGCTTCTTGCCGTCAACTTGCTGGGCGATCCGTGCATGGCGACCCCCGCCATCTCGGATGGGATGATTTTTGTACGAACGCAGCATTTTCTTTTTGGCATCGGCCGGCAAACAGTTCGGTGAGGATTACCGCATTACATGTCTGAGGAAACGCCGAATCAGAAGTTCGGGCTAGGTGCCGCGTGGCGAGAGTGCTCAATATCTTCCTGTTTGGCGACTTCCGCATCGCGACAGCGACGAGCGGCGGAAGCAAGTATGGCCACACTTTCGGCGGTCCGCATGACCGAAAAGGCACATCGCGGGAAGACTGCAACGGGATACTGATTCACCTGCTCCATCGGCTTGGCCTTACGGATCCAGCCGTTCCGTTCACCATGCCAGGCATCCGCTGGCTACCGTTTTACTACTGCTTCGACTTCCGGGTCAATGAGCTCGGCTACCGGCTGATTTCCGATGAGGAACTGGTTACTTTTTTCCCGAAGGATGACCCAAACGTCTCAAAGGAAGAATCCTGGCCCGATGAGGACTATGACTATCCGCTGCAGTTTCCGAAATCCAGCATCAAGCTCGCGCCTTACGATTACGACCCGACCAACCTCGAAGATGCTTATTACTGGGCCGGCGTTTTCGGCATCGGCAAGCTTTCGAAGCGCGATAAAGCGGCTGGGAAGAAACGAATTGCGAAACTGATGGATTGGCTCGGCCTCGGGATTCCGGAGACGGAGAAGGATTTCGACGAGGCGTTGTCCAGTCCCTTTATGCAAGGGAAGCCTGACAGTCCTTGCCTGAACCCCAAGTGTTCCAATCGCAAAAAGAATAGGCAGTTGACTGTACTAGCGTTGATGCCTGCCGAGCCGGTGAAGGGCGTTTACACGTTCGGCCGATGGGGTGGCGGCGTCCAGTTGATTTTCCGGATGTGTCCCAAGTGTTACACTATCCGGGTCAGCAATCAGTGCGACTGAGTGAGGCCGGCAGCTACACATCGGTGCAGCTTCCGTATTAAAGATCGTCCTGGTTCACCACCTCACCGCCCTGGGTCGTGCTCAGTGCGCGCCAGACGGCGATATGAATGGAATTGTTGATGAAGCCGTTGTGGCCGTCACAGAAGATGACGTTGACGCCACCCGGGCTGTGGCGGCTGCGGGCGGCCATCATGCGCGGCCGGGTCGGGGTGCTGATCGTCGTGCAGGGAATGTCCCAGGTGGCCGAGATATTGCAAGTCCCGCCCATGACGACGTCGGGTTCGTTGGCGTTGGGAGCGCTCCAGGAGGTGAAGCCGCTGGCGCCGCCCCACCAGGAAAAGCCGCGCAGATCGTTGGCTTGCCCCTGAATGATCTCGGCAGCCAAGAGCGTGGTGGAGGTGCCGTCGGCAATCTGGCCTAGCGGCACCTGCGGCTGGCCGGCCTGGCCGTCCTGCGGGTAATGGCCGTAGCGATCGTGATCGGGATGATTCTGCCCGTATTCGGACTGCATCGGCGCATCCGTCATCCACTCGGGCCGGTAACAGCGGAAGGGCGCTCCAAGGAACGGTACGCCGTTCAGCGGTGCCTGGAAAAAACTTGTGTTACCGTAGTTGACGGCGTAGTTATGGCTGGTGATGCGGTTGGACGGGGCATTCGGCGTATCCGTCGGGCAGGTGAGCACTTTAAGCCGGGTTCGCGTGAGATCCAGGTTGGTGTGATCGCTGTACCGCCAGGTTCCACCGGCCAGGGTCATGTCATTTCCTCCCAGGTTCTTGTACAACCTAAAGATGTTGTCCTGTTCGATATGGGGAAGAATATACATCTGCCAAGTGCCCCAGCAGCAACCAAACGGGCCGACTCCCGGCGGCAGCTTCTGGTGCGCATCGTGGTAGTTGTGCATCGCGATGCCGAGTTGCTTGAGATTATTGGAGCAGACCATGCGATTGGCGGATTCGCGGACCTTTTGCACCGCTGGCAACAGCAAGCTGATCAAGACGCCGATGATGGCGATGACAACCAGCAATTCAATAAGCGTAAATCCTTGCCGCTGCCGGCTCATGGCTTGCCTCCATCAAATGTCAAAATCGAACTTGTTCGGTCGGTCCCTGGTAATTTCCCGGATAACCTTCGAGCGCACGTTGTATTCCGGAGGAATTCGTTCTTTGCCCGGAGTAACGCCCGGGGTCGGAGCTGCCGGCTCGGCGTTGCCGCTGCCGGACACACCATCGCCGGCCACTATGGTGATTTTGTATCGGCCCGGAAAAAGCCCTTTATTTTTGGGAATGCGGTACTCCCCCTTGGTGATGAGTGCCCCGGATTTCGTTCCCTGGCCATCGACCGGCTCGAACTCGATGATCCCCTCCGCCAGCGGCTGGTTCTTGAACGTCACTTGACCGGACACTTCATATCGCTGCAGTCCTTTACCGCCGCAGCCGCTGAAAATACAGATAGCGAACCCAACCAGTGGCAAGCGCAATGTGACTGCGAGCTGGCTCATGATCGGCTCCCGGGACGATTGCTATTGGATGGACAACATTATACCATAGAAGCGGCTCGAACCAATATGAAAGGGAGATTCTGGTTATGGCCACCGACACTCTGTATCCCAGCGCACCGGCGCACGTCCCTGCCGAGATTACGCGTCTTGACAACGCGTATCGCTTGCAGGTGTCGGCGATGATCGGGAGCTTGTTTTTGTTTTTGCTTCTTTACCTGGTCATCATCGCCCTCGCCGGGTTGCTCGCCTATTGGCTAGTGGATTTGCCGATTCCGAAGCTAAGCGGCCGGGCATTGTTCGTGTTTGTCATCTTGAAGTTCGGCGGCGCATTCGCGGCGCTTTTGCTGTGGCTGTTTCTCTTGAAGGGGCTATTTAAAAGCCGGCGCGTCGAGCGCTCGGCGTACGTGGCCCTGAAGGAAAAGGACCATCCGGAATTGTTCGAGTTCATCCGGCGCGTATACCAGGACACCGGTTCGCCGCGGCCGCGCCGGGTCTATGTCAGTCCCGATGTGAATGCCGCCCTGGTATACGATACTTCCCTGGTGAACCTCATGATTCCGCCCCGCAAGGATCTGCTCATCGGCCTGGGGTTGGTCAATGTCGTGAACCTTTCGGAATTCAAGGCGGTGCTGGCCCACGAATTCGGCCATTTTGCGCAGAAAAGCGTCGGGCTGGGGAGCTATCTGTATGTGGCCAACCGGGTCATGTACGATGTCATTTACAGCCGGGATGCGCTCGATCGTTTTGTGGATGGCTGGAGCCAGCAAGACGTGCGCATCTCGTTTCCCGCGTGGGGACTGAAAGGTGTGCTCTGGGTGGTGCGCAAGACTTTGGCAGGCGCGTATCAAGGCCTGAATCAACTTCACCTCTCCCTGAGCCGGCAGTTGGAGTATAACGCCGACAATGTCGCCGTCAGCGTGACCGGTTCGGACGCGTTGATCCATGGCTTGTCCCGCATGGAATTCGCGTCCGAATGCTTGGCCGATGCCGCCAAATCGCTGGACGCAGGGGCAGATCACGACCTGTTCACGGATGATCTCTTTTACCATCAGGAGCAAGCCGCCCGGCGCCTGCGGCAATTGCGCAAGAACGAGAGGATCGGGCTGCCCCCCGACTTGCCCGACGACCCGACTCAGAAATTGCAGGTCTTCGAGCCGGCAGACAACGGCGTTCCGGAACGTTACCGCTCACATCCCGCCGATTACATGCGGGAGCGAAACGCCAAGCGAATCTACGTGCGCAGCCCGCAAGATGATCGTTCGCCGTGGCTCCTCCTGCGCAACCTGCCGGAATTGAAGGGGGAGATCACCGAGCGTTTCTACCGAGAGGCCCTGGGGCGGCGCGAAACGTACAATCCGCGGCCCGCTGCTGAAGTTCAAGCATTTATCGACGCCGAGCATGCGGAGAGTACTTATGACCCCAAATACCAGGAACTGTATGATGACCGGTTCGTTAATCCCGGCAGTTTGGAGGAGTTGCCGGCAGAGCCCTGGCCTCGCGAAGAGCTAGTGACCTGGTTTGCCAATTGGCCCGCCGCCGATCTCGAGCAACGGGTCAAAACCTACCGTGAACGGCAATCGGAATATCATTTGCTGCGCGGTTTGCAAAACGGCGATTTGAAGCTCAAAGGCAAAACGTTTTCGTTCCGCGATCAGCAATGTTCGGCCAGGGATGTGAACCGGCTTTTCACGCAGGTGGATAAGGAACTAGATGCCGAGCTCCAAGCGTTCCATCGGTTGGATCGGCAAGTATTCCTCGCGCACTGGTCGCTCGCCCGGCATCTGGACCATGCCACGGGTCAAGGAAACAGCGGCGAACTGGATTTGCTGGAGCGCTATCGCTTTCATATGGCCCTGCAAGGCCTTCTGCAGGGAATGCTCGGTGAACAAGCCCGGCTGCAGACCGTCCTCGATCTTTTGTCGAGGAACTCGCCGCTCCAGGAGGCGGACTTCAACGAAGTCAAAAACGCCCTTCACGAGATTCACCAAACGCTCACGTGCAATTTGGAAGACTCCAAGAAATTTCGTACGCCGTCGCTGACCAACGTGCCGGCCGGCTCATCGCTGTATGCGCTGATTGTCGATCGCGGGGATACGACACTGCCGGCGTTATCGGGGACCAGCATCACGGGAGAATGGCTGGGCAAGCTCATGAGCCGGCTGGATGGCGTGCTGAGCCGTCTGAAACGGCTCCATTTCAAAAGCCTCGGCAGCCTGCTGGCGTGCCAGGAGAAAATGGTTAGCGCCTGGAAAGCCACTGCCGACGAAAAAGGTGAGCAGGTTCCGGCGAGTATTGCGACTGCCGGTGAGGCGGAAAATCACTCATGACGAGAGATCGCTTGGGCTGGGCCTTCGTCTTTACCTTTATAAAGAGAATTGCACATGCCGGAGTTTTCCCGGCGATTCTTGAGTCTTCTTGTAAGGGCGATTATTGCCCTCGGTTTCCTTATGCCGAATCCGGGTTGTGGGAAGCCCGCCGCGATCCCGAAATTGGTTCCGGTAGTTGGCAACGTGTACTTGGATGGCAAACCGTTGGCGGGCGGCACTGTCTCCTTCCGCCCGGATGCCGCGAAGGGCAATTCGGTCAAGCATGAACCGGCCGGAGAAATCGATGACCAGGGCAACTACACATTGTTTACAGCCGGGAAGGAAGGGGCGCCTCCCGGGTGGTACAAAGTGGCGGTCGTCGCCAACGAACCGCCGGATGCTCAAAGTGCCGATCCCTATGCACCAGGCAAATCCCGGATCCCCGCCCACTACCGAAATATCGCAACGTCCGATTTGATAATCGAAGTAGTAGAAAAACCCGACGCAAACGCTTATGATTTACCTTTGAAATCCAAAAAATAATTCTGACGGGGCATATGCCATGCAAGGGACCATTGCCCAAAGGCGGGCGGGTTTCACGCTGATTGAACTGCTGGTCGTCATCGCGATCATCGGCGTTTTGATCAGCCTGTTGCTGCCGGCGGTGCAAAAGGTCCGCGAAAGCGGCCAGCGCATCACTTGCAGCAACAATTTGAAACAGCTCGGCCTGGCAGTGCACCATTACAGCGACGCCTATGGGAAGCTCCCGGCGGACACGCTCCTGACGCGCAACTGGGGAACGCCGACCCAGGGCCAAAATTGGAGCGCTGCCAACTGGAGCTGGCTGGCGCGGATCTTGCCCTATATCGAACAAGACAATCTTTATAAGGAAGCGCATATTCCCACCAACCGGCTGAGCGATAGCCAGGCCGAATGCGCCATGCCGGTGAAGACCTTTCTCTGCCCCAGCGACAATGCGATCAGTGCCGGCCCGCGCACGGATCAATGGAATCTGGCGCCAGTGCCTGTCGGCCAGACGAACTACAAGGGCGTCATCGGCAGCACCTGGATTTATTCCAGCGAGGCCCGCTGGAACAATGGCACCGCGCGCGATCCGGATGGCCTCGAATACGGCAACGGCATGTTTCACCGCAATGCGCATTTGCGGCCCCGGCGCCTCGCCGAGGTGACCGACGGCGCCAGCAACACGTTCATGATCGGCGAAGATTTACCGGAAAAGAACAAGCACTGCTCCTGGCCCTATGCCAACGGCTCCACCGGCACGTGCAGCATTGGTCCCAATTGCAAACGGATCAACGGCACCGAATACGATCCAAACGATTGGCCCAACGTCTATTCCTTTCGCAGCAGGCATCCCGGAGGATTGCAGTTCTGCTTCGCCGACGGCTCGGTCCGGTTCATACCGGACGCCATCGAAATCCAGGTTTACCGGGCATTGGCATCGGCGTATGGCGGGGAGGTGGTGACGGTACCGTAACAGGAAGTTTGACTTTGGGGGACGTGCTGGCGCGTTTGATTGGTGGGGGTGTCCGAGTGACACGGAAACGAACTGAATTAAAAGATTTTCTGACAAGGACTTGCAGAGTGACATTCGTTTCCGAGTTTTGCGGAATGTGTACGCAGATGCCGTACAAGGCAGCAGAATGACGACTGACTATTGCGGAATTAGAGTGATACTCGTGCGGTCAGAGGGTTGGTTTAGTTTATCCGTTTCATGCGTTGTGTGCGTTTCACGCAGTTAAATTGGTTTCACAGGGGGGTGACAGCAAGGTCGAATGAAACGCGGAAAATGGTCTATTTTTGCAGGGTTTTCGATCATGTTAGCTGCAAGATGCGTTCTGTGGCAACTTGCACGGTGAAACGCAAGCTGTCTGTGATCGGAGCACCACTTCGCTTGATTTTCCTTCGCGTTCCAGATCGTTTTTGGTACAATCCAAACCCTTATGGAAGCAATTGCCTTTCGCGGCGGCACGATTGTTCTTGAAGATCGCTTGCTTGCCGGCGGGGAAGTAACGATTCAGGACGATTGGATCGACGCGGTCCGAGAAGGGCCGGCGAGCGCACCGGCTTCGGCGAAAATAATCGATTTGCACGGCGGTTATCTGGCTCCCGGTTTCATTGACCTGCACGTACACGGCGGGGCCGGCGCGGATTTCATGGACGGCACCGAGGAGGCCTTTCGCACGATTTGCCGGGCTCATGCCGGGCACGGCACCACGACGCTATTGCCCACCACCACCGTCGCCCGGCATGACCAGCACATTACCTTCCTGCAGCTCTGCAGACGGTTGCAACGGGAAGGAACCGGCGGAGCGCGTATTGCCGGGGCGCACTTCTACGGCCCTTACTTCGGCCCGGAAGCGTGCGGCTGCCATCCAACGACATTTGTTCGTGCCCCGAAAGCCGAGGAATTCAACCAATACCTCGATTTTGCGGACTGCATTGCCACGGCGACCGTGGCTCCGGAACTTCCCGGAGCGGAAGAATTTGTCCGGGCTTGCCGGAAGCGGGACATCCGCTGCAATGCCGGGCATACGCATGCCACGTTCGAACAAATGGCGGCGGCCCGGGAATGGGGAGTGCGCCATGTCGATCACTTGTTTTGCGCCATGTCCGACCGGGCGCGCTTGCGCGAAAGCCAGCCGTATCCCATGCGCGGCGGCGTAATGGAAGCCACTCTGTTTTTCGATAACTTGACAACCGAAGTCATCGCGGACGGCAAACACCTCGCGCGCGAATTGCTGAAGCTGGCTTATAAAATCAAGCGTCCGGATGCCCTTGCCCTGGTGACCGATTGCAACCGGGCACTCGACCTTGCCGACGGCGAATACCTGTTTGGGCCGCTCGATGGAGGGGAGCCCTTTCTCCGCAGGGACGGCGTCGGCATCATGCCCGACGGCCGGGCGCTCGCCTCGGGCGTCATGGGCATGGATCATGCCGTCTGCACCTTTCAGCGGTTGACGGGCGTGCCGTTACACGAGGCGGTGCGGATGGCCAGTCTGACTCCCGCGCACATTATCGGCCGGGAAAAGGAACTGGGCAGCATTACTCCCGGCAAGCGCGCCGATCTCGTGGTTTTGGATGCCGGCTTGCAGGTGCGGCAAGTCTATATTAACGGGTGTTTGGCATTTGGAGGGACGTGAAGCGTGGGGCGTGAAGCGAGGCTTTGTATGATCAGGCCGAGTCGTTTCTTGGTTGTTGGCTTTATCGTATTTTTCCTGTTTGGTTGCAGCAAGAAAGGTGAGTTGCCGCCGATCCGCATTGGACATGTCGTAGCCCCGGTGGGGGCGGACGCCTTGGATGTGGAACGTGCCCGCCAGGGAATCGTGCTAGCGGTCGAGGAAGTGAACCAGGAGGACCGGCTGATTATGGGACGCCGAGTGGAGGTAATTGAGCCGGAAGTCCGCAATG
>Ga0306920_100001453_pt1 | contig 29417 bp, 25 predicted proteins | sample flu12Cox44000170_FD_204666 | JGI IMG/M metagenome (GOLD analysis project Ga0306920, IMG submission 204666) | Lab enrichment of tropical soil microbial communities from Luquillo Experimental Forest, Puerto Rico - flux4day.12C.oxic.44.000.170 (v2)... | ecosystem: Environmental > Terrestrial >... | reverse complement strand
CGCTGAGCCGGAACAAGCCCAGCTTCGCGGTCGGCCGGTCCCGAAGGCAGGGGCGGCGGCCCTGTTCTGGCACGGACCTTGGCCCGTTCATGCGCTCCGCGCATGATCCCGGCAGTCCGGCCGGGACGGCACGAGTGACGGAGCGAACAGGCGCTGGCTGCTGTTACCGAACTCACCGGAGCGGGACGCCTGGAGGCGGTAGAACTGGCGGATGAGCGAACTACTGGGCGGCCTTCAGGACCGGTCGTTCGCACGGGCGACCACCGCGACCGCCGTCTCGTACCCGCGGAACGACGGCTTAGCGCCGGGCAGCTGGCTTCCCACCTCGACCGGCGTACCTCGGTGACGTCGCCGGTGCAGACCGCGACGGAGAAGTCGTTGTCGCCGGTGCCGAGGGCATCGCAAAGCGCAGTCCTGGCCGTCGGCCCAGGCTTCCCGGCTGTCTTGCCCGGCGGGCCAGGCAGCCGGGAACCTAGCCGCGCTACGACCGTACCGTGCGAGATAGATCCCAATCGAAGTGGCGCAAGACGAACCGCGCGGTGTAGCTGCCAAGCTGCTGTCCCGCGTCCTCATCGAGCGTCGTGTGCTGGCCGGCCCAGATCCGGCTCAGCGACGCTTCGCCGGCGGCGTCGTAGAAACTGGCGAAGCCGCGGGTCTGGCCGGGCAACGCGTCAAAGTGCACGGTCACCGGCTGCTCGTCGCCGAAGACAGCGGTGAGTATAGTGGCGGCGGCGAAGCTGAAGGTGGCGTGCGCACCCGGGTACGACGGGTCAGGCGCGGTGGCTGTGAGCGGGTTCCAGCTCGGGTTCGGCGGGAACCCGAACTCGGAGCCGTCCCTGATCGCCGTGATCGGGCGCCAGATCTGGTACGTGTACTTAGCGTCGTACAGGCCGATGGCCGAGTCAGCGAGGCTGAGGTCCAGGGCGGCGAACGCGGTGGCGCTGCTCTGCAGGCTGGAATCGTGTGTGACCACCTGGTCCTGGGCCACTTCGTTCCACACGTTCCACACCGGGGTCGAGCTCCAGTCCTTCCCCGCGGTGGTCTGGTCGGCCGTCCGGGTGGTGCTGGTGTCCTGGCCGAGGCTGCTCGTAACGGCAAGCGAATCTTTGTAGGCATCGCTCGTCACCGACGGTGGCGCCGCTGGCCGAAACTGCGCGCCGCTCTCGAGCACGAACGGGGTGATCGTTCCCCAGGTGGTGAATACGGGCGGCGTGAAGCTGGGGGGTGTGGGCCGGTACGCGCCCGGTGCCGTGCCTGAGACGAACGGGGGTGGCGGCGCTGCGGAGCCGTCCGTGGAGCGGATGGTCAGCAGCTTGGCCGCCACTGTCTTGCCTGTCTTGATCCCGTGCTGCTTGGCTGGGCCGTCTGGTATGACGGCCAACTCGGCCGCGAGCCGGTCATCAGCGATGCTGGCCTGCCCTGGGTAGAGCCCCGCCAGGACATCGTGTGCAGCCTGGTCCGCGGCGGCCGCGGCGCTCGCTGGGCGGGCAACAGGGACGCGGAACAGATAGGGGCGGCCCGCGTGGGTGATGGCCACGGTCGCGTCGTACTCGGCTGCCTGCAAGATCGCGAAGCTGCGGGTTGGGTGAATGGTCGCGGGCTGCGCGCCATGGATGTTCAGGATGGCAATGAGAGTCTTGTTCCAGTCGACTACGAGCTGGCCGGAGTCCGGCGCGAACGGGCTGGTCGCAGGTCGCGGGATGGTGGCCTGGCGCTCGCCGGCCCCGGCCTGGCGGAGTACCTGGCCGCCGGTTCCTGTCGCTGAGGCGGCCCAGGCCGACGCCGCCGTTCCGGCTGCCAGCGCAACACCTGCCAGCACGGTGAGCATCGCACGTGTACGAAGCATCAATCGTTTCCTCTCGATCGGGCGCGAGCAGGATCCGCCCGGGCGGGTTACCCGTTTCAGCACGGACCGGCGCCCGGATTGAGATAGCGAGCTTGGTTACAGCAACCGGCAAATGGATCAGCGAGATGGAGAGCCGGTGACAGGTCCGTGCAGACGCCAACGTCCGTTCGAGAATTTCTTATTTGAATCCGTAACGGACGGGACTGGCTGTGCGCGGCGAAACTGTAACCCGCCCTGCTATTCCTCAGCGACGGCGCAGGGCACACGATAAAGGCGGTGTGATGGGAGAAAGCCTGGCGGGAGACGGAAGGACCGGCCTGTGAGGCTCATCCGGGCAGCCGCTCGTGAACCAGCTGCGACCGCGGACGGCCAAGACCCGAGGACGGCCAGTGATCCGGCGTCGCCGGGGCGGCTGCGCGCGGTGACGAGCGAAGAGTACCCGGACTGGGATGCCGTGTACCGGGACAACATCGGGCTGGTATACCGGTTGATGTTCGCCAAGGTGGGCAACAGGCCCGATGCCGAGGACCTGACCACGGAGGTGTTCCTGGCGGCCCTGCGCCCGCTGCGGCTGCCCGCCTCGGTGGGCGAGGTACGCGCCTACCTGCTCGCCACCGCCCGGACCGTGCTGGCCCGCTATTGGGCCAGGACCCTCGGCCACCCGGTGACCACATTGAACGAAAACGCGGGTGAGGCACGTGCCGAACGGCCGCTGGAGTCAGCGGCGCCAGAGCAGGCCGAGCGGATTCTCGCCGCGCTGCCTGCACGCTACCGGAGGATCCTCCAGCTCAGGTTCCTGGACGCATGTACGGTCGCGGAGGCGGCGCAGGCTCTCAGGATCAGCGTGGCTAATGCCAAGGTGCTTCAGCACCGGGCACTGCGCCGGGCTGCCGACATAGCGGCCGAACTGGAGGAATGATGATGCGTGGGATCGCACGATATGTCGAGGACCTGCTGCATTCTCGCCGCCCCCGTCGTTTCCAGGCCAGTACGGCCGACGCCGACCTGGCGCAGGCAGCGGTCATACTGCGGGCCGCCCGGCCCGGCGGCGGCGCGCCACGGGAGGAATTCGTCACCGCACTGCACCGGCGGCTCGCCACGGAACTCGACCCGCCCGTCCCGGGGAGCGGGATGAGCAGGCGCCGGGTGTTCCTGCGCACCGCCAGCGTGGCAGCGGGAGCTGCCGCGGCAAGCGCTGGAATCGACCACGCACTGACCGCCAGCACGCCCGCAGCCGTCCCCGCCCCGGCGGCCAGCGCGCTGATCCCCCAGCCAGGGGTGTGGCTTACCGTGGCAGCCAGCGCGGACCTGCCAGACGGCGCCATCCGGCCGTTCACCGCAGGCGCGGTTACCGGCTTCATCGAACGGACCGGCGGCCGACTGCGCGCGGTCTCGGGGATCTGCACCCACCAAGGATGCAGGCTGTCGCTAACCGCGCACCCGGCCCGGCTGGCCTGCCCGTGCCACGGCGCGACGTTCGCGCTCGACGGCGCGGTGCTCACCCATCGGTTCCCCATCAGCCTTCCCGCACTGCCGCGACTGGAGGTGCGGGAGGTCGGCGGTTCGGTGCAGGTATACGCACCCGTCCCCAGGCGTGCGCTATGACGGCGCGGGTCCCGGCCGGAATCGCGTAGCACCCGGACAGTATCGCCTAGCGCTGGCCCTTCGCTGAACGTCATCACGCCACCGCTTGGGATGCGATCGTATCCGCCGCGCTGCGTAGAGCGCTAGGGACTCGGTGGCGTCCGGCAGAGGGGACGAGGACACCCACGTCCTCGGCTAATCCGGGGCCGCATGCGCCGGGACCCGTACAAGCCGCTAACACACCTATCGGATCAGCCGGAAGAATTGGCGCAGATCGGCGACGAGCAGGTCGGGTTCCTCCATGGCTCAAGCCGTGATGGGTTGTGTCCCTGGGGACTTGAACCCCCATGTGTCCGAGGCCCGAGTGCACCGAAATACCAATGCCTCCTGGCCTCGGAGTTCTCCTTGGATGCGGCTGGCGGTGCGCGATGACCACCGGCCAGATTATCCGGTGGTCCACCGCGGGCGCCGTGATCGGCGTCGCGGCGGTCGCGTCCTACGAGCACGCCTATGCCCTGGTGCGGGCGCACGGCGAGACGGGCTGGATTTGCCGGCTGGTCCCGCTGACGGTGGACGGGCTGATCTACGCCAGCTCGATGGTGCTGCTGGACTCGGCGCGCCGCGAGGCGCCGGTTCCGGCGCTGGCGCGGTGGCTGCTCGGCCTGGGCATCGCGGCGACGCTGGCGGCGAACGTGGCGCACGGGCTGGGCCACGGTCCGGTCGGCGCCGCGGTGGCCGCATGGCCGGCGGTCGCCCTGGTGGGATCCTATGAGCTGTTCATGACGATCATCCGCGGTACCCAGCAGCCCGATAACCGGGTATCCGAGGCGGAGCACGTATCCGAAGCCGTATCTGAGACGGACCTGCTGCGGGTACAGGCTGCTGAGGTGTTCGTGGCCGACGTAGCGGCCGGCCGCGTCCCCTCGATCCGGGCTATCCGATCGCGGCTGCGTGTGGGGCAACCGCGAGCGCAACAGGTACGTGCGTATCTGGATGCGCTCGGTGACGGGTAGGTTCAGTCAACTGGCATTCGAGCGTCCCCGCCAGTCTGGCACTGGCGGCCACACCGAGGACTCGTCGGTTGACCATTACTGGGTCTACGAAGTTAGCCGGGAACCTGTTCTCGGCTGATTACGGGCTGTTTTGTCGGCGGAACGTGAATACTGATCACAGCGCGGCAAGTGGGTGAATGCTTACGAGCCCATCGTCTGGCCACGTAGCAGACGGCATCGGCCAGACGACTGCGGCCGCCGACGGGCGGAGGCGAGGAAGATCGCGAGACACGTCCTGGTCTGCGCGACGGAGCAGGCGCATTGATCTGACTGCTCTGCGGGAACGACCTGGCGTGCGGCGGGCGGACCTCCCCGAGGCAGCGCCCGGCGCTGACGTCAGTGACCCGTGCGCGGCCCTGCTGGCCTGGGTGCAGGACTGGCGGTGGTCGCCGGGATCTCGCCGAGTCCTGCCCAGCGTCGGCGCAAGCGATCGCATCTGCTCACAGAGATTCAATCAAGGTTCTGCATGATCCACCAGCAGGTGAGCCTGGACGGTGTGGGTTACGCAGTGTTAGCTTCAAATTCAGGGAGGCAACGCGGCGAGCTGGCCCAACGCGTGCCAGCCGGGATGGCATGCGGGTGCAGGGGGGCGGCTCCACTGGGTTCAATTTCGCTGTTGCAACTGCTCAGTACGAGCGTAGGGCCGAAGGGTGAGGGGCCATGTCGGTGATCATGACGTTGGTTGCCGCCGGTGATCCGAAGGCGTTGGAGCAGTTCGTTTCGGACAACATGGAGAAGGAGAAGATGCAGGGCGTCCTAGAAGCGGCTGGGCGGCATGGCCTCATCGCGCACCGCTTCTACGGCTCCGAAGACGGCGGCGCCTTGATGGTGCTGGGCGAGTGGCCTGACCCGCAGAGCTTCGAGTCGTTTTTCAAGAAGCAGGAGTCCGAGATCCGGCCGATGTTCGAAGCCGCACGAGTAACAGCGCAAATCGAGCCGACGTTCTGGCGCGAGCTTGCGACACACGACGCCTACGGCTGGGGTGTCTGATCTCGGCAGCACCACGCCCGGCTGAGGGCACCCGCGAACCGATCCAACAGACCGGCCGCATCCCGTACATGGCGGCCCGGAAGGGCTGCCATCGACGCAGCGGCCGCGCGCTGGACAATCCGGAGCTACGTATCTTCCGGACGGCTACGGACTCCTATGAGCAGTACCACGCGTCTATCTATGCAGGATCGATCCAGTCCGACTGACATTCGATTCTCTCGGCCAGTGGTTGCGTGCCTGAGTGGAGGCCTCGCATGCAAAAAGATCGCGATTTGCATGTGGAGACCAACGAAAGTAGGGGTACCGGCCTTGTGGAGCCGACAGACCCAGGTCTGGCGGAGCGTCTCGGCGAGGGCATCGCTCGCGGTGCTGCTGTCGTCGCCAGCCTCACGATACTATCGCGGATTCTGGGCCTGGTCCGTACTCTGGTGTTCTCACAGACTGTCGGCGCGAGTTGCCTAGGCACGGCATACATCACTGCGAACCAGGTGCCCACCCTGCTGTACGACCTGATCCTGGGCGGTGCGCTGACTAGCGCGATGGTCCCGGTGCTGGCCCGCTCGGCTGAGCGGGCGGCCAGCGACCCGGCGGAGAAAGCGCGGGTGAGCCAGATCACCTCGGCATTGCTGACCTGGACCGTTGTCATCGTTGTGCCGCTGACGGTGGCCATTGCCGCGGCCGCCGGCCCGATCGCCTCACTGCTGAATCCGGCTAATCCAAACGCGCACTGCGTGCAGGCCGACATTGTCGGCGTCACCGCTGACATGCTGCGGGTGTTCGCTCCTCAGGCGCTGCTGTATGGGCTGTCCGTGGTGCTGTACGGGCTGCTCCAGTCCTACCGGCGGTTCGCCGCGCCGTCGATCGGCCCAGGAATCTCCAGCCTGGTTCTCATTGCCTGTTATCTGGCCTTCGTGCCGTTGAACAAGGGACGCGCGCTGGCCCAGTTGCCGATGGCGGCCGAGCTTGTCCTGTCGGTGGGCACCACGCTGGGTATCGCCGCCCTGGTCGTGGTGGCCCTGCCGCCGACGTGGCGGCTGCACCTTCGATTCCGACCCGTCCTGCGGTTCCCGCCCGGTGTCGCGCGCCGGGCGGGCGGTCTGGCACTGGTCGGCCTGGTCGAGCTGATCGCTATCGACATCGCCACCGTGGTGGCCATCGCACTGGCGAACGGGCACGGAGAGACGGGCGCGATCGTGTTGTTCAACTACGGCTCGCAGGTGTTCAACTCCATCGCGGCAATCTTGGCCCTGTCCATCGTCGTTAGTGCCTTCCCGGTGCTGTCCGCCCGGGAGGGGCCCGACTTTGACCGGACCAGCGCCGGGTCGACGCGGGCGGTGCTGCTGATGTCGTGGCTGGGCACCGCGGTGATCGCGGCGATCGCTATCCCCGCCGCACACGTGCTTGCCAAGGAGCCCGATCAGGTCCGTCAGCTTTTCTGGGCGTTCGTGCTGTTCGCGCCGGGTATCGCGGGTGTTGCCGTGATCGCGAACCTGACCCGCGTAATGTTCGTAATCGGTCGGCTCAAGGTCGCCGCGGCGGCGCTGGCCGGAAGCTGGCTGCTCGTGATCGTCGCCGACGTGGTGCTGGTCCAGCTGGTCCCGGACCGCCTGGTGCCAGCGGCACTGGCCTTGGGTGCAACCATCGGCCAGGTGGTGGTGGCCATTCCGCTGGTCTTCGTCACCCGGCGGATCTGCGGCCCTGCCGCCGTGCACGGGTTTGGCCACGCGGCGCTGGCTGGGCTGGCCGCTTGCGCGGCCGGTGCCGCGGTGGGCCTGGCTGTCTGCATGGCTATACCGCTGCACCACAAGCTGGAGGCCGTCGCCCTGGCCCTGCCCGCGGCCGGCTGCGCGATCATCGCGTTCTGCGTCGTCGCTTACCTCTTGGACGACGGTGACCTAAAGGCCGTCTTGGCATGGGTGCGACGTGTGGCGAGGCCGCGGTCATAACGGCGTCTGGCCCACGCGAGGCGCGGTACCTTGGCGAGAACCTAGACAGGAAAGTCTGGCACTGCGGACGCTGTTGCGATCGGCGCACGATATCTGCTGGTGCCGCTTCAAGCGCTGGCGGTGTTGACCACGATAGCGCCTTGAGCACGATCTGGCTCGTGGCGCCGTGCAGGATACCGGTCTCTATTATGACGTCGGGTCGGGGTGTGCAGCGCGACGCACCACACCGCCCGCTGGGCCGGATTACCGGCCGCTGACCTGCGTCAATGCGGTGTCCGAGGGGGACTTGAACCTCTTTCGGCACGGGGAGAACTAGCGGCCACCAGCCTGGAAATCTGGTGGCCGCCAGCCCGGAGGAACAAAGCCACCCACCCGGATTTCCTAATGGCCGTTGACAGCGGAGTCGGCGTTAGGCGCGCCTCAATGGGGGTCAGCCGCGGGACTGGCGTCATCGCGGCATGGGCAAAGGGCTGGTGTCCGAGAGGGACTTGAACCCCCATGTCTGTGGCCTGGGCGTTTGCGTACCTGGACCATACAGGGAAGCGCGTAACCGCAGGTCAGGGACTTGTATGTGTGTCCGAGGCCCGAGTGCACCAAATAACCAATGCGTCCTGACCTCGGAGTTCTTCTTGGACGCGGCTGGTGGTGCGCGATGACCGCCACCACCGGGCAGGTTATCAGGTGGTCCACGGCGGGGCCGTGATCGGCGTCGCCGCGGTCGCGTCCTACGAACACGCCTATGCTCTGGTGCGGGCGCACGGGGAGACGGCCTGGATAGGGCGGCTGGTCCCGCTGACGGTGGACGGGCTGATCTACGCCAGCTCGGGGGGTACGCGCGCAACCCGAAGGCGGCCGTGAGCTGATCTGTGGTGCCGACGGCAAGGTTGCCCGTGAATCACATCGCCAGCGTCGTCCTACTCGAAAGTAACTTAGCATGACGCTGGCGGATCTTCGGCGGTTACGGAGCCGTCGTCTGGCGGAAGCCCGACGGGATCGGCACGGTCAGGTTCGCCAGGTTCGCGGCCGTCGGCGCGAGGTACTGGTAGTCCGTGACTATGCTGGCCTGCCCAGCGCCGAGACTGTGCCACACCCCGTTTATGCGCTTCTGGAGCGCGCCGCCGCCGAAATTGTAGGTCTCGCGGAGCGGCCGGTAGGTCTGAGCATCAACCCACAGGTAACTGGAGCCCGAGCCGTCGAGCTTGAGCTTGATGGCGGGCTGCCCGCCAAGTTCGGTCCTGCCGACGACGGACCAGGGCTCGTTGTGGATGAGCTCCCAAATGCTCAGCGGCGCCCCGGGGAGGCTGTCAGCGATCCACCCCGAGCTGTTGTGCAGCTTGGACCACGTGCGGCTGGCGTAGTTGACGTGGGTGTACTCGCTGGCGGTGGCGACCTCCTGAACCTCCGTGGGCTCCGGATAGCTGACCCCGATGTCCTGCGCCGGAGCGCCGCCAGGGTTCAGGGTCAGCAGGCGACCGCGCACCTGCTGTCCGGGATTCGCCCGCCAGGGGTAATACCAGCTTTCGCTGGCTGTGCCCGTGGCGAGACCGGGCAGGAACGGATCGGGCGTGCCAGAGAGGCCGGTTATGTCGCTGGAGACGATCTCCATGTGGTCATAGACGATCTCGCTTGCGGCGGCGCTAAGCGCATCGAGCAGCTTCGTGCGCACGACCTGGTGGGAGGGCAGCGCCTGCGAGTAGCTGCCGACGCGGCCCGGCGACTGCGTGGCGATCACTACGGCCACAGCCGTGCCGGCGGCGACGGCGACGCCCAGCCCCGCGACCACGCCGGCCAGGCGCAGCGGAGGGAGCGGACGACGGGCGAGCCGACGCGATCCGTTCGGGGGAATGGGGGTTAGCACGCTGGTGGCCAGCGGCGCCTGGTCTTCAAGCGATGCCAGGGCTGCGCGGAGCTCTTCTTCTGTTCTCACTGGCTTGTCTCCTCGGTGAGCACGCGCGGGGACATCTCGACGCGCAGCGTGGCCAGGGCGCGGGACACGTAGCCCCGGACAGTGCCGGGCTTGCAGCCGAGCAGTTCCGCGATCTCGGTTTCTGGGAGACCCTGGTAGTAGCGGAGGACGAGCACGGCGCGCTGCCTGCGCGGCAGCTTGGCAAGCTCGGCGAGGAGGGCATCGCGCTCGGCGTGGGCGGTCGCGTGGTCCTGCGTTTGCCGGTGATCGACCTCCCGGGCGTCGCCGCCGGGGACCAGCCGCCAGGACCGGCGCCGCCAGGAAAGGTACTCGTTGAGGACCATCTTCCGCACGTACTGCTCCGGACGCTCCAGTCCGTCGATATGGTCCCACTGTCTGTGAGCCCTGATCAGTACCTCCTGCACCACGTCCTCGGCGAGCGCGCGGTCGCCGGCCAGCACGCCCGCGAACCGCAGCACCGCCGGGAGTCTCGTGGCGGCAAACTCCTCGAATGTCATCGCGTTCCCATCGTCGGGTCTTACGACAAGGACACGCGACCGCGTCCGGGAAACGTTGCGCGCCAGGGGAATGATTTCCGCGTCAGCAAAGGGGCATGCTGGTCGATCTGTTCGGCTGGCACGTGATCAATTTGGGATGCATCAGGCGGCTTTGCCCGCATGCGGGCGCGGGTCTGTTACGGGCCGTTAGCCGGTCTGCCCGGCTGACAGGGCCCTGACCGCACCGGTTCAGGTGCCGGATCGGTTGAGCTGGTTCATCGGCCGCCGGTTGGTCTCGCGGGCTGCCGCGAGTTCTTCGTCGCGTTCTTCTAGTGCGCGGCGGAGGTTCACGACTGTCTCGCGTTCGGCTTCGAAGTCGGTGTGGAGGGCGGCGGTGCTGGCCGGGGCCCCGAGGCCGCTGCGGTCGACGGCGTGCTGGCCGAGCAGTTCCGATAGCCGGTCTTCGAGGTCCCTGATCTGCTTGGCGAGTCTGCGGTTCTGCTCGTGCAGGTTGGCGTCCTCGGCGAGTATGGACCGGTGGCTGATCGCAGTCGATGCCGGGGATGGGCTGGTCGTGGCATCGGCCGCCTTGAGCACCGCGGCGTGCAGGTCGGGTGGCGGTGGATGAACCAGCGGTGCACCCTGGCCCTGTCGGCGACACCGGAGACGGTGCTGCACACCGCCATCGGCGGCATTCCGCCAGCAGATTATGAAGCCGCCTATTACGCTCAAACCCAGCCACAGCAGGTGACTGGAGCCAACACCTGAAGCCTCCACGAAACCCGCGGCGATTCAGTGTTCGTGAGCGGACATGAGCGAATCCGGTGCTCCTCTGCCTACGCTGTCGGCTGCCCGGTCTTGGTTGGTAACGCACTTGCGCGAGGCGTGGGAGAGTAGTTCAGAGACGGCGTCGTTCTTTGGCCTTGCGCATGTGCTGCAGGGCAATGTCCGCCATCGGCTCATTTCCGGCTGCCTGAAGCAATACTGCGGCCCGCTGGTTGACTGTGACCCCCTCATGGTATTCACCCGTATCGACCAGGATCGCGCCGAGGAAAACCAAGGCCATTCCCTCGCCTTCTCGATCACCTGCCTCCTGGCATATCATTGCGGTCTCGCGTACGAAGGGTATAGCTTCCCGGTATCGCTCGTTTCCCGCGAGAGCTTCCATCATAGTGGCTATTGCTTCTACTGCTTGCTCGATGTCACGTATGCTGTTGAATATGGCGACAGCCTGCCGGCAGGCCTCGGCCGCTTTATCGGGCATTCGAGCCTTTAGCTGGGCCATCCCGAGATTCTTGTACGCCGAGCCTTCGTTCGCGTCGTTGCCAGCGGCGTGGCTGATCTCGGCGGCGAGTTCAAAGTCAAGAGCGGCCTCGCGAAACCGGCCCCTGCGGAAAAGCATGGCACCGGATTCAAAATAGGCCTGAGAAGCATAGACAAGATTACCGCCCTCATAAAGGAGCGCGCCAGCGCGGTGGAATGCGCCGAGGGATTCACCCGCCTGACCGGCTCCGGATAGGGCCTTGCCGAGGTTGAAGAACGCAAATCCTTCCGCGCCCGGCTTGCCGGTCCCGCGGAGCACTTCGACGCTGCGGCGGCTCGCAGTGGCGGCTTCGGGGTAGCGGCGCGCTTGCATGAGGACGCTGACGAGACCGAATAGCGCTATGCCCGCAATCGACCGGTCCCCGAGCTCTTCAGCGAGGGTCGTCGCGCGCTGGCTGGCGTTAACGGCGGCATCGAGACGTTCTGCTTTCGCGAGTACCTCACCAAGGTAGACCAGCGTTCGGGCTTCCGCGTAGCAGTCGCCGCTCACTCGGAAGAGCTCGGCGGACTGCTCGGCCGCGATGATCGCCTCGCCGTCCTGACCGCCGAGCCGCAGTATCGCGCCCAGATTTTCCAGCGCTTTGACCTTGCGATCACGGTCGCCGATCTGGTGGTAGATCGCCGCGGCCCGCTGGGTCGCGGTCACAGCTTCAGCGACGCGTCCTGCCTGGGCCAGCGTGGTGCCCAGTTCGCCCAGTGCGGTGGCTTCCCCCGATTGGTCACCTGCATCATGCCAGACGGCTGCTTCCCGCCGAAAGACGGTGATTGCCTCATCGGGCCGTCCCAGTTCCCGCAGTGCGGCGGCGAGGCGGCCCAGTGCCAGGCCCTCGCCGGTAGGTTCACCCGCTTCCCCGCAGATGTCGGCAGCGCGTCGGCTGGGCTCTAGGGCTTCCTCGAAACGTCCTGTCTGGACCAGTTCGACGCCTAGCCCGATCAGTGCCCTGGTTTCGAGTATGCGGTCGCCGATGTCCTGGCAGATCTCGATATGCCGCCGGTAGGAGGCGATAGCATCGTCGTGCCGGTCCGCTGCGGCGCAGGAGGTGGCGAGGCTCCAGAGCACGTGGACTTCCTGGTGGCGGTCGCCGACTTCTCTCCATTTCGCTGCGGCTTGCCGGTAGGGGACGATGGACGCTTCATCCCGACTCATTACCTCAAGGGACTTGCCGACGTTGGTCAGCGCCGTCGCCTCGCCGAGAGGGTCGTTCAGATCACGGTAGATCGCGGCGGCCTGTTCGCTCGGCGTGATCGCGTCCCCGGGGTGTTCCGACTCAAGCAAGGCTGCGCCGAGGTTAGCCAGTGCCGTGGCCTCGCGGTGACGGTCGCCCACTTCCCGGCAGGACGCGGCGAGTTCCTGGCACACGGCGATGGCTTCGTCGAATCTCCGCAGGTGCAGAAGGCAAACGCCAAGCTCAGCACGTGTGCCCCTCGCGCTCGCCGCGTCGCCGGTCATCAGGAAGAGGCTTTCGGCACGGCGGAAGGCAGCGACCGCCTTGGCTGGCCGGTTGTCTCGCGACAGTGCCTCGCCGAGCTTGGCCAGCGCCTCGGCTTCATACTGGGGCCTGCCGCTTGGTTCGTGTTCGCCTTTTCCGGTGGCCTGGTAGGCGGCGGCGGCCTGCTGGAGTGCGGTAACCGACTCCTTGACCCGCCCGGCTCTGAGGAGGGCTGTCCCCAAGTTGTAGAACTGCTGGCCCATGCCCTGCTGGTCGCCTGCTGCCTGGTATATGACACAAGCCTTCTCGCTCGCGGTGACCGCTTCGGCAAACCGCGCAGCGCCTATCAAGGCGGCACTGAGGTTGGTCAAGATGCCGGCTTCCATCTGCGGAGAGCCAAGAGCGCGGGAGAGGACGACCGCACGCTCATGCGAGCTGATCGCGTCGTCCAGTCGTCCCGCGTCCGCGAGAATCACGCCGAGATTGCCGCAAGCCGCCGCTTCTTCCTCGCGGCGTCCCATCTCTTTCCAGATACTGGCTGCTTGCGCTGCGGCGGAGATGCTTGCATCAAGATTGCGTACTTCGTACCAGGCGCTGCTCAGGTTGAGGAGCATAGCAGCCTGGTTCTCGCGGTCGCCTGCCTCGGCGTAGAGGGCAGCCAGGCGGACCAGCCATCGAGGGTACTCGCGCGTGACTGCTGCATCGGTGGCCAGGTGCCTGTCGTACAAGTCGGCGGCTTCTCGGTAGGCGGTAACCGCATCCTCCCTACGGCCGAGTTTGTACCACTTGCCGCCGAGGCAGGCCAGCGACCTCACAAGGTTAGGCTTGTGGGCGCCGGGGCTGGTTTCAGTGAGGCGCCGGGACAGGGCAACCGCTTCCTCAGCCGACTCGATCGCTTCGCCGCTGCGCCCAAGATCCGACAGCGCCTCGGCGAGGTTGCCCAGCGAGATCACCAGGCCGCCCGCATGGGCGTCCATGTTGGCCTTGGCGAGCCGCCGGTACAGGTCAACACCCTCCTGCGTCGCGGCCAGCGCCGCCTCATTGCGACCTAGCCCGTGGAGCGCGCTGCCGAAGTTAATCAGCGACTGGGCGAAGTCGTCAAGGTACTCGACGGGCTTGGCGTCGGCGAGCCGCCGGTACAGGTCGGCGGCCTCCTCGGCCATCGCCGCGGCCTCTTCCTCACGGCGCAGCAAGACCAGTTGGCCGCCGAGATTACTCAGTATGGCCGCGAGCTCAGGGATGTGAGCAGGATCGGCGCCGGCCAGCTTACGACGAATTGCAACGGCTTCCTCGGTCGCCGTAAGGCCGTCGCGGTAACGGCCCCGCTCGGATAGACGACCGCCCAGGCTGGTCAGCGCCAGTGCCAGCGACTCTCGGTGGCCAGGATCATCCGCAGTCAGCGTGCGGGCGACCTCCACGGCCTCCTGCGCCTGGGCAAGTGCCTCGCTCAGCCGGCCCAGGCGAAACAGTGCGTTACTGAGGTTGGTCAGCGATACGACAAGGCTTTGGCGGTAGCGGGGGTCCTCCTCGGCCAGCTCACGGTTCAGCTGCGCCGCCGCTGCGTCGGCCTTCAACGACTGTTCCCATTGCCCGGCATTGCTGCGGCGGCGGCCCAGCATGCCATGAAGCCAGGCACGCAATGCCGGGTCGCTCGTAGCAGCGAGCCGGTGCGCGGTCAGGCGTTCGGCGACCCCCAGGATTCCTACGTCCAGGTCGACGTGGGGGCCTTCGGGCAGCAGTGGCTCCACGGCTTCGAGCACGGCGAGCAACTCGGGGCTGAGCTGGCCCTCCCCGGCGCCGATTGCGGCGAGCTTGGTCAGCCCCACGCTGCCGGCGTCCACGGCAATGTCCGGCCTGGTGTTCAGTAGCGGGTAGAGGACCTTCTTGGCCACATGAGGCCACCGGTCGGCCGCTGAAGCCAGGAAGGTAACGGCACGCGTGCCGTAGGAGTGCGCGCTGGGAGAAGTCAGCAGCATCTCTGGGGCTTTAGCGGCCCAGGAGTCTGGCCGGGAGTCGGTTATCGTATGCCCGGGCACCATCAATGCCAGGAAGTCCTCGGCGAGCCGGTCTGGAAGCATCGGCGCCAGGGCCATGGCTGGATCGGCGGGGTAACAGGCGGCGTGGTCGGCGAGGATTCGACTGGCTGGTGTTCCTGGCATCACTGTGCTTAGTACGCTGACCGCCATGTTCGCCGCAATCGGGCCGGTGAGAACTGAGGTAAAGACCGCTCGTGCCATCAGCTGGTCCGAGGTGTGGAAGTCAAGGCCACGATCGGCGTTTTCGTACAGTTGCCTCCAGTTCTCGTGCTCGCGATCCAGGAGGTAGACGGTAAGGTCGAGCATGTCGGCTGGTGGCTTACGACCGTGAGCCGCAGCGTCCACCGCGACAAGGGCAGCCATGTGCACCGCGAGCGTGAGCTCGAATGCCTCATGAGCCAGCGGGCCAGGCGGCTTAATGGCGGCAGGCTCGGCTACCTGGGGATAGAGGTGGGAGAAGCAGTCGCGTGCCGCCATGAACATCTGACGGCGGGCAGTCCCGTCACCGGGCAAAGGCGACAGAAGCTGGTCGGAGATGTCAGGGGTCCTGCCGCTCCTAGCTAGCATGCCGCGAACCCCCGACCAGGCGTTCACTGACCGGGCGATCAGCAGCACGCGTGCGGGAACACCTCGATAAAGCAGCGTGTTCTGGAACAACCAGCTCAGATCGGTCTGGGACCATCGGTCTGCGTAGTCGATCAGGAGCAGGACGCCCTTCGTGCCGTCGAGACGCAGATCCTGGCTGTCCCGTGCCGGGGGATGGGTATCCGTGCCGTGGACGGCGTCCACAACCTTCCAGCCGGCGCGCTCGGAGTCCGCGGCGAGCCGGGCGGCGAGCCGTGTCTTGCCTTGGCCGCCCTCGCCGTGGAGCCACCGAACGGCGAACGGAGGTTGGGCATCTCGCCAGGCGACGAGCCCGGCCAGTTCTGCCTCGCGTCCGGTGAACTCAACGACCTCGGCCCGCGCGTCCAGCATTCGGCTCGGCTGCGCCCGCAGCCAGCGCGGATCGGTGTTGCGCAACCGGTGGTGCTCGAACAGCAGGTACACCGGCGTGCCGTTGCCGAAGACGTGGATATCCGCGCCGATGACCCCGTAGGCATTCCCGGCTACCGCCGTGACGACTAGCGCGTTGCCCCCTGGCTGTCCGGTGGCGGGGTTCACTGGGCGTCACTCGTGTCGTTGTCGCTGTTGTCATGAACTACGTGCGGGTCTGGCAGTCGCTTGCCGTCCGTCTCGTGGTAGTGGATATCGCCGATTGCCCCGAAGGCGTTGCCGTAGTAGGCGGTGACGTTCATTGTCCGGGTGTCCGCTGGTGCTGGACCGGTTTCCGGTGGTTCTGGCACTGGCGACCTTTCGGGGCGGGGGCCGTTGGCCCTGAGCTGTGCGTCCAGGCTGTGCAAGGAGGGGGCAGGCGGCACGCCTGCGCGCGAGGTCGCTTCCATTGCCCGCTGATAGACCTCGCGGGCCTTGGCCGGGTTCCCGGCCCCGCTGGCGGCGGTCATCCAGAGTGTGACGAACTTCTCGTCGAGCAGCGCCTTAATGTCGTCACTGTCGATCTGCTCGCACTGGCGCAGTACAAAGTCGTAATCCCGGAGGCTTATCCCCTGCGTCAGGCAGTAGAGCACAGCCTCCCGGTAGTCCGTCCTTAGCCTGTGCCGGGTGTTATCGGCCCACTGGCCCTCCAGGTTGAGCAGTGGCTCCCCGCCGCGCAGCCCGGCTCCCGGCCCCCATTCCCGTAGTGCCTCCCGCAAATGCTCAAGGCGCGCCGGGCCGCTCGCACACTCGGCGGTGGAAATTTTGCTGCGGAAGCGCAGGACGTCCGCCTGCTCCTGCGTGACGAGCAGGCGGTAGCCGCCGCCGCACGCAGGGACGGGATCATCGTCGGGAGACACCCGCCGCAACTCACGGCGCAACTCGGCCGCTATCCCCTTGACGCCGTGCTCCGGGTACGGCTCTTTGAAACCCCACAGGGCCTCCTGCAGGCGTCTCCGCCCCACCACCGTGCCTCCTGCCATCACCAGGACCGCGAGCAGGCACTGCTGTTGCGGGGCCAGGTCGGCTGCCCGGGCGTCCTGGCGCGCGGCCACGCGGCCCAGAATCTCGAAGCGTGTCGTCATCAGACCTCCTGCGTACCGGGTTGCGTACCAAGCGTGTACCGAATCGCACCGGTCGGCGCACCGGGACACATACCGCGCTGAATCACAGTGGTCTTGTTCGAGAGATCGTCGAGCAATACCGAAAAGAAGGGACAGGGCTTATGCCTAGGGGCAGGACTACCGCCGGAGAAGACAGCTGGCCGGAGTTGCGCCGTTGTAACGGCGGCGGGGGATGTGTGCAGGTGGATAACATCGCGGGCTGCTTCGTCCTCAGGGACACCAAGAACCCCATGCAGCCAGGGTTGGTCTTCTCCCGGGCCGAGTACATGGCCTTCCGTAACCGGCTCCGGGGCGACTCCCGGGCGCGGAGCACGCTGCAGTACGCCGCGTCTATGCTGCGCTCGTTGGCGCTGATACTGCAGGACATCCTCCGCTGACCCGCCAGTCCCAGGACGTCCGGCACCGGCCCGGCCCCCGGACGTCCTGGGCGCTCTCGGGGCACCCGCCTTCACAGGCCGTCCTCGCCCGGGGTGTCGCGGACGCTGACGGCGATCCTAGTGAGCAGTTCGCGCGCTTCCGGGCCGTAGACGGCCGTTTTCTCCAGCAGCGACCACTGCCTGCGGTAGAGGGAGACCTGTCCCTTGTCGCTCACGGTCAGGTTGGCGTGCACCGTCTCAACGAAAACGAGCGCGTCTTCCTCCGGGTCGGCCGACTCGATCACCGTGAACCCGTGCGGCACGTGCGTGAGCGCCTGCACAGATTGCGGTATCACCCCGACGGTGACGTTGTCCAGCGTGCTTACCGAAGTGATCCGGTCGAGCTGGGCGAGCATCAGGCCAGGCGGTCCTGGCCGCCATCGCAGGGCCGCCTCGGTGATGAGGAAGGCGAACTCCCGCGTCGGGTCGAACATCCCGACCTGGCGGTCTAGCCTGCCAGCGACGGCGGCCGGGATGTCGGACCCGGCGTAAGGCGGGTCAAACATGGTGAACACGCGGCGGGCGTACTCGGCCGTCTGCAGCAGGCCCGGCACCAGCGTCGGCTCGTAGACCAGGACGGCACGAGACCGGTCCTCGGCCTCCTGAAAGTCCGGCTGAAGGCTAGAACGCTCCCTCAAGGCCGCGTCCCAGGGATCCACCCCAGCGTAGGCAACATCCGCTAGCGCCATGACCTTGCTTGCAGCCGACCCTGAAACGCCGACGGCTGCCGCCCAGCCGGTTACCTGCGGGAGGCTGGGCAGGGCAGCCCCGCACTCGATCCGGGAGACCTTGGACTGGCTGACACCGATCTGGTCCGCGAGTTGTCGGCCCGACAGCCCGGCCTGCTCTCGCAGGCGCCGCAGCTCAGCACCGAGTCGGCGGCGCTTGCCTAGCAGCACGTCCGGCTCCCCGTCCACAGCAGGCACAGCACCCCCATGCATCCTGAATCGCGACGAACTATGAAGAATGCTATGACGTAGACCGGCCATTCCGATGCGGATCGGTCAGATTGATTCAGATTGATTCAGATTGAGTCAACGAGTTCTCTCGCCGTACTCGTCCCGAGCCGCGCACGACGCCGCTCCGACCTCAACGCCCTGATGCTCGAAGCGATCCGGTGAAATATGTGTGCTCGTCACCGCACGGTGCAAGGATGCGCTGGAGACACGGCCATAAGTGGATGTTCTGAGTGTCGCTAGCGCCCCGGGGCCGGGCGCCTGTGCCCGCCGCATATTCGGCGCGCCTCAATGGGGTCAGCCGCGGGACTGGCGTCATCGCGGCATGGATAAAGGGCTGGTGTCCGGGAGGGACTTGAACTCCCATGTCTGTAACCTGCGGCTTTGCGTACCTGGACCATACCGGGAAGCATATAACCGCAGGTCAGTGACTTGTATGTGTGTCCGAGGGGGGACTGCACCAAAAAGCCCATGGCTTCTGACAGCGGAGTTCTCGCTGTTCAGCGATGGTGCACTATGAATGTGACCGATCGACTTATCCGGTGGTCAACAGCGCTGGCCGTGGTCGGCGTCGCGGCGGTCGCTGCGGTTGTCTCGTACGAGCACGCGAGTGCCGTGGTGCAGGCGGACAATGAGTCCGGCTGGACTGGATGCATGATCCAATTGACGCTAGACGGGCTGATCTATGGCAGTCGATGGTGATGTTGGACTCGGCGCGGCTGGCATCCGGTGCATGCATTGGTGCGGCGGCTACTTGGTTTGGGCATCTTCGCGACGCTCGCCGCGAACGTCGCCCACGGCTTGGGTCATGGCCTAGTCGGTGCTGCGGTGGCTACGCGGCCGGCGGTCGCGTTCGTGGGGTCGTCCGAGCTGCAGCCGATCGAGAGGCAGGTGCGCTGCGCGGGACGGCACCGGGTCAGGCCGGACAATCTGGAGTGGCGGCCGACGGACGACTGATGGGCCTCGCGCTGCAGGAGCCGTTATTCGGTATTCAAGATCCGGTAGGTCTCATTGGCTGCCGTACGCCCGCTTGCCCGGGTCAAGCTCGAGTTCCACGTATACCGGTATCTGCGCTCTGTCCGGCCGCTCGGCTCATGCTTCTTCGACACGAAGGTGTACTCGAATCCCATCTGGTTGTAAAAGCTTATGGCGCTTTTGTTATCGTCAAAAACCCACAGCCAGAACTGGTCGACTTGCGGATGTCTCCGCCGCTCCTCCTCAAAGAGGAATTCCATGAGCCGCTTTCCCATCCGGCTTCGCCGGTGCTTGGGTTTTATCCAGGTGGACTCGATGAAGCGCGCTCTGTCCTGGTCGACATCCGCGTCTTCCTCAGGATCCGGGTGCCTGGCGACGGCTATGCCGACGACTTCCGCACCCTTTTCGACTACTGCCCAAGTTGCCGTTCTAACTTCATGCTGCCAATGATCGGCCGACTTCTTCCTGAATTCTTCCGGCGTCATGCTGAAGGCCGTGGGCGATGTGCGAATGCATTCGCGTATGGCACGGTACAAGACTCTGGCGTCACCTTGGAGGGGCGGCTCCCCCGCCGGAAGGGGACCCTCAGGCCCCTGGGCATGGTTCGCCAAGCCTTCCGCTCCCTTCGCAGGCCAACATCAGCCCTATGCAAGGCTAACGGTCAGGATACGACCTATAGCACAACAGTCATAGGCATAGCTGGATCAGATGAGTCGTATGAAGCAGTAACGCTAGGACCAGCCGCTTTCTATCATGGCCGCGGCGAGGGCGGCCGTTTCCGCGATGAGCTGCTCTTCACCGGGCACGATGGCGGTCGCCCAGACCCGTACGAGCCCCAGCCATGCGTGCGTGGCGATGGCGTCGGCCTCCTGGTCGGCCCGGCTAGTTGCCCCGGCCTCCTCGTAGGCGCCCTGGGCCCGCCGCCAGCGGCGCCTGGCAGGCAGGAGGCCGGGCGGCTCCAGGTTGGCGATCAGTATGCCGGCGCCCACAGTGAGCAGCAGGATGAGGACCCCGAATAGAACTCCAGCAACCGTGCTCCCCGAAGCATGTTCGCCGATGGCCGGCCACCCCCGATGCGGAGTGAACGCGTACAGGGTCATCAGCAGCAGTCCTAGCAGCGCGGCCGCCGTGGCGATGAGCGTCAGTTCAGCCCAGCGGTGCTGGCGCGCGGCCAGCGCGCCGAGCCAGCTCATGGTCAGCCAGACCACTGTGGCCGCGAGCGCTGACGTTGCCGACATTAGTCCGCCGAGCAGGCCGCTCAGCTCGACGAAGTCGAGAACGGCGATCCCGGCCGCAAGAACAAGCAGGCAAAGCAGTGCTGCGCCGAAATCGACCGGTCGCTGGTGCCGGGGGTCAATCCGGTGCCGCAGCTCTTCGTAACCGAGACGCGCGGCCTGGGCCGCTCGGAACATCAACCCGGCATCAGCCGCTGAGCACGCCGCGAGGGCCCGGCGGTGGCCTGCCTCGGCCAGCAGGACCAGGGCTTCCGGATGCTCGTCCAGCAGGCTCACGACGATGCTTTCCGGCGTCTGCTGGTGGTCTGGCTGCACAGCGGTGCCCTTCTCGCGCAGGTCGCTCTCGATAGCAATAAGCACCAGTTCGTCAGTGGCTTACACAGTTGTCAGGATCGGTGCGGGGCGGCCTCTTCCAGGCGAGACACCATCGGATGTCCTGCCACCTGGGGCAGGATCGCGTGGAAGCAGATGCCAATGAGAAGGTTCCGGCACCATGCCGCACACATCGGCGCCGCGGTCGGCGCTGTCGCCCTCCTGGCTGGCTGCAACCTGTCCAGCGCGGGCGCCGCGGGCGTCGGCCCGGCGGTTACCATTACGCAGCCTGCCGTCCCCGCGGCTTTGCTGGCGGTCCTGGCGGGCCCGGCACCCTGGCCATCGCTGGCCACCCTCGTGTCCAGCACCGCCAGGCCGCGGGAAGACTTGCGGATCTTGCAGGCCGGTACTCCGGTCACGACGGTCGTCGCGTCCGACTCCCCGGCTCCGGCGAAGATCATCCTGCCCGGCCAGCCGCTGGCTCCGACTGGCGGTCAAACCGCCTATCAGGCCGCGCAATACGACAAGCGGCTGACGGCGTGGCGCGCCCAGCGGGCCACTGATACTCGTGCCGCTGCCGAGCAGACCCGCCAGCGGACATCAGCCTGGGTGAGCGCACTGCGGATCGCGCAGCACATCGCCGCGCTCGCTGACACGCACGGAGATGAGGGCAGCTTGGCCGCCGAGGGCGCGGTCGCCGCCAGCGCGATGACTGGCCTGCAGCAGGATACTGGCGATACCTTCGCGAACCGCAGGGTGATCGTTCTATACCCCGACGACCTGAACGGCACGCTCCCGGCGGGTGAGCTGAACGGCGATGAGGTCATTACCGTGACCCAGGATCTGCCGACCGCGGCGGCCGCCAGCGCGGCGCAGGCCGAGCTGCTGGCGGCTGGTGCGGCCCAGGCCGCCGTGGTCGGGCCTGAGGTAACCGCCGCCCAGCTTGCCGCGCTGGTCTCGGCCGACCTGGGCCAGGGGGGCGGGACCGACACGGTCTCGACCCCGGTGCTGTTCGAGAACAACAGCGCGGCCCTCGACGCCAAAGCCGTCAGCCAACTCACCCGACTCGTCCCGGAGCTGCGCGGGCCTGGGGTGACCGTCGTGATCGACGGCTATGCCTCGACCCTGGGTACAGCTCAGGCTAACTATGTCCTTTCTTACCAGCGCGCTAGTAATGTCGCATCTTTTTTCGAAGAAAACGGCCTTCCGGATTCTTCGCTCATTATCGTGGGACACGGCGCCACTGACTCGTTCGGCATGGGATCTCCAGACGCGAACCGGCGGGTTCTCGTGGTAACCGAGAAGACGGCTGCCGTCTCTTGACTAGTGCCCTCGTCCGGCCAAGTTAGCCAGGATCCCGGACCGCCAGGATGGCGGTCCGGGCTGCCTCGCTCTTAGCCGCCGAGAAACTCGGCCAGGCAGGCTAGGCCGTCCGCCGGGGCCGGTTCCGCGGTCCCCGAAGCGGCGGCCGATCGGCGCGGGGCATACCGGGCCAGCTCGAAGGCGTCCCGGCGCTGGCGGGCCAGCTGCGCCCGTCTGTCGTCGCCGGCCGCCGCCCAGTCGCGGCGGCTTCGCTCCCAGGCCGCCGCGGCCAGCGCCGCCCAGTCAGCAGCTGCCGCCCGCAGGGCCAGGCCCCGCGGTGCCCGTTCCGCCCGCAGGGCGGCATCGGCCCAGCGCAGCGCCCGCCTGGACCGGTAGCCCCGGGCGCTTAGAACAGGCTGCGTTTTGCTTGCGACAACCTCGATCCAACTCTCCTCAAGCTCGTCGAGCGGGTAAGCGACCGAAAGCTCCGCCCGGCTCCGGCCAGAAGATGGGTCCAAGGCATCGCCAAAGGGTGCCTGCGCCAGAATGCGACGAACCTCGGGATCCACCACCCGGACCAGGTACCGGCTAAGTGCACCGACATCGGCTGGTCTCGCCAGTTGCGCCGCTATGGTCAGGTGACAGGTCCCGGCCTGATCACGCGCCTGGCCGACAACGAGATCGGAATACGGTGACAACCCGGGCCGAAACGGACTGCCGGATCCCAGGAGACAGGGATCGAGCGTCCACTGCAGCCCGGCTTGAGAACCTGCCTCTTCGTTGATGGCCGCCACCTCCGTGGCCACGTCCAAGGTGGACGCGGGCAGGCTGGCAGGCGGTGACCCAGATCGCGACTCTAGCGCCGACAGCAGCCGGGTGGCGGTGTCGGGTTCGGTGGCCGCACCGATCGCGGCTATCGTCCGGACCGCGCTTACCGCCTCCTCCGGAAGCTGCAACGGGTCGCGGCCCTGCAGTCGCCCCAGCAGGGGGACGATGGCCCGGCGGGTCTCGGCCAGCGCCAGCTCAGGAAGGCCCGCGCGTTCCGCGAGGGCGGCCGTCTCGGCCGCCCACCACGGGGAACCAGGCTGGAGCGGGCTGGTGACCCGGGCGGACTCGAGACGAGCCAGCCGCGACAACGCTCCGTTCAGGTCAGGCTCGGGAGAGCGCAGCCGCGCGTCCCGGCTCTCCCCGCGTGCCGCTGTCGCCACGCTCAAGATCAGGACGGGCGCTGACGCGCCGAACAATCGGGTAAGCATCGTCGCTACCCGCTCATCAAGGGTGATCTCATCCACCACGCCGGACTCGTCTGCCCCGGCCAAATCAACGACGACACGGGACAGGCGGCCGTCGACACGGTCGAAGGCCAGTTCCAGGCCTGGCACAGGGACCAGTGGGACTGCCCCCGCCGCACCAGCGGGTGGCCCTTGCACGACCACTTGTCCAGTCTCTGGCGCAAAGCTCAGCGTGAGGTCAGTCATTGACCATCACTCCACACCATGATGGTGGTGTTCGCCAGCGTCTCCGGGAAGAATCTGGGACTGCATCCCGGCTTGGCGGCACGCTGAGCTGAGCTTGAGCTAGTGGGTGAGGATCACAATGAGCGTGGGGCGGCCAGTACTGGCCGGCCATCGCCGGTCAGGGCGCCCGGAAGAGCTCGTGGACAGCGCCGTCGAGCGCGCCGCTCCACTGAGCGTGGTCGATGCCTTGTGGTGGCGCCACGTCGAGCGCCCACTGGAAAAGCATGCGGTGCAGGACAGCGATGTTGCGCTCTAGGGTGTCGTCGGCCAGCAGCCGCGCGGCGCGCGTTTCTTCCCCGAGCCTGGCCGCTCGCTGCGCGGCGGCGCGCGCTCGGGACTGATGCAGGAACCGGGTCCGGGCGAGGACGGCGGAGCCGCACCACACCAGGCCGGCCGAGATCGCGGTCAGCAGGGCTGATTGAAGGAAGGCGACGAGCAGCGAGCCAGTGGACACGGTAGCCAAGAACTCCGTGCGTAGACCTAGCAAAGCGAGATACCCCGCCACGAGCACGGCCGTGAGCGCACGACGCCGGCCGGTCCGGGCGCGCGTGAGCTCGAAGCCGAGCATGGCCCCCACGGACGCGACGACCAGGATGAACGTGACGAGCGAGGTCCCGTCAGGGTCGAGCCCGAACGCCTGCGCGGCCCAGTTCAGCGGGAAGGCGTCAAGGATCACCAGCGCGATGACCAGGGCGATACCCAGCCCGAAGCCCAAGGACCGCTGGCCAGCTGGATCGAATTTGATGGTCAGGTTGGCCTCGTACTGGGCGGTTTCCGCCGCGACGCGATCGGCCGCTTCACTGCGCTTGGTCAGTTCCTGCAGGTGCACACGCGTGCGCCAGATCTCCTGCACTTCCTTGCTGACCTCGGGGTGCAGTCCCAGCAGTCGTATGACCGTGGCTGTTGCCTGCGCTCGCAGGGTTTGATCAGATCGTTGGGGTTTCGGTTCGGCATAGTCGACGGTGGCTTCTACGGTCATTTTCTGCCTCCTCAGGTCACGGCCTGAAACAGAGGAGAAGAAGGCATGTCGAACCTGACACATGCCGCTCGCACTAATCTCCGGAAAGCTCGCTCCGGAGAACAACGGCCTTAAGCAGCTTCTTGACGTCCTTCCGGGCCCGGTGGCAACGCTGATCGCATGTGTTCGCCGAAACGCCCGGCTGAGCGAAGTATTCAGGGTAAGCCGCCCGCAGCGCGGGAGGCAGGTCGGCCTCGCTGGGCTCGCCGCGCAAGCCGGCTTGCAAGATCTGTTCAGCGGCATCGCCGATCACTGCTTGATATCGGGCCGGGTCAGCCGAGCGAGCTGAAACCTTGAGCACCAGGCGGTCGCGTTCGCCGCAGAACCGCTCGTACCGAGCCCCACCCTGCAGTGACGTACAGACGTCATCCTCGAAAGAGAGGGTACTTTGGCGTTCCTCAGCGATCCGGGTGAAGTCGTCGGCTAGGACCGCGTTCAGCTGACCTAGTTCACGGTAGACCATCCGGCGGAGGACTCGGATGAAGTATCCGCGGAGGTTTTCGATTTCGGTGAGGTGCGGAAGCCTGGCGATCACCTCGAAGGTGCTCTGCATCGCGTCGTCGGCCGTCTCGGCCCTACCCGCCCACCGCCGGGCGAGTCCCCTGATCCGGGGGTCCGCCCAGATTTCGATCAGTCTGTCTACAGGACCAGTGCTGTTCATGCGCCCTCGGTAAAGCACGACCTACCTGGTGACAGGTGCCATCACCCTGGCCGGGGCTTCCGCGAGACACGATCTGGTGCCGGGGGCGGAGCAACTGCCGATCTCCGGCCCTTGCAACCAGGGTAAGGAGGCTAGGTGAAATTTAGCAATACACTAGTAGAAGTCTGTCCTACCGGATGACGCTACCAAGATTGACTGAAATTACGATAGAATCTGTCGAAGTTACTGGAAAAATATGAACTTGCGCGGCCGTGCACTAAAGTGTTCGTGATCCGATAGCATCGCGTGAAGTTCGCAGGTTAGGGGGAGGCGTGGCCGAGCCGGGACCGTCAGACATGGGGGCGTCCCTCGCTAGGCGCCTGCGTGAGCTGCGCCTTTCCGGTTTCCCCTGTGTCCGGCTCACCCAGGCGCAACTAGCCCGAGCCCTCTCGCAGGACGAGGCGGTCGCGACCTCGACCTTGTCGTCATGGGAAAACGTCGGTGCGCCCACTCTGCCCCCGCCGGGCCGTCTCCGTGCGTATGCGCTGTTCTTCGCCACTGAGCGTTCACTGGAGGGTGGGCCGCATCTTCTTCGGACGGACCAACTCGACCCGGCCGAAGAGCAGCAGCGGCATAACCTAGAGCAGGAACTCTTGCACCTGCGGGAAGCGGACGCCGACGGCTCCGCTCCCGCGCGCCAGTTCTGGCGCTTCGATGCACCGATCACCGTCATCTGCTCTGACCTCAGGAAGAGCGATGAGCTCAAGCTCGGGCCGCTGAGTGACGAGGACAACCCGAATTTCTCCGACCTTTATTCGTACGGCGACCTTGATGCGCTGTTCGCCTTGAACGGTCACCTGTGGAGAGCAAATCCAGATCAGCCCGTCACGCTACGTCGGCAGCCCACCGCAGAGGACCTAGACAACCACCTGGTGGTACTCGGCGGGATCGCCTGGAATGACGTGACACGCCGGCTGAATGAAATGCTCGATCTGCCAGTCAAGCAGGTGGAGGACGCTACCATTCCTAGTGGTGAAATTTTCGTCGTGGGAGACGATTCGGACAAGGCCGAACAGTTCCTGCCTAAGTGGCAGAACGACGATCCGGGAACGCTAGGAAAACCCGGTGTGCTTTTGAATGACGTAGGCATGCTGGCACGGTTGCCGAATCCATACAACGAGCTACGGACACTGACTTACTGTAACGGAATCCATACCCGGGGCGTGCTCGGAGCCGTGCTGAGCCTGACGGATCCCGCGGTCCGAGATGACAACCAAAAGTACGTTGAGGAAACATTCTCCAGCTCTGACCGCTTTGTCATCCTGATGCGAGTGCCGGTGTTCGGCGGCAAGACGGTAAGGCCTGCTCTGAGAAGTCCGGGCACGGTCCTGTTTAGCTGGCCCCCGAAGGACCAGGCAGAATTGAAGGACTCGTGACGTCATCTTGGGTTCCTGAGCAGGGCGAGTCACATGCCGCGCTGCTAGACGAACCGCGCCGGGCACTGGTCCGCGCGGGGTTTGACGCCATCGTGGTGCCGACACACCGGCCCGCCGCGCGGTTGCGGTCCAGCATTGACCTTGCCAGCAGGACACGGACGCCACTCTTCGTCCTGTGCAGCGGCAGAGCGTACAAGGAGGCGGTCGTCAAGATGGCCGCTCGGTCGGGGGTCGAAGCTTACGCGGCCGACATCCCCTCAGGTGATCCGCTGAGGGTGGACTTCCGGACGTCCGCGAATGACGAGCTCGCCGCCGCGAACCTGGGCCGGAACCCCGACTTGAGCGTGAAGCGCAACCTAGGGCTGGCTCTCGCTCGGCTTCTCGGCTGGAAGAAGCTAATGTTCCTGGATGACGACATCCACGGTATCGCCACCAGTGCGGTGGCGAAGCTGGCGGAGGCGCTGGAAGGCCACAGCATCAGTGCCCTTATCCCAGTGGATTTCCCGGATAATTCCGTTGTCTGCCATGCCAACCGACTAGGCGGCGACGGCAAGCAAGATGTTTTCGCGAGCGCCAGCGGCATGGGAGTCCAATGTGATCGGGACGACCTGGCGTTCTTTCCGAATATTTACAACGAAGACTGGTTCTTCTTTGCCAAGGAAGCGGCCAGCCACAAGATCGCCAGGGTCGGCGAATCCAGGCAGCGAAGCTATGACCCCTATTATCACCCAATGCGGGCCGCCAGCGAGGAGCTAGGCGATCTGCTGGCCGAAGGCCTCTATGCGCGCCTGGATATCGGTGACGATATCTGGACTGTCGATGCTGATTACTGGCGGTATTTTATTCACAGGCGTGCGGAGTTTCATGAGCGCGTGCTGAAAGCGCTCCGCAGGGTGGACGCGCCGAAGCGGGAGGAAGCTGCTAGGGCGGCTGACTCCATCCGAGCCGCCCAGTCGCAACTCGCCCAGATCACTCCGCAGCTGTGCCAGACGTTCGTCCGGCTCTGGCGCAGCGATTTGAGGAGGTGGCACTGGTACCTTGAGGGTCTGCGGCCCCAGGGTTCCCCCGCGGCGGCCTTCAAATACCTAGGCCTCGATCTGGTCGATTCCCAGACTGCCGGGATGAACCGCACATCAGCGTGGCCCAGCCGGTCCACGGGCCACCCTCCAGCCGCCTTCCGGGCACCCCGCAAGGCCCTCACTCCCGCGCCTCGCGAGCTGGCGCGGGCTCTGGCTAGCGTCGGCAGCGACTAACTTTTGCCTCAATACGGTCGCGTGAGCAGTACCGAGCAGGCACCGCCGACCGCGCGGATAACCTGCTCGCGCCGGTCTGTACAGTCCAAGAACGCCCGGTGGTGCAAGATCAGGTATGTGTTCAGCACGAGGAAGTGGCTGCGCAGGTAGACCTCGTCCGGGCATCCGGTCCTACTGGCTGGCGTCGTCGCCGCCCAGCAGGCAGCCCAGCATCTGGTGTGTGATCCTGATTGTGTGCTTAAGCAGGTCAGCATGAACACAGGTCCCGCGGTGCACAGAGTCCAGGACGTTTAGCCGGACTCAGCATGATATGGCGTGCATCAGCGCGGCCGTCCTTCGACGCAACTGAATGCGCGAGCAGCACCACCCAGCCGGTCAGGCGGACGGCTATGGACTAGGCTCGCGGCTGAGCGGACCTCCGGCCAGCTGAAGGGGAACCGGCATGGACCTCACTGGCAAGGCGGTCATCGTCACCGGGTCATCGAGCGGTATCGGCGCGGCGGTCGCCCGCCGTCTTTCCGGCCTCGGCGCCGGGATAGTGTCAACTCGGCATCGTCGGCCCAAGCGGGCCAGCGCATGGCCGCTGAGCTGGCGTACGCGGTGTACGTCCAGGGCGACATCGGCGACCCGGCCACGGCCGCTGCCCTGGTCGCGGCGGCTGAGCAGCGGTGGGGCCGCCTGGACGGGCTGGTCAACAACGCCGGGGTCACGGTGGACGTGCCGCTGGATGACATCGACGCCGTCACAGCCGGACACTGGGACAAGGTCCTACGTATCAATGTGGCGGGGACCTTTCTGGTCAGCCAGGCTGCCCTGCCGCTGCTGCGCCGCGCCGGCGACGGCTGGATCATCAACATCACCTCGCTGGCCGGGATCCGGCAGACAGGCAGTTCCCTGCCTTATGCCGTGTCCAAGGCCGCTGTCGGCCACCTGACCGCGATCATGGCTAAGCACGCTGGCGGCGGGGTTCGCGTAAACGCCGTCGCACCAGGCCTGGTCGCCACTCCGTGGACCGAACAGTGGCATGATCGCAGAGCCGGAGTCGAGCTGGTCGCGCCGCTGCACCGCGTGGCCACCCCAGAGGACATTGCCGAGGCCTGCCTCGCGCTCATCACGACCCGCTATGCCACTGGCCAGACGTTCCTGGTAGACGGCGGCCTCGGGCTCGCTATCTGACGCCATCGCGACGGCCCGGGCCACCCCGAACCCGTAGATATGCGCCCAGACGACGGTGTGCGGACCGCGCTGACCGCGATTCATACTCGGGAGGTCCGCCTCGTGGAGAAGGCGACAGGTTTGTGGTCACTATCGGTGACGGATACCGTGACGGGTTTGCGGGAGTTGCCGGGCTATCCGCCGCCGACCGGAGCGCGGCGCGACTGGCCCTGGAAAGTCGGCATCCAGCCAGGGCGCATCCGCCCGGCGCCTTCCAGGACTACGCTCCCTGCGCACACGCTCCACAGGAATCCCGCAAGTCCGGGGCCGGTGAGCGATCGCTGTTACCGTTCCGCAACTTGGACCCGTCTTGAACCCCCATGGTCCTGACCTGCGGAAATAGCCTTCATCTGACTGTTGCGAAGTGCTGTCCAAT
>Ga0306920_100001451_pt1 | contig 29452 bp, 25 predicted proteins | sample flu12Cox44000170_FD_204666 | JGI IMG/M metagenome (GOLD analysis project Ga0306920, IMG submission 204666) | Lab enrichment of tropical soil microbial communities from Luquillo Experimental Forest, Puerto Rico - flux4day.12C.oxic.44.000.170 (v2)... | ecosystem: Environmental > Terrestrial >... | reverse complement strand
TTTCGACGATGACGCTCTGCTTCCACATCTCCGACAGCCGCTGTGCAACGGCGCGCGTCAGCACGTCGGTCAACGCGCCGGCTGCCGAGGTCACCACGATGGTCACGTTGCGGTCCGGGTAGGTCTGTGCCAGGGCGGCGGGGCTCGCGAACAGGCAGGCAAGCAGAAACAAGCGGCTGAGCATGGCAGTGATCGCTCCCTGCGATTCCCGAGTTTTTGTCGTTTTCGTTGCGCCCCGGACGCAGCCTAGCACGGCAAAGCGGCCGTCTCACATCAGCTTCAGCGCCTTCATACTCGCGTGGCCGTCTTTGCCGACGATGAGATGGTCGTGCACCGAAATGCCCAGTGGCCGCGCGACCTCGACGATCGCCTTGGTCATGTCGATGTCGGCGCGCGAAGCGCGCCGTATCCGCTCATTGCTTTGATTCTCCCAGCACCTGAGAAATCTCTTGAGCTTCGCGTAACAGGAGCTTTCCAAAACTGGCTATCTGCGAAGGTCCAAGGCGCGCGCTCGGGCCGAAGACGCTGAGCGAGCCGGCGACCCGACCCGCGCCGTCGAAGAACGGCGCCGATACTGCCACCGCGCCCTGGATCAGCTCTTCCTTGCTGATCGCGAATCCGCGCTCTTTGATCAGGGCGAGCTCGCGCGCGTATTTCCTGGGCTCGAAATCGACCTTGGGCAGGGGAGGGTGCATATATGCCAGGATCACCTTCCCGCTGGCACCCACTGTGAGCCGTTCGCGATAGCCGACACCGCGCCGGAAGCTGAGAGCTTGGTTGCTCGGCATCTCGGCGATGCACAGCCGAAACGCACCTTCGGGGATGAACAAAGCGACCGTCTCGCTGGTCTCGTCCCTCAATCTCCGCATCATCGGCTCCGCTGCCGCGCCCAGGTCGAGGCCTGCGGTCCACACGTGCGAGAGCCGTGCGACCGCCGGCCCGAGCCGAAATCGCTGCGGATCGCCCGAAGCAATCAGGAACTGCTTTCGCTGCAGCGTGCGCAGCAGCCGGTAGAGCGTCGGCCGGCTGAGGTCGACGCGGCGGAGCAGCTCGCTCACCGTCAACGCGTCGTCCTGCGGCTTGAAGGCAAGCAGGATGTCGAGCGCGCGGTCGACGGCGCGGACGCTGTCGCCCGCCGTGTCGTCCTGCGGTTCGTCTGCGTTGGAATCATTACGCGCGCGCAAAAGCCAAGTCTCCGGTCGAACGTTGACAGCGGTCCCGCGGTCCGTATCATGGATCATATTATCACCAGACGGACAAGCACGCAAGAAAGGTCGTGCCGCGATGAACAAGGAAATGGCCGAGACCCTCGTGCGTACCGGCCCCGGCACGCCGATGGGCAACCTGATGCGCCGCTACTGGGTGCCGGTGCTGCTCGCGAGCGAAGTCGCCGAGCCCGATGGTCCGCCGGTGCGCGCGCAGATTCTCGACGAGAAGCTGCTCGCCTTTCGCAACAGCGACGGCAAGGTCGGGCTCATTGATGAATTCTGCTCGCACCGCGGCGCGTCGCTCTACTTCGGCCGCAACGAGGAGAACGGCATCCGCTGCGCCTATCACGGCCTGAAGTTCGCGATCGACGGGCGATGCGTCGACGTGCCGTCGGCGCCGCAGGCCTGCAAGCACATGGCGATCAAGGGCTATCCCTGCATCGAGCGCGCCGGCGTGGTCTGGGCCTATATGGGACCGAAGGGCAAGGAGCCCGCGCCTCCCGCCGTCGAGTGGTGCAATCTGCCGCCGAGCCACGTGTTCGTCTCGAAACGCCTGCAGGAATGCAATTATCTCCAGGCCATGGAAGGCGGCATCGACACCAGCCACGTGTCCTATGTGCACCGCTTCGAGGTGGATGAGGACCCGATGCACGAGGGCACCAAGGCGAACGAGTATATCAAGGCCGACGGCAACGTGATCTTCGAGATCGAGAGCGCGCCCTTCGGCTTGACGCTCTACGGCCGCCGCAACGGCGAGCCCGATTCGTACTACTGGCGCGTCACCCAGTGGTTGTTTCCGTGGTTCACGCTGATCCCGCCGTTCGGCGATCACGCGCTCGGCGGTCACGTCTGGGTGCCGATCGACGATCACCAGTGCTGGGCCTGGAGCATCAACTTCCGCCCCGACCGTCCGCTGTCCGAGGAGGAGCGATGCCACATGCAGGAGGGCAAGGGCATCCATTGCCCTTACGTGTCCGGGACGTTCCGGCCGCTGGCAAACAAGGACAACGACTACCTCATCGATCGCCGCGCACAAAAGGAGAAGCGCGCCTATAGCGGTGTCTTCGGCATCGCCATGCAGGATGCCTCGCTACAGGAGAGCATGGGGCCGATCCAGGATCACGCGAAGGAGAAGCTGCTGCCGACTGATCGCGCGATCGTGATGGCGCGCCGCATGTTGTACGAGGCTGCGACCGCGATGCAGGATGGCGCCACGCCGCCGGCGCTCGACGCCGACGCACAGCGCGTCCGCGCCGCCGGCGTGCTGCTCGATCGCAAGGTGAAGCCGCAGGAATGGGCCAAGACCCACTTGACCGGCGGCTTGGACCAGCCAGTGTATTCGATCTGAGCGCGTCGCTCGACGTCCCGGTGCATCCGGAGAAAACCGATGCGGAATAGACTGCGTTGCATTTTCATCCTGGCGGCCGCGCTTGCGTTCGTTGTCTCGGCGACGCCGTCGCTGGCGCAAACCTGGCCGCAGCGCCCCGTGAAGTTCCTGGTGACGCTCGGGCCCGGCAGCGGCGTCGATATCGGAACCCGACTGCTCGCCGACCGCCTGAGCAAGCGTTGGGGCCAGCCCGTGGTGGTCGAGAACCGCCCAGGCGGCGATGGGCTCGTTGCGATCAGCGCGATGATCGCCGCCCAAGACGATCACGTGCTGTTGGCCTCGCCGACGTCCTCGTTCACCGCGCATCCATTCGTCTACAAGAACCTACCCTACAAGCCCGAGGATCTGCAACCGATCGCCCGCGTGTCGAACACGATCATCGTCATGGCGGTGCCCGCGGACCTCCCGGTGAAGTCGCTCGCCGAGCTGGTCGCGCTGGCGCGCGCACAGCCGGGCAAGCTCAATTGGGCCGGCACGACCGGCGCCATCGACTTTCTCGTGGCAGGATTCCTGCGCACTGCTGGGCTCAGCCTTTCGAAGGTCCCGTATCGCAATCAGGTCGAGGCGGCCAATGACCTCGCCGCCGGACGCATTCAGCTCAACGAGACGGCGTATGCGATCGTGCGGCCTCAGCTGCAAGCCGGCAAGATCAAATTGCTCGCCGTGACCAACGGCGTTCGAGCGCCTGTCCTGCCTGATGTGCCGACGGTCACGGAGGCCGGCTATCCGGACCTCGCGCTCGACGGGCTGGTCGGATTTTTCGGTCCCCCCGAAATGCCGCTCCCGCTGCGCGAGCACATTGCGGCGGACGTCGGCGAGGTCGGCGCCGATCCCGCGATCGCGGCGCGGCTCAACGACACCGGGCAGCTTCCCAACTTCGGCGGCCCTGCTGAATTCCATGCCGCGATCGAGCTGCAGCGCGCGCGCGTCGCTGCCGCCGCCAAGGGGCTCGGCATCGTTCCGACCGAGTGACTGCCGCGAGCATGAACCGGGTCGAAGGCAAGGCCGCGCTGATCACCGGGGGTGGGGCGGGCATCGGCGCGGCGACCGGTGAGCTCATCTGCGCCGAAGGCGGGATGGCGGTGCTCGTCGATGCCAACGCGGAGGCGCTGGCGGGCACGATGAAGGCGATTGCGCAACGGGTGCCGGGCGCACGCGTGTCGACGTTTGCGGCCGACGTTGCCGACGCCAGCGCGGCCGTGCGGGCGGTCGAGCACGCGCTGCAGACGTTTGGCCGGCTCGACATCCTGGTCAATAACGCGGCCATGCGCAATTATTCCGCGATCGCCGACTCAACACCCGCCGAGTGGCAGGCCATGGTCGGCGTCAATCTCATGGGCACCGCCAACTACTGCAAGGCCGCGCTGCCGGCGCTGCGCCGCAGCGGTCGCGCCAGTATCGTCAACGTCTCGTCGTGCTATGCGCTGACCGGCCGCAAGGGCATGGGCCTCTACGACGCGACCAAGGCCGGCATCCTCGCCATGACGCGCACGCTCGCCTTCGAGGAAGTGGCGCACGGCGTACGCGTCAACGCGGTCTGTCCCGGCTCGACGCTGACCGACTTTCACATCTCGAAAGCCAGGGCCGTCGGCAAAAGCGTCGAGACGCTCAAGACCGAGCGCCAGACCTCGTCGCTGCTCGGCCGCTGGGCGACGCCGCAGGAGATTGCTTGGCCGATTCTCTGGCTCGCCAGCGACGAAGCCTCGTTCATCACCGGGGCGACGCTCGCTGTCGATGGCGGCCTTTCTATTATGTGACAGCTCCTATGTGACAGCTCGGTTTATGCTATTTCGGGCGTCCGCTGCTGTCTTCCTATGTGCTCCTCGGCCAGATTGATCCTTCGGGTTCAACTCAGCCCACGAATCACATCAGCTTCAGCGCCTTCAGACTCGCGTGGCCGTCTTTGCCGACGATGAGATGGTCGTGCACCGAAATGCCCAGTGGCCGCGCGACCTCGACGATCGCCCGCGTCATGTCGATGTCGGCGCGCGAAGGGGTGGGATCGCCGGAGGGATGGTTGTGCACCAGGATGACGGCGGTGGCGGAGAGTTCGAGCGCGCGCTTGACCACCTCGCGCGGATAGACCGGGGTGTGATCGACGGTGCCGGTCTGGTGCTGCTCGTCGGCGATGAGGTGGTTGCCTTTGTCGAGGAATAAAATGCGGAAGTGCTCCTTGCTCTCGAAGGCCATGGCGGCGCGGCAATAGTCGAGCACGTTCGACCATGACGACAGCACCTGGCGCTGTTTTACCTCGCCGCGCACGAGCCGGTTGGCCGCCGCCTGCACGATCTTGAGCTCGGTGATGGCGGCCTCGCCGAGACCGTCGACCTCCTTGAGCCGTTCCACTGGCGCCGCGATCACCTCGGAGAAGGAGCCGAACGTGGCGAGCAGGTCCTTTGCAAGCGGCTTCACGTCGCGCTGCGGGATGGCGCGAAACAGGATGAGCTCGAGCATTTCGTAGTCGCTGATCGCCTCGCTTCCGGCCGCGAGAAATCGTTGCCGCAAGCGGCGACGATGGCCGTGGTAATGCGCCGCCTTGTCGGCGGGCAATGTCGTCGTTTTGTCGCTGCCGGGCATCGGACCATCATCCGCGCCGCGCGCTCGATCGCGCAGGCGCCGCGCGCAAGGATGCCCGCTCCATCCGATTTTGCAATGGCAGCGCGCGGCGCTACGCGCGCGGGGCGGCGGAGGGCCGCGGCCGGTCGAGCCCTTGCGGCGACAGCGTGAAGATTTCGACGCCGGCCTCGGTCACCGCGACGGTGTGTTCGAACTGGGCGGAGAGCGAGCGGTCGCGCGTCACCGCGGTCCAGCCGTCGGAGAGCACCTTCACGTGCGGGCGGCCGAGATTGATCATCGGCTCGACCGTGAAGAACATGCCGGGGCGCAGCACGATGCCCTCGCCCGGCCGCCCCACGTGCACGATGTTGGGCTCGTCGTGGAACAGGCGGCCGACGCCGTGGCCGCAGAAGTCGCGCACCACGCTCATGTGCTGGGCCTCGACATAGCCCTGAATGGCGGCGCCGATGTCGCCGGTGGTCGCGCCCGGCCGGATCACCGAAATGCCGCGCATCATCGCCTCGTAGGTGACCTCGATCAGGCGTTCGGCGCGGCGCGGGATCGCGCCGACGGCGTACATCCGGCTGGAATCGCCGTGCCAGCCGTCGAGGATGAGGGTGACGTCGACATTGACGATGTCGCCCTCCTTGAGCGGCTTCTCGCCAGGAATGCCGTGGCAGACCACGTGATTGACCGAAGTGCAGGTCGCTTTGCGGTAGCCGCGATACATCAGCGTCGCCGGCGTCGCCTTGCGCGCCAGAGCGAAGTCGAACACCAGCCGGTCGACCTTTTCGGTGGGCACCCCCGGCCGAATCTCGCTCGCGAGCATGTCGAGGCATTCGGCCACGAGCCGGCCCGCCTTGCGCATGCCTTCGAAGGCGGCAGGCCCGTGGAGCTTGATCTGTCCGGTCTTGCGTTGGGGCGCGAGCGCCGCGTCGACGTAACTCATCAAGGCAATCGCGGCCGCGCCGCCTCCTCGCGGCTCACCCGATGCCGCCGCTGCACCGCAATGTAAGCAAGGATGCGCGAGACGCAAGCCAGGTGAAGGCTACACCGAAATTCCGCTCATTCCCGCGTATGCGGGAATCCCGCTGGGTCCCCGCTTTCGCGGGGACGAGCGGAAGGGCAGCCATCACTCCACGATCGACACCGGCTCGGCCACCTCGATACCTTCGCAGCTGATCCCGCAGCGATAGGCGATGGCCTCGACCCCCATGGCCCGCGCCGCGTCGAAGGCCGCGCCATAGGCCGGGTCGATGTCGCGCGCGAGCTTGAAGCGCTGCGCCGACCCGATCTGGATCAGGAACAGCATCACCGCGCGGGCGCCCGCCGCCGCCATCTCGCCGAGCTCGGCGAGGTGCTTCGCGCCGCGCTTGGTCACCGCGTCGGGGAATTCGGCCAATCCCGGCTGGCGCATCAGGTGTACGTTCTTGATCTCGACGTAGCACGGCGGCCGCGCCGGCGCTTCGAGCAGAAAATCGACGCGCGAGTTTTTTCCGTATTTCACCTCGCGGCGGACCAAAGCATAGCCTGTAAGCTCCGCGACGGCGCCGGCGGCGATCGCCTCGGCCGCAAGCGCATTGGGATTGACTGTGTTGATGCCCACAAGCTCGGCGCCGCCGCCGAGATCGACCTCGATGAGCTCCCAGCTATGGGCGAGCTTGCGCTTGGGATTTGCCGACTTCGACAGCCATACGCGGGCGCCCGCCGCGTCAAGCCCAATCATCGATCCGGGATTGGCGCAGTGCACCGTCACCGTCTCGCCCGAGGGCAGCACGACGTCGGCGAGAAAGCGCTTGTAGCGCCTGACTAGCGTTGCGGGAAAGAGCGGAGCGGGAAAGCGCATCGAGAAGAACTTCAGAGAAACAGGGGCGGCGAAGGCCGCCCCTGCGATTGTCGTCAGTGTCGCGGCGTTCACTTCGCCAGCGGATCCGGGCGCAGCTGGAAGTGCACGGCCATGGGTTTCATGCCCTTGCCGCCTTCGATCAGCCAGGGCGCGCGATCGCCGCTCGACGTCCACAGCCCGCGCCCCTTCCAGCCGGCGTTGGGATCGTCGATGCGGCCGTCGAATCCCTTGGCGTAGAAGCCGAGCGGATACGGCACCCGCAGCGAGATCATCTTGCCGTCCTTGAGCGCGACCAGCCCGTCCATGAGGTTGGCCGTCGACATCGGCACGTCCTTGCCGAGCCCGAACGTGTCGTGCTGGTCGACCCAGCTGTAGTAGCTCGACTCGGCGCTGTTCTCGCCGATGCCGTCGAAGCCCGGCCCCGGATACTGGTAGAACGACCAGCCCTCCGGACAATGATCGCCCGTCGCCTTGGGTCCGTTGAGCGGGCCTTTGCACTTGCGCCGGTCGAAGCTGCCGATGTGGCCGCTCGCGAGCGACACCCAGACGACGCCCTGGCTGTCGATGTCGCCGCCGCGCGGACCGAAGCCGGGCAGCGGCACGTTGTAGATTTCCGCGAGCGCGGTCTGCGGCGGGTTGGAGCCGGGATCGAGCCGCACGATCGAGCCCGGGCTCGCGCGCAGCGTGCCCCAGATCGAGCCGTCGACCGGGCTCGGCATCACCGCGTAGAACACCTGCGCGATGCGCTTGTCCTTGGTCGGATCGACCGGCTGGTTCGGCTCGACATAGTCGTCGCGCTTGCCGTTGCCGTTTGTGTCGAGGATGAGCGCCGTCCATCCTTGCGACTTGGCCGCGTCGCCGGTTTCGTCGAACAGCTTGGTGTTGACCCAGCCCACTACGCCGCCGCCGCCGCCGCTCGAGGTCCACAGCGTGTCGTTGGCGTCGTAGGCGAATTGCAGGTGATGGGTCTGGAAGCAGGTGTCGACGAAGGTGTACTTCATCGTCTTGGGATCGAGGATCGTGAGCGCGCGATGCGTCTCCTCGAGCGGGAACAGCTTCGCCGAGGGATGGTCGGAGCCCTTCTTGCAGAAGTCCGGGTTGTGGGGGCCGCGCACCGCCGCCGCCAGCCACACTCGGCCCTTCTTGTCGAACATGGAATTGTGGTTGTTGACCTTGGTGTCGTAGAGCTTCTCTTCGCCCCAATAGGGCGATGGCCCGAGCGGCTTGTCCATCGCCGCATGTCCGGGTCCAAGCCCTTCCGGCGTATCCGCGTCGCGCACCGGCGCCTTGAAGTCGGTGACGGTGTGCGTTTTGGGGTCGAGGATCGGGATGACGTCGGTCGAGTATTCGGGCGAGCCGAACACCGGGCCATAGGCGTTGACCGTGGGATAACGCCGGTCCGAGGCGATCAGGTCGTGCAGGTACTTCTTCGGATTGCCCCAGTCCCAGGTCGTCACCACGATGTTGCGTTCGAGCCCTTGCGGCCGGGTCGGCTTGGTCTTGGGCAACTCGCCCTTGGCGACCCGTTGGGTCCAGTCTGCGAAATACTTGATCGGCGCGCCGGCGAGCTGGCCGGCGACGATGTTGACCATGAGCGCGCCCGACTGCCCGGCCTGAATGCGGCGCATCCATGCCTCGGCGTGGTTTGCGTATTCGCCCAGGCCCGGCGGGAGCGTGCGCGTCGACAGCTGGCCCAGTTGGTGGCAGCCGACGCAACCGTTGTTCTTCATCAAATTGAGCCAGTCGGTCTGCTTGACCTTCTCGGGGATCTCGCCCTCTTTCTTGCCGAACTGGCTCGCGTCCGGAATCTTCAGCATCGAATACCAGTAGATCGCCGGATAGTATTTTGCCGCCTCTGCTTCGTTCGGCGCTGGCACCGCTTTGAGGTTTAACTGCTTGCCGGGTTCGGTCTCGACCTTGGGGGAATCGACGAGGCCGTAGCCGCGCACCCACACCTTGTATTTGGCCTTCGGAAGATCCGGCACCAGGTAGCGGCCTTGGTCGTCGGTCACCACCATTTTGGCGTAGCGGGTGGGAAGATCGGTGGTTTCCGCGATCACCCAGACGCCCGCCTCCGGTCCGTTCGCGCCGGTGACGACGCCGCCGATGTCGTCGTTGTCGATGGCGACGGCCGGGGCCTGCTGGGAGGCGAGCCCGCTCACCGAGCCGGCCAATGCCACCGCAATCACCGCCGCGCCGAGATAAAGCTTGGTTTTGGTTGTCATGTCGCTCCTCTCCTTCGTTTCCCGCTCTCACGCCTGCGCGATCTGCATGCGGGCCGATGGCGGGATTTGACCACGGTCTCCTCGATCATTGTCGACGGAAATGTGGGCGCTGTCCATTCACCCTTGCCGCAAATCGTGCATACCTTCCTCTGCAAGCGGGAAGGGGACGCGAGCGCCGCTTGCCCGCGTCCGCGGCGATCTGCGTCAATCGACGAACGTGCCGCCGCGGTCTTCGTCGATGTGGATGCGTATGATCTCGTCGAACGAGTCTTCGGCCTTGAAGCCGAGCTCGCGCGCGCGGCGCGCGTCGATGCGCTGCGGCCAGCCCGCGACGATGCGCGCGACCAATGGATCATGCGTGGGGCGAATGCGCGCGGCAACACGGTCGCCGGCGATGCGCCGTAGCGACGCGATCTGGTCGGCGACGGTGCAGCAGACGCCCGGCATCGAAAGATTGATGCGGGGACCGAGCGCGTCGCGCGGCAGAGCCGCGGCGTGAATGAGGAAGCCGACCGCGGCGCGCGGGCTCGCATGGGTGTGCACCACCGTTTCCAGCACCGGCAGCACGGCTTCGAGGCCGGCGAGCGGCTCGCGGATGATCCCGGAGAAGAAACCCGAAGCCGCCTTGTTGGGCTTGCCCGGCCGCACCACGATGCTCGGCAGACGGATGCCGACGCCGTCGCAGAAGCCGCGCCGGGTGTAGTCGGCGATGAGCGCTTCCCCGATCGCCTTCTGCGTGCCGTAGGAGGTGAGCGGCGTGAGATGGAAATCGTCGGGGATGGAGGGAGGAAACGGCGCCCCGAACACCGCGATCGAGGAGGTGTAGACGAGCCGCGGCCGGTAGCCGTCACCGGCGGCGCGGATGGCTTCGAGCAGCGCGCGCGTGCCGTCGAGATTGACACGATAACCCTTGTCGAAATCGAGCTCGGCTTCGCCGGAGACGACGCCGGCGAGATGGAAGATGACCTCGGGGCGGCCGGCGATCGCTTTGGCGGCTTCGCCCGGCTCAGACAGGTCGGCCGCCACGGTTTCCGTTTGAGCTGCGAAATTCAAAACCTGGACCGGTGGAACGACGTCGAGCAGCGTGACCTTGTCGATCCGCTGGCCGTTGAGCCCGCCATCCCTGGCCAGCCGTTGCGCCAGCTTGCGGCCGATCATGCCGGCCGCGCCGGTAATGAGGATATGCACGTCGTCTCTCCTCCCTGAAGCCGTAGAGCCGTGAACCCTCGCCCCGCTTCAGCGGGGAGAGGGTGCCGAGCGAGGCGAGGCAGGTGAGGGGCGATGCTCGCACCCTCTCCAAATGCCCCTCACCCGGCGTTCAACGCGCTCAAGCTTGCCCGCTGCCGTCCCTGTGCGTCGAAATTCTCAGGCGCGAGCCAGCGCTCGAAGGCAGCCTTGCGCGCCGGCCATTCGCTGTCGAGCATGGAGTAATACGCCGTATCGCGGCTGCGGCTCTTTGTGATCATGTGTTGCCGGAACGTGCCTTCGTAAACGAAGCCGTAGCGCGCGGCGGCCCGGCGCGACGGGTCGTTGAGCGCATTGCACTTCCATTCGTAGCGCCGGTAGCCGAGCGTCTCGAACGCGTAGCGCGCGAGCAGGTACTGCACCTCGGTTCCGAGCGGCGTGCGCTGCAACGCCGGAGAATAGAGGATGTTGCCGACCTCGATCACGCGCATGGCCGGGCGGATCTCCATCAGCGTCGCGATGCCGACGGCTTGGCCGGACCGTTCGATGATCGCGTAGGAATAGGGATCGTCGAGCTTCACGCGGCCGGCGAGCCATTCGGAAAAGCCTGCGAAGTCCGCGAGCGGTCCATAGGACATGTAGGTCCAGATGTGGTCGTGGCCTTGGACGGCCTTCCACAGGCCCGCGTCGTGACGCTGAGCCAGCCTTTCGATGTGCCCATGGCGGCCCTCGAGCATGACCGGGGAGGGGCGCTGCGCCGGCGTGGCGTCGACCGGCAAGCCGACCGGCTGCCCCGTGACGGGGTGCGGCTCGGATGTGCTCGTCATCGCTTTTTCATGTCGTCGCGAAAGAAGCCGTTGATCTCGGCGTTCGGGATGGTGCCGGCCAGGCTGTCGAACTTGCCGGCGGTGGCGATGTCGCGCGCGGCGCGGATCACCGCGGTCCAGCCGACGCGCGCGAGCGTGCCGCCCAGGCTGATGCGGCGCACACCAAGGGAGGCGAGATCGCTCACCGTGAGTTCGGTTGCGCTCGACATCAGGAAATTCACCGGCTTCGGCGCCACCGCCTTCACCACCGCTGCGATTTGCTCGCGCGTCCTGATGCCGGGGGCGTAGAGGCAGTCGGCGCCGGCCGCCGCGAACGCCTTCAGGCGACGCACGGTCTCGTCGAGATCGGGCCGTCCACGGATGAAGCCCTCGCTGCGCGCGGTAAACACCACGTCGCCGCCGGCCTCATCGACCGCGGCGCGCGCGGCGCGCACGCGCGCCAGCGCAAGCTCGAAATCATAGAGCGGAATGGCGGGATCGGAGGTCGAGTCCTCGATCGAGAGCCCCGCGACTCCGGTGTCGATGCACAACTTTACGCTCTCGGCCACGCCCTCGGGTGCGTCCGCAAAGCCGCCCTCGAAGTCGGCGTTCACGGGAACGTCGGTGGCGGCAACGATCTCGCGGAAATGGGCGAGCATCATCGCGCGGGACACGGCGCCGTCGGGGAGGCCCTGCGTGAAGGCGAAGCCCGCGCTGGTCGATGCGAGCGCCTTGAATCCGAGACCCTGCAGATAGCGCGCCGAGCCCACGTCCCAGGGGTTGGGGATGACGAAGCATCCTTGCGCGTGGAGCTTGCGGAACGTGGCGCGCTTCTCGGCGGGCGTGGGCATGGGGGCCTCTTTGCGATGGGCGGAGTGGGTGAGGGCGATTGTCTCAAGACTTCGGCGCTGTGTAGGATGGACCGGGCGCCGCGCACATGCCAGCCGAAAGAGTTGGCTCGTGCGGCCCATCGCTCTTGAGGGAGGGCTCGCCATGCCGTCATTCGCCGATCACGCCGCCAGCCGGCGCAAGTTCCTGCAGTTTTTGGCCGGAAGTCCGTTATGGGCCGCGGGCGCACTCGAAGCCTTCGCCGGCGAAGGGTTTGCGCCCGGCAGCAAGCTTCCCGATCCGTTGATGTGGGCGCCCATGCGCGCGGACGACTTCATCAAGTCGCCCAAGGAGGCGATCAACGTCTTCGATTTTGAGCCGGTCTGCCGCAAGAACGTTCCGCCCGCGCATTTCGGCTACATGGCCTCGGGCATCGACGACGAGGTCACGCTGCGCGCCAATCGCGAGGGCTTCTTGAAATTCCAGCTCCGCCCGCGCCGGCTGGTTGACGTCAGCAAGGTCGACATGTCGACCGAGATCCTCGGGGTGAAATACGCAAGCCCGATCGTGCTCGCGCCGGTCGGCGGCCAAAGATCCTTCCACGACGAGGGCGAGGTAGCGTCCGCGCGCGCCGCCAAGGTCGGCAACCATTTGCAAATTTTGTCGACCGCCACCAGCACCGGCGTCGAAGACGTGACCGCCGCGCGCGGCGCGCCGATCTGGTACCAGCTTTACGCCACCAACAAATGGGAGGTTGCCAAGGCATTCGTCACCCGCGCCGAGAAGGCCGGATGCCCGGTGGTGGCGGTCACGGTCGACCGCAACGGCGGTCGCAATCAGGAAACGCTGTTCCGGCTTCGCCCCACCGACACGCGCGACTGCAGCGGCTGTCACGACCGCTCGAGCCTGCAGGCGAACATGCGAACCCGCGCCATGTATCAGGGGGTCGACCTCTCCGGACTCACCAACACCCAGGCGTCGGCCATGACGTGGGAGTTCTTCAAGCGGCTGCGCGACACCACCAAGATGAAGATCGTGATCAAGGGCATCCTCGCCTGGGAGGACGCCGTCATCGCCGCCGACAACGGCATCGACGCGATCATCGTGTCCAACCACGGCGCGCGCAGCGAGGATTCCGGGCGCTCGACCATCGACGCGCTGCCGGAAATCGTCGAGGCGGTGAACGGGCGCATCCCGATCATCGTCGACAGCGGATTCCGCCGCGGCTCCGACGTCATCAAGGCGCTGTGCATCGGCGCCAATGCCGTCTGCATCGGGCGGCCCTATATTTGGGGCCTCGGCGCCTTCGGCCAAAGCGGCGTCGAGCGGGTGCTCGAGCTTCTGCGCGCGGAAACCTACGCTATGATGCAGCAGGTGGGCGCGCCCTCGGTCAAGCAATTGGTGCCGGCGATGGTGCGCAGGGCTTGAGGCAGCGCGCGGCCTGGCGAGCGGCAAAGAGCGAGTAGCGAATAGGGCTGGCGAATGGTCCTGCGACCCGCTAATGGCAATCGGCTACTCGCCATTCGCCATTTGCCCATCGAGGCGTGATCACATGCTGAAAACCGTTCCTGCCTTCGACCGCATCGGGGAGGAGAATGCCTTTGCGGTGCTGGCGCGTGCCAATGCGCTGGCGGCGCAGGGCCGCGACATCATCAATCTCGGCATCGGCCAGCCCGATTTCCGCACGCCCGACTTCATCGTCGAGGCCGCGGTCAAGGCGCTGCGCGACGGCCACCACGGCTACACGCCGGCCGTCGGCATTCCGCCGCTGCGCGAGGCGGTGGCGGCCGACCTCGGCAAGCGCTTCAAGGTCGACGTGTCCCCCGACGAGGTGATGATCCTGCCGGGCGGCAAGCCCACGATGTTCATGTCGATCCTGATGTTCGGCGAAAGAGGCGCCGACATCCTCTATCCCGACCCCGGCTTTCCCATCTACCGCTCCATGATCGAATATACCGGCGCGCGGCCCATCCCGGTGCCGATCCGCGAGCAGAACAACTTCGCGTTCTCCGCCGAGGAGACCCTCAAGCTGATCACGCCGCAGACGCGGTTGCTGATCGTGAACTCACCGGCCAATCCGACCGGGGGCGTGACCGGAAAGCGCGAGGTCGACAAGCTCGTCGCTGGGCTCGAGAAGTTTCCCGACGTCGCGGTCATGTCGGACGAGATCTACGACCACATGGTCTACGACGGCGAGACCCACGTGTGCCTGCTGTCGTACCCGTCGATCCGCGATCGGCTGATCCTGCTCAACGGCTGGTCGAAGACCTACGCCATGACCGGCTGGCGGCTGGGCTACGCGATCTGGCCGGGCAAGCTCTACGACTATGCGCGCAAGCTCGCGGTGAACCTGCACTCGTGCGTGAACGCGTCGGCGCAATACGCCGGCCTCGCCGCGCTCAAGGGGCCGCAGGACGACGTGGCGAAGATGGTGGCGGAGTTCGACAAGCGGCGAAAGGTGGTGGTCGAAGGATTGAACCGCCTGCCGGGGGTGTCCTGCGCCACGCCCAAGGGCGCGTTCTACGCCTTTCCCAACATCAAGCGCACGGGCTGGAGGGCGAAGGCGCTCGCCACCGCCTTGTTGGAGGATGCCGGCGTCGCCATCATCGGCGGCCCCGACTTCGGCGTTCTGGGCGAAGGCTACGTGCGGCTGTCCTACGCCAACTCGACCGAGAACATCCTGCGCGCGCTGGAGCGCATGGGCGAATTCTTGAGCAGCCGCAAGGCGGCTTAGTGCACGATCGGGAAAATCATCATGCTCGACATCACCCCAAGAAGCGGCCTCTCCGAAGAACAGCGCCTGATGCGGCAGAGCTGCCGTGATTTCGTCGACGAGGTCGTCACCCCCTTCATCCGCTCCAACTGGCAGCGCGAATGGGACATGAATCCGCAGGCGCGCCTGCCACCCGAAATCCTGCAAGGCGCCGAAGAGATCGGAATCCGCACGCTGGGCGTGCCGGAGGAATTCGGCGGGCTCGAGCTCGACCCCAAGAGCGAGGTGCGCACCTTCGCGTTGATCTCCGAGGAGATCGCGCGCGGAGACTCCGGCCTTGCCGACAAGCTGGTGCAGAACTGGAAGGTCTCGGTGCTGTTGCGCAACCTCGCGCCGCGTCATCTGCAGGAGAAATGGTTCAAACGCCTGGTCGAGGACCCGCAGTTCCTGCTCGCGCACTGCCTGACCGAGCCGCGCGGCGCCTCCGACCGGTGGCTGCCTTACAACGTGCCCGAAGCCGCCATGCAGACGCGCGCCGTGAAGAAGAACGGCGGCTGGGTGATCAATGGCCGCAAGCAGTTCATCTCCAACGGCTACGACGCCAGTCTCTACGTCGTCTACGCCAACACCAATCCCAAGGCCGGCATGCTGCAGGGCACGTCATCGTTCCTGGTGCCGCGCGATACCCCCGGTCTCACCGTCGCGCGCTGCAACGAGACCATGGGATGCCGGTTCATGAACAACGGCGAGCTCGTGTTCGAGGACATGCACGTCCCGGACGACCATCTCCTGGTCGAGAACGACGCGCTCGGCAAGGCCGGCGTCTACTTCCGTCCGGGCAAGATCATTCAAGCCTCGAAGAATCTCGGCGTCGGCGTGCATGCCTTCGAGGCCGCCGCCGAGTACGTGCAGAATTACGTGCAGGGCGGGCGGATTCTCATCAAGCACCAGGCGGTGGCGCTGCGTCTTGCCGACATGGCGACCCGCATCGAGGCGGTGCGCGCGCTGCTCGAGCGCGCCGCGCAGGCGGTCGACGACAACGCGCCCGACGCGGAGACGCTCTGCAACATGGTCAAGCTGTTCGCGTCGGAGGAGATTTTGAAGGTGGCCCAGCATTGCCTCGAGCTGCACGGCGGCAACGGGGTGATGCTCGACTTCGGCGTGGAGAAAATCTACCGCGACGCCGCCGTCTTCCTGCACATGGACGCCACCGTCGACATCTCGAAGATGAAGATCGTCAAATCGATGTTCCCTGAAACGGCGGGAAAATACGCCGGGCCGGAGTGATCTCCGGCAAGTCATGCGCGGGCATAGCGCGTCGGAAGACGCGCGTGAACGCGCTTATGACCCGCGCATCCATCTTCTTCGCAAGAAGGTTTTTGCCAAAGATGGATGGCTTGCCGGGTCAAGCTCGGCAATGACGACCTTGGATTTAGCGCCTGCACCTGCGCGGGGACGACAAGCTGATCGTCGTATCAAAACGGCACGACGATGCCGTCGAGCGGCGCGTCGCAATTGACCAGATTCACCCGCTTCGACGCGATCAGAATGCCGCCGTCGGCCTGCACCAGGCGGTGGAAGGCGGTGCCGGCGAACAGCCGTTGGCTGTCGCGACGGTATTCGATCATGAGGAACTTCGAGCGCACGGTGCAGCCATTGTTGCCGCTGTCCTCGATCGACACGTTGCTGACGATGCGGCTGGTGCGCGAGCGCGGCTCCTGCGAGTAGATGCGCGGGCTCGCCAGCCGCCGCACGCGCGTCTCGAGCAGGCGGCGGTCGTCGTAGATCAGCGAGACCGTGTCGTGCGGGTTGTCCTGATCAGGCTCGCTCGGCACCCAATACCAGCCGTCAGGGGTGAACAGCGCAAGCCAGTCGTCAAATTTGCCCTCGTCGAGGAGCCGCGCCTCGTGCAGCAGGAATCGCTCGCAGCGAGCGAGATCGAGCGCCTCGGTGGCGCGAGGCGCGGCGCGGTGACGCGGCACCAGCAGCGGGCGCCGACTCGGGGTCGCAGCCTTCGCCTTGGGCTTGCGTCGTTTCGCCATGGCGCGCGTAAACGCGTCAGGACGCGGCGCGCACCGGCGCCGCCTGCCCCTTGGTCATGAGGGCAAGCCAAGCGTCGAGCATGTTGCGGATATAGACCTCGCTCGTCGAATTCTTGCCGCGGCGGCCGCCGTGCGCGTCGGGCACGTCGCTCTGGTAGCCGCGGCCGATCTGCAGCCACTCGGATCCCTCGCTCGACATGCCCATGTCGAGACGATGGTAGATTTCGAGGTCGTCGGTGAGGACGAGCGAGCCGGTGCCGTTGACGACATTGGCGAAGCTGATGGCGTTGCGGAACATCTCTTCCGGCGCGCCCTTGAGTCGGAAGCTATAGGCATGCACGACCGTGCGGTTCACCGCGATCGGATGCACCACGCGCAATTGCTGGAATTGGCTCATCAACGAGACGTTCGGGTAGATGTTCGAGTTCCAGCGGCGCACTTCGAGAATGCGTTTCGCCTCGGCCTTGCCTTTCTTGCGTTCCAACGCCGCGATGTACTGGCGGAACACCGGATCGTTCAGCGCGGCAACGAGCTTGGAGTCGTCGTGGTAGTCGCCGAGATAGCTGTGGCCATTCGGATAGGTCCAGATTCCGACTTGCGACTCCCAGAAGCTGTAGGGGGCGCCGTTCTGGCGCATCTGGCGGATGGCGATCTCGCCGGAGCCGTCGCTGTGGGCTTCGTCGGATTGCTCCAGCGCGGCGTCGATCGAGGAGCGGTGCGTGAATAGCGGATGGGCCGCGTCGCACAAGTTCTCGAAATAGACCTTCCAGTTGCCGTCATAGGCGTGCTTGAACACGCCGCCGGCGACCTCGATCTCGCCGTCGGGCGCGCGATCGATCATGTCGTCGAGCGAGGTGGTCATGTGGCCGAGCGAGTCCTCGAGGCTCGGTCCGTCGCTCGCACCGCTCGCGAAGATGAAGCCGCGGTAGCTCTTCGCCCGCGGCACCGGCAACATGCCGATCTTCGGATCTCTCGGATCGAAGCCTTGCGGATAGCCGTGATTGAGCGGTACGGCCTTGACCCGGCCGTCGAGGTGGTAGGTCCAACCGTGATAGCAGCAGGTGAATTCCGCCGCGTTGCCCTTGTCGGTCGCCACCACCATGGCGCCGCGGTGGGCGCACTGGTTGTGGATCACGCGCACGGTTCCCTCGTCATCGCGCACCAGAACGACCGGCTTGCGTCCCATGCGCGTGGCGAAATAGTCGCCGGGCTTTTTGATCTGGCTCTCGTGCCCGACATAGAGCCAGGCGGCGCCGAAGATGCGTTCCATCTCGAGCTCGAAGATGGCGGGATCGGTGTAGAGCCGACGGTGCACGCGACCGGGCGCGATCAAGCGAGCAAGCTCGGCATCGATGTTGCTCATCGTCTCATTCCCGGGCGAGGTGGTGGCCATCCTTGTGCCGCCGGTCCCTGATCGTGCGTCGTTCCAAATGATAGCGCATAGCGCGCGCCACTCCCAAGCCCTCCTGCGCTCCGAGCGTCGCCTACGTCCCCGTCGGCCGGTGCAAGGCCGTTTTCGTGCGCTGCCGGATCACCCACTTCGAGCGTCCCGCCCAGCCGAGCGCCACCGTCCGCAGAAGCGGCGGCCACGTGGTCGGAAGGCCGAGGAGGTACGACACGCGTTGCGCGTGTTCGGTGATCGGCCGCTCGTTCCTCTCCCAGGCGTCGAGCGCGGCCGGCACGTCGGCATCGCGTTCGAGATGGACCGCAAGCGACAGCGCGTTCATCATGGCGCATCCGCCGCCTTGTCCGATGTTCGGCGGCAGCGCATGCGCGGCGTCCCCGATGACCGCCACCCGCCCCGCCGACCAGCGGCTGAGCTTGATCAGATCGAAGCGATCGTAACGGCCCTGCTCGCCGATGCGCTCGATCAGCGGCGTGAGATGGGGAAACCAGGTCTTCCACGCATCCTTTCGGACCGGCGTCGCCTTGGCGACCTCGTCGCGATCGAGCATCGTGAGCGCGATATAGATGTCGGTCTCGCTGCAGGGCGTATAGAGCACGCGCCGCGTGCGCGACCAGTATTCGACGGTCGTGGCGCCGTCTGTGGCCAGGCGCTCCTGCGGCGTCTTGGCGATCAGCAGCCGCGTGGCGCCATCGACCAGGTATTTGCGCTTCGACAGTAGCCCGACCGCGTCGCGCACCGCCGAGTTGCTGCCGTCGGCGCCGACGATGAGGTCGGCCTTGAGCTTGCGGCCGTCCGCCAGCACGAGCTCGCCGGCGGCGCTCGCGCCGGTCGCAACCGAACCGGTGACGATCTCGGCGCCGGCGCGCGTCGCCGCCGCCGCCAGCGCGTTGATGACGGTCTGGCGCACGATGCTGAACACGCGGCTGCCATCCCAGCGGTGCACTGAGATCAGCCGGTCGCGATCGTCGCGGACCTCGCGGGTATGGGCGAAGGGCGCGCCCTTGACCGCCTCGTCATAAGCGCCGACCGCCGAGAGCACGCGCAGCCCGTTCTCGTAGATGTAGATGCCCGCGCCGGTGGTGCGCAGGCGCTGCCCGCGCTCGTGCACGCGCACGCTCCAGCCGCGTTGCGCCAGCGCACAGGCCGCGGTCAGGCCGGCGAAACCCGCGCCGGCGATCTCGGCGTGCCGTTTCATGGCGCCATCCTATGGCATCGCGCGATCGAGGGTAGCCCTCGCCAAGGCGCTGGCGCTATGATGGCGGGGAAGGGGCGAGCGCGAGGAGGATGCGATGGCACGTCTGCGCCACTTTGCAGTCTGCGTGAAGGATCTGGACAAGGCGGCGGAGTTCTACGCCAACGTGTTCGACCTCAAGCGCATCGGCCGCGAGGATCTGGACATCGGCTCCGCGATCTACATGAGCGACGGCGTGATCAATCTCGCGCTTCTCAATTTCAAGGGGAAAGCGGGCAGCAAGGCGTCCGATCTTAAGGAGGGCACGGCCTTCGTCGGCGCGCATCATTTCGGCTTCCAGGTCGACGACCTTGCCGAGACGGAGAAGCGCATCGAGGCCAATGGCGGCAAGTTTTTCTTCGACCTCGGCGACGAGCGCCACGGCAATTTCGAGCGCAAGTTCAAGGACCCCGACGGGGTGATCTTCGATATTTCAAAACACGGTTGGCAGGGAACGGACGGCTACAAGAAATAGTCCGAACGCCGGCGATGGCCGCGCGGAATCCGCTTGATCAGTCCTAGCTGTCGTCCCCGCGGAAGCGGGGACCCATATTCCAGAGGCGGTGGTTATGGGTCCCTGCTTACGCGGGGACGACGGCAACGCGATTACAAGTTCTACTTGATGAATGCGTTGCTGTAGAGTTCTTCGACCGGCGTCGCCTTCTGGATGAAGCCCTTCGCCAGGTAGAACTCCTGCAGCTTGGCGAGTCGCTCCGCGTTGACCTCGCCCGGCTCCTTTTGTCCCGGGTAAACCAGCTTCGCGTACATGTTGAGCGCGAAGCGGACCGCGCCCTCCTTTCCCTTCCACTCCGGCACGAAGCGCACGAAGTCGTCCGTCGCCTTGTTGGGATCATCCATGATGTCCTTCATGCCGTGCAGCGCCGCGTGCACGAATTTGCGCACCATCTCCGGCTTGTCCTTGATGATCTGATCGGAAACCGCGATGCCTTGCGCCATGTGAGGGAAGTATTCGTCGGTCGGGATCACCTTGACCTTCACGCCCGCCGCCTGGACCGGCGGTATCCAGTCCGGCACGCCCGCCATTCCCACCGATTTTCCGGTGGCTACGAATTCCCACACGCCGGTCGGACCGGCCGACTGGATATCCACGTCGTTCTGCGTCAGCCCCGCGCTCGCGAGCAGCCCGAGCAGCGCGTAGAATGTCGTGTCCTGATACGACATCACCGTGATGGTCTTGCCCTTGAGGTCGGCCGGTTTCTCGATGCCGGAATCCTCGCGCACGACGAGCTGCATGAATCCCTTGCCGCCGAACACGGCGACGATCTTCACCGGCACGCCGTTGCCGCGGACCATGATCGGCCCGTCCGCGACGATGCCGCCAAGCGGGGCGTTGCCGGCGCCCACTTGCTTGGCCACATCGACGCCGCCGCGACCGACCGCGAAGCTCACCTCGAGGCCGGCGGCGGTGAAGTAGCCCTTGCCCTGGGCAAGGCGGATCGGCCCAAACGCCGGCAGGATCGGTGGTGCCGGGAACAGATACGTGATCTTTTCGGCGCTCTGCGACGATGCGGGCGCGCCCAGCAGTCCAAGACCGAACGCGCTGCCGCCGGCCAGCAGCAGGCGGCGGGATATTTTCGTTTCGCGTGTGGACATCTCACCCTCTCCAGTCGGCGCATTCTCGCGGGCGCGCTGTCTGCCACTATACGCCATGGTATCGTTCTGCAATACGAATGCACAGGCAAGATGCGGCTTCCCGTGGTTTAGGCGATGTCGGACGTAGTACGGCTCGAATACCGTAACGTGACGATGCGCTTCGCGGCAGCGTCCGCGAAAGGCCTTACGGCGGTTCAGGGCGTGAGCTTCTGCGTCCGCGATGGCGAGGTGGTCTCCCTCATCGGCCCCAGCGGCTGCGGCAAATCAACTCTGCTCAACATCGGCTCGGGTCTCTACACGCCGAGCGCAGGCGAGGCGTTCGTCGACGGCGAGCGCGTAGAGGGTCCAAACGCCCATGTCGCCTTCATGCTGCAGAAGGATCTGCTGCTGCCTTGGCGTACCGTGCTCGAGAACGTGATGTTCGGCGTCGAGATCCAGCGCCTTGCCTTGCCCGAACGCAAGCGGCGCGCGCACGCGCTGCTGGAAAACTTGAACCTGGCCGAGTTCGCCGGTCACTATCCGCACCAGTTGTCGGGCGGCATGCGGCAACGCGTGGCGCTCGCGCGCACGCTCGCGGTCGACCCGTCCGTGCTGCTGCTCGACGAGCCGTTCTCGGCCGTCGACGCGCAGACCCGGATGGTGCTGCAGCGCGAGCTCGCGCAGACCCTCAAACGCGCGGGCAAGACCGCGCTGCTGATCACGCACGACCTGCTCGAGGCCGTCACGCTGTCGGACCGCGTGCTGGTGATGAGCCGCCGGCCGGGCCGCATCATCGACGAGATCAGCGTCGAGTTGCCGCAGCGCGACGATCCGATCGCCCGCCGCCAGGCGCCGAGAGTGAACGAATATGTGGCGCGGTTGATGGATCGGCTCGACATCGGTCACGCCGGCCAAGACGCGGTGGGAGCATCGGCGTGAACGGCAATTCCTCGCTGGTGCGCAGGGGAACGGCCGTCAGCGTGGCCTTGCTGGTCGTTGTCTTGGCGGCGTGGCAATGGGGACCGGGCCTGCTCGGAATTCCCGTCTTCATCATCCCGCCGCTATCCTCCGTGTTCGACGAATTCCTGCGCATGCTGACGGTGAGCGGGCTGATGACGCACACCGGCGTCACCGCGATCGAGGTGATCGCGGGTTTCGTGCTCGGCAGCCTGCTCGGGGCGTTCTTCGGTTACGTGCTGGGCATGTCGCCGACCGCCGAGTTTGCGCTCTCTCCCTACATCCTTGCGCTGCAGATCGCGCCCAAGGTGGCGTTCGCGCCCCTGTTCATTCTGTGGATGGGCTTTACGCTTTATCCGAAGATCCTCGTGGCCATTCTGATCGTGTTCTTTCCGGTCATGGTCAACGTCCTGACCGCGATCCGCACCGTCGATCCGGACCTGGTCAACCTCGCGCGCGCGTTCACGGCAACGCGCGCGCAGATCTTCTGGAAGATCGAATTCCCGGCCTCGCTGCCGCCGCTATTCGCCGGCTTGCGCATCGCCTCGACCCTGGCGGTGGTCGGCGTGGTGGTGGGCGAGCTGGTCGGAGGCAATGTGGGGCTCGGCTATCTCCTCGCCTTCGGCGAGGGCCAAGCCAATACCGCGATGGTGTTCGTCGCGATCTTCATGCTGACCGTGGTCGGCGGCATTGCCTATCTCGCCGTGATCCTGGCGGAGCAGCGCGTGCTCCATTACCTGCCGCGGCGCGCGCTCAGGGGGGTTTAGGGCCGAAGCCACAGCCGGTCATGCGCGGGCAGAAGCGCGTCGAAGACGCGCGTAAACGCGCTTATGACCCGCGCATCCATCTTCTTCGCAAGGACTCTTTACGAAAATGGATGGATTGCCGGGTCAAGCCCGGCAATGACGGCCTTAAGTTAGCGCGTACCCGCGTTCGCCGGGACGACAGCAGACAGGTAAGGCGGAGGCGTTCAGAAGAATTGCGTATCAATTCCTTTGCGTCAGCCGGAATCCGAGGAGCACGATCGCAAAGCCCGCGAGCTGCGCCAAGCTCGGCACTTCGCCGAGCGCGATGAAACCGATGAGAAGCGTAAATCCCGGCACCAGCGAGGGAAACACCGCGGCGCGGCCGGCGCCGAGCAGCACGACCGAGCGGGTGAAGAGATAGGTTCCGGCCGCGCCGGCGAAGATGCCTTGCACGACGAACTGCACGAGATTTTCGGCAAGCCCCAATGCGATCATGCGCTCGAAGCCGAAGGCGAGCCACTGGATCGCCACATCGATGAGCGAGAGAACGCTGGTGACCGCGACCGCGCGCGTCGGCGCGATGCGCCAGAGCCGCAGCAACGTCGCGAAAGCCGCGAACAGCAGTCCGGCGGTGACGAAGGATAGATCTCCGACGAGGCCGTGCGTTCCGATCGTTGCGAGCGCGTCGGCGCCGATCACGGCGAGCCCGGCGACGATGACCGCCGCGCCCGCCGCGCGCTGCGCCGGCAGCTTTTCCTTCAGTACCAAGGTTGCCAGCACCAGCCCGCCAAGCGCAGCGCAGGAGGGTTGGACCACGCCGCCATGGGCGAGCGGCACGAACAGGAAACCGGCATAGCTCAGGAACGCGAGCGGCGGCCCGCCGACGAGCGTCAGCGCCACCCCCTTGGCCCAGCCCACCCCGCCGAGATCGCGTAAGCCCGCGCGGGCGACGAGCGGCAGGAAGGCGAGCCCCGCCCAGACGAAGCGGTGAAATACGATGTCGGCGGGCGAAAACCCGGCCGCGATGCCGTGGCGCGCCGCCACGAACCCGGCCGCCCAGAACAGCGCCGCGCCAGCGCCGCAGGCAATGCCGGCGGCGGTGGCCGGCACGTCGGATCGGGGAGCGGCGGGATTGGATTGCAAGCGGTTCCTTTCGCAGCGCGGGCCCACAAGGCCTGGGACGATAATTAGCAGTTGCCGCGGCGCGCGTGCGCATTACCAATGGGAGGAAGGATTCGCACACGATGGCCGCTCTCGACGCACTCAGCATCGGCATTCTGCTCGGCGCCCTCCTGGTGCTGGCGGGCATCATGTCGAGCTTGGTGGCGATGCGCTTCGGGGCGCCGCTGTTGCTCGTGTTCCTCATCGTCGGGATGCTCGCGGGCGAGGAGGGGCTCGGCGGCATCAAATTCGACGACGTGCGCACCGCCTACGTGGTCGGCTCGATCGCGCTCGCGCTCATTCTGTTCGACGGCGGCCTGCGCACGCGGTTTGCGACCTTCCGCAGCGTGCTGGGGCCGGCGGTCACGCTCGCGACCGCCGGGGTCCTGCTGACGGCGGCGTTGACCGCGCCGGTCGCCAAATTTCTGCTCGCCATGAGCTGGACCGAGGCGCTGCTGGTCGGCGCGGTCGTCGCCTCGACCGACGCCGCGGCGGTGTTCTTTCTTCTCCATGCCCGCGGATTGCGCCTGCGCCCGCGCGTCGGCGCCACCCTCGAGGTCGAATCCGGCAGCAACGATCCGTTCGCGGTTCTGCTCACCCTGCTCCTGGTCGGCTTCCTCACGGTCGGCGATCGTTCGTGGCAGCACGTGCTCGCCGTGCTCGCCGAGCAGGCCGTGGTCGGCACCATCATCGGTGTTCTCGGCGGGCGCGCCATCGTCGTCGTGCTCAACCGGTTGGGGCTGGCGCAGGGGCTGCACGCCCCCTTCGTGGCCACGAGCGCGCTCGTCATCTTCGGCCTCGCCTCGGCGCTGCATGCCTCGGGCTTTCTCGCCGTCTATCTTGCCGGCCTCGTGGTCGGCAACCGGCCGACGCGCGCCCACAATACGGTGGTGGTGTTTCTCGATGCCGTGACCTGGCTCGCCCAAATCGTGATGTTCGTGCTGCTCGGGCTGCTGGTGTGGCCGGGGCGTCTCGTCGAGACCATCTTGCCGGCGCTCGCGGTGGCCATCGCGCTCATGTTCATCGCGCGGCCCGCCGCCGTGTTCCTGTGTCTCGCGCCGTTTCGCTTTGCGTGGCGGGAGAAGGCCTTCATCTCGTGGGTCGGGCTGCGCGGGGCGGTGGGCATTTTCCTCGCCTCCATCCCGCTGCTGGTCGGGTTGCCGCATGCGCACGTCTATTTCGACATCGCCTTCGTGGCGGTGTTGACCTCGCTCTTGATCCAGGGCTGGACGATCGCCGCCGCCGCGCGGCGGCTGCACATCGCGCTGCCGCGGCACGATCCGTTGCCGCGCCGGGTCGAGCTCGACCTGCCCGGCCAGCTCGAGCAGGAGATCGTGGGCTACCCGGTGTCCGCCAACAGCCCCTATCTCAAGCGCGGCCTGCTGCCGTCCTGGGCGCGGCCGACGCTGGTGGTGCGCGAGCAGAAGATCCTGAGCCCGCTCGAGTCTCAGCCGGTGCGGCCGGGCGACTATGTCTACGTGCTGGCGCCGCCGGAGAAGGCGCAGGCGCTCGATCGCTTCTTCGTCGACATGCCGCCGCCGGCCGCGCCCGATCCGCGCCTGCTCGGCGATTTCTTCGTGTCCGGCGACGTCACGCTCGGCGCGCTCGCGGACATCTACGGGCTCTCGATTGCGCCGGACGCCGCCGAGATGTCGCTCGCCGATCACTTCGCCGACGAAATCAAGCGCCGGCCGAAGCAGGGCGACATCGTGCCGCTCGGGCCGATCGCGCTGGTGGCGCATCGGGTGACGGGCGGCCGCGTCGCCAGCATCGGCCTGCGGCTGGCGGAGGACGATGCGCCGGCAACGCTTCCCGCCAAGCTCAAGAAGGCCGCGCGCGATCTGTGGTCGCGCTTGGGGTGAAGCGCCGCACGTCGGATTCGCAGAATGATAGGTTTATGGAATAGCCCGCAGGCCGTATCGGATTTGCTGCACCGTAATGATTATGGGGCCACTGTCTTCTTGCCTCCGCGTGCCGCGTGCGCCTGGTCACGGGAGACCTCGCGGTCCCACGTCGTCTCGGTAACGCCGCGCTCGCGCAGTTTGTACTTTTGCACCTTACCGCTCTCGGTGGTCGGCAGCTCGCGCAGGAATTCGAGATATCGCGGAATAGCGAAATAGGGTAGGCGAGGTTCGCAAAACGCAATCAATTCAGCTTCCGTGAGCTGTTGATCCGGATGAAGGACGACGGCCGCCATGACCTCATCTTCAGCAAGCGGCGAACGGACGGGAAATGCCGCTGCATTCGCGACGGCCGGGTGGCTGAGCAAAACCTGCTCGACTTCGAAGGACGAGATATTTTCGCCACGACGCCGGATCGCGTCCTTGAGGCGATCGACAAACCGAAAATAGCCGTCAGGCTGGCGCACAACCCGATCACCGGTGTGGAACCAGAGATTGCGCCACGCTTGGGCGGTTTGCTCCGGAGCGCGGAAATATCCAGTTGCGAATGCGAATGGATCATCCGCTCGCACCACGAGTTCGCCGGCCGTATCGTCTACGACATCACTGTCTTGATCGTCGACCACGCGGACCTGGAAGCCTTCGAACACCGGACCCATCAATCCTGGCTTCTGGTGCTCGATGGTCGTACCCAGTACGAAGTTTGTTTCCGTGGATCCCCAGCCGTCGAGCAAGCGGATCCCCGTGCGTTGTGTGAATTCCTCGTGGAACTGGGCCGGGACACCGGGCGCGAGCGCGATCCGAACCGTATGCGCGGCCTCCTCCGGAGAGCGAGGCCGCGAGAGCAGGATCGGCACCATGGCGCCCAGGAGATAGGTGACGGTCGCCCGGTGGTGGGCGAGCGAAGCAAAGAATCTCGACGCGGAAAATCTCTTCTCGAAGCAAACGGTCGAGCCGGTCAAAAGGGCCTGATAAAAGGTATTGAGCGCATTGGTATGAAACAACGGCAAGCTCGTGCAGAGGACATCGTCCGCGCGCAATTGCAGGAGTGATGCGGTGTTGACGGCCCACCAGAAATATTGCGCCTGCGGGCAGCAGACGCCCTTCGATGGGCCGGTGGTGCCGGAGGTGTAGAGGATCAGCGCCGGATCGCCGGGTCGCACCGCAGCCGCCGCGATCTGCTCGCCACGGCGCGGCATCAAGATGGAAACGACCTCCCCTAGACGGACCTCCGTTGTCGCATCAATCAGCCAAATGGCTTCGATGGCAAGTTCGGACGGATGCAGAAGGGCTAGATTTTCCGCATAGGCCGCTTCCATCACTAGCAGCCGCGCGGCGCAATTCGACAAGATGTGCTGAAGCTGTGGCCCGCGCGATGCGACGTTGATCGGAACAGCAATGGCGCCGAGCCAAGCGCAGCCGAGCACAATTTCCAAAAATTCGATCCGGTTCGAGCAGATGATGGCGACGCGATCGCCAGGCTGGATGCCGGCGGAGCGCAAGGTACCGGCACAACGCGCCGCGGTCTCGTCCATGTCGGCATAGGTCCACGTCATGCCCCCCGCCGTGACCAGGGGCTTTTGCGCAAATCGTTCGGCTTGGCGCCTCAGCATCGCCGGCAGCGTGCGATCGGCAGGCGGGAACGACTGCGACCACTGCGCTCGCAACTGTGATGCTGAAACCATGGCAGTCAGTTCACCTTGCCGCCGAGATAGCTAGCGATGACACGCGGGTCGTGGATGAGGTTGACTGCCGGGCCGCTGTGAACGATTGAGCCGGTTTCCAGAACGTAGCCATAGTCGGCAGTCTCGAGCGCTGCGCGGGCATTCTGCTCGACGAGCAGGATTGAGACGCCAAGCTCGCGCAATCCCGTCACGATGCGGAAGATCTCGCGCACGATCAGCGGAGCAAGGCCGAGGCTCGGCTCGTCGAGAAGAAGCAATCGCGGCTTCGCCATCAGCGCGCGCCCGAGCGCCAGCATCTGGCGCTCTCCGCCGGACAAGGTGCGGGCCAGTTGGCCGCGCCGCTCGGACAGGCGCGGGAAGCGCTCGTAGACCTCCTCCAAATCCCGCTGCACGGCTTCGCGGTCCCTCCAGCGCGTATAGGCTCCCAAAACAAGATTGTCCGCGACCGTCATCTCGGTGAAGAGTTCGCGGCGCTCCGGCACCAGGCAGATTCCTCGACGTACGCGCTCTTCCGTGCTTAGAAGGCGAAGATCTTGCGCGTCATACCAACTCTCGCCTTTGGACGGCAACAGACCCATCAGCGCTGCGAGCAGTGTCGTCTTTCCGGCGCCGTTTGGGCCGATCACGGTCACGATGTGACCCGCTTGCATTTCGAGCGAAACGCCACTCACGGCCTCGACCTTGCCGTAGCTCACATGGAGATCGGTGACCGATAAGAGGGTCGTCATGCGACACCGCCAAGATAGGCTTCCTGCACACGCGGCTCGGCGCGGATGGCGGCGGGGACACCTTCCGCGAGCTTTGAACCAAAATCCATCACGACGATACGGTCGACGAGGTTCATGACGAATTCCATGTCGTGCTCGACCAGAACGATCGTCATGCCCTCGTTGCGCAAGGTGCGAAGCAGCTGAGACAGAATTTGCTTCTCGAGGCTGCGCAGGCCGGCTGCCGGCTCGTCAAGAATAACGACAACGGGATCGGCGGCGAGAGCGCGCGCGACTTCCAGAAGACGCTGCTGACCCAGCGGGAGATTGCCGGCGAGTTCGCCGGCCTTTTCGCCGAGACCGACGCGCTTCAACTGCTGCAAAGCCTCGAACTGCGCCGATTTTTCTTCGTTGCGATCGAGCCGCATTGTGCCGGCGAGAAACCCCGATCGGGTGCGCGAATATGTTCCCAGCAGCGCATTGTCGAGCAGCGTCATATTCGGACGCAGTTTCACGTGCTGGAACGTGCGTGCAACGCCTCTGGCAGCGATATGACGCGGCGCCAATTTCGTCACGTCATGATCCAGGAACATGATCCGTCCGGCGTTCGGTTTTGCAGTCCCGGTGATCAGATTGAGAAGCGTGCTTTTGCCGGCGCCGTTCGGTCCGATCAGGCCCAAGACCTCTCCGGCCTTTACCTCGAAACTCACGTCGTTCACGGCGGCCAGCGCACCGAAGCGTTTCGTCGCGCCTTGAATCGTCAGCACGGGCACACCGGAGACGATCGGGCGCGCGCGGCGTGCAAGCGGCGGCACCTGCGCCGGCAGGGTCAAACGTGGGCGCGGCAGATAGCGGTTGATCATGGGAACGATACCCGCGCGCGCCTTTTGCAGTATCACGACGAAAAGGACGCCAAACGCGACAACTTCGAGCTGCGCGCTGTAGCGCGTGAATACGGGAAGAACGTCCTGCAAGGTGTTCTTGAGGAGCGTAATGACGGCCGCGCCGACCACCGCGCCCGCGATGTGGCCAGCGCCACCGACCAGCGCCATCAGCAGGAGCTCGATGCTGGGACGGATGTCGAACGGCGCCGGGTTCACGTAGCGTTGCATATGCGCATAAAGCCAGCCGGACAGGCCCGCGAGCGTTCCGGCGAAGACAAAAATGGCAAGCCGCATCCGAAAGGAATCAATCGCGAGGCTTTCCACCATGGCTATGCCGCCGCGCAGGCTGCGGATCGCACGGCCCTTGCGCGAGTCGAGCAGGT
>Ga0306920_100001450_pt1 | contig 29456 bp, 28 predicted proteins | sample flu12Cox44000170_FD_204666 | JGI IMG/M metagenome (GOLD analysis project Ga0306920, IMG submission 204666) | Lab enrichment of tropical soil microbial communities from Luquillo Experimental Forest, Puerto Rico - flux4day.12C.oxic.44.000.170 (v2)... | ecosystem: Environmental > Terrestrial >... | reverse complement strand
TGGCATCGCCGGCCGCGATCGTCCTGGGCCTCGCAGCGGCATTGATCGTGCTGGCAGTGCCGGCGCTGATCCTGCGCTACGAGAAACGCCTGCTGGCCAAAGCCGAGCTGTCGCACAACGGAAATCCATTCACGCGCGAATGATGTCGCGGCTTGCTCTCGGCTGACCAAAGGCAGCCGGCCGATTCCGTCTGGACTCACACCTGCAGATAGCGTTGCGCGATGGTCGGGTCGGCTGCCAACGCCGCCGACGTGCCCGACCACACGACCTGCCCCTTTTCGATGATCGCGTGCCGGTCGGCGAGCTTCACCAGCGCGGCGAGGTGCTTGTCGACGAGCAGAATGGCCTGGCCCTCCGCTTTCAGGCGCGTGAGGCATTTCCAGATTTCAAGCCGCAGCAGCGGCGCCAGCCCCTCGGTCGCCTCGTCGAGGATAAGCAGTTTAGGATTCGTCATCAGGGCGCGGCCGATCGCCAGCATCTGCTGCTCGCCGCCGGAGAGTTCATTCCCCATGTGGCGGCGCCGATGCGCGAGCTGGGGGAAAAAATCGTAGACGCGCTCGAGCGTCCACCGCGGCACCGCAAGGCGCGAAGCCGCGGTCGCGATCAGGTTCTCCTCGACGGTCAGGGTGGGAAAGATCTGCCGGCCCTCGGGAACGAAGCCGAGGCCCGCCTGCGCGATGCGATAGGGCGGCAGCCCGATGAGCGACACGCCCTCGAAGGCGGCGCTCCCGCCGCAGGCGGGCAGCAGGCCCATGAGGGTGCGAATGGTGGTGGTCTTGCCCATGCCGTTGCGGCCGAGGAGGGTGACGACTTCACCCGCTCCCACGCGCAGACAGATGTCGAACAGCACCTGCGCTGGGCCGTAGGCGGCTTGCAGATGGTCGACTGCGAGCATGCCGCCTCACTCCATCTCGTCGCCGAGATAAGCCGCGACGACGCGCGGATCGGCACGTACCCCCGCGGGTGTCCCGCTCGCCAGGATGCGGCCGTAGATCAACACCGAGATGCGGTCCGCGAGCGCGAACACGGCGGTCATGTCGTGCTCGACCAGCACCACGGAAAAGCGTCCCTTGAGCCGCCGCAACACCTCGACGAGCCGCGCGGTCTCCTCGCGGCCGGTGCCCGCCATGGGCTCATCGAGCAGCAGGAGCTTCGGCTGCATCGCCAGCGCAATGGCGAGCTCGAGCGCGCGTTTCTCGCCATGCGCAAGCTCACCCGCGGGGATGTGCGCGCGCTCGGCCAAGCCGACATCCGCGAGCGCCGCCATGGCCGGACCGTTCAAGGCGGCCTCCGCCGCCGCCCGGCCGAGCACGCGGAAGCTCGAGCCCGCGCGCGATTGCACCGCGAGCGCGACATTCTCGAGCGCCGAGAAGCCGGGCAGGATCGAGCTCACCTGGAACGATCGCGCCAGGCCGAGCTCCGCGCGCGCGTGCGTGGGCAAGGCGGTGATGTCGCGCCCGGCGAACAGAATGGTCCCCGCATCCGGAGCGACCAGCCCGGAAATCTGATTGATCAGCGTGGTCTTGCCGGCGCCGTTCGGCCCGATGACGGCATGCAGCTCGCGCGGCATGACGTCGAACGTCAGCTCGTCGGTGACGACGAGAGCGCCGAACGACTTGCGCAGTTTTTCCAGGTGCAGCACCGCGTCAGCCACGGGCGAACCTCCGCACGAGCGCGCTGGCAAGCCCGATGAGCCCGCCACGCGCGAATAGGACGACGAGCACGAGCACCGGTCCGAAGATCACCTTCCAGTGCTCGGTGAAGCCGGAGAGCCACTCCTCGGTCAGGAGATAGGCAGCGGCCCCGATGATGGCGCCGTCGAGCGAGCCGAGTCCGCCCAGCAGCACCATCACGATCAGCTCGCCCGAGCGCTGCCACGACATGTAGGCGGGGCTGACGAATTCCGTGGCATTGGCGAGCAAGAAGCCCGAAAGGCCCGCGAGCGCGCCCGCGATCACGTAGGTCGCGAGCTGGAAGCGGTAGACGTCGAAGCCGATCGTCGCCATGCGGACGGGATTTTCCTTCGCTCCCCGCACCACGCGGCCGAAGCGCGAGCCGACAAGCGCACGGCAAAACACATAAGTGCCGAGGAGACAGAAGAGGACGACGTAATAAAACGCGCGCTCGTCGCGCAACAGCGGGAAACCGGCGAGCGTATTGCGCGCGGCGATGGTGAGCCCGTCGTCTCCGCCGAAGGGCGCGAGCGAGCTCGCCGTGAAGAAGGCCATTTGCCCGAAGGCGAGCGTGATCATGATGAAGTAGACGCCGCTGGTGCGCAGGCAGATGACGCCGGTCAAGAGCGCGTATGCCGCGGAGACGGCGAGCGCCACCGGGAGCGACACGAGCGCATCGGTGATGCCATAGACCGAGAGAATGCCGACGGCATAGGCGCCGAGACCGATGAAGGCGGCGTGTCCGAACGAGATGAGCGCGCCGTAGCCGACGAGGAGATCGAGCGCGACCGCGGCGATGGCGAAGATCATCACCCGCGATCCTAGGCTGACGAGATAGGTGCCGCCGGTAAACAGCGCCACGATCGGAATGAGCGCGAACGCGAGGAAGATGCCCGCGGGCAGCACCCGCAGGCCGCCGCGCGGGCGAGCCGGGGACGCGGCAAGCGAGGCCGCTGCCATCTCAACGGCCCTTCGCGGGGAACAGCCCGGTCGGCCGGACATAGAGCACGACCGCCATCAGCAGATAGATCAGCATCGAGGCGATGGCCGGACCCACGGTGCGGGCCGGCGATGGCCCCATGACGAAACGCAAAATGTCGACCGAGAACGATCGCCCGAGCGTGTCGACGAGGCCGATGAGGAGCGCGGCCAAGAAGGCGCCGCGGATCGAGCCGATGCCGCCGATGACGATGACGACGAACGCGAGGATGAGGATGTTATCGCCCATGCCAGGCTCGACCGACAGGATGGGGGCGATCATGATGCCGGCAAAGCCCGCGAGCATGGCGCCGAAGCCGAACACGATCATGAACAGGCGCCCGATATTGACGCCGAGCGCGGATACCATCGCCGCGTTGGTCGCGCCGGCGCGCACCAGCATGCCGATGCGCGTGTGCGCCACGAGCACGTAAAGCAGCGCCGCGATGGCGAGCCCGGCGGCGATGATGACGAGCCGCCACACCGGATAGACCAGCCCCTCGGCGAGCCGTACCGAGCCCGAGAACAGCTCGGGCATCGGCAGGCTCAGCGGCGCCGCGCCCCAGACCAGCTTCACCCCGTGGTTGAGAAAAAGAATGATGCCGAAGGTGGCAATCACGTGGTCGAGGTGATCGCGGTCGTAGAGATGCCGAAACACCGCGAATTCGAGCACAAGTCCGAACGCGAGCGCGGCGGCGAGCGCCAGGATGAGCGCTGAGAGAAAGCCGCCGGTGAGCGCATAGAAGGCGACCGCGAGATAGGCGCCCAGCATGTATTGGGCGCCGTGCGCCAGATTGATGAAGTCCATCACTCCAAACACCAGCGTGAGGCCCGCGGCGACCAGGAACAAAAGAACGCCGAGCTGCAGCCCGTTGAGAATTTGGACGACGAGAAGGGTGGTGGACATGAATGATCCGCGGCGGGCCCCGTAGTCTCGGTGCGCGATGCTCGCCCCGACATAAGCGCGTTCACGCGCGTCCGTAGCCCGTCGAAGACGGGCGTGAACGCCCTTAACGACGCGCTATGGCGGAAGAGGGAGCAGACCAAATGCGCGGCGTGCACGCTGTCCCGAACGTCGGGACTTTACTTCATCGGACAATCCTTGGCGTGCGAATCCGCGTAGTTCTCGAACACCTTCTTGACGATTTGGGTCTCGAACTTGCCGTCGGCGCGCTTGGCGACCTTGACCAGGTAGAAGTCCTGGATCGGATAGTGGTTGGTGTTGAACTTGAAGCTCCCGCGCAATGATTGGAAATCCGCCTTCATCATGGCGGCGCGCAGCGCCTCCTTGTTGGCGACGTTGCCCTTGACCTGGCGCACGGCACTGTCGATCAAGAGCGCGGCGTCGTAGGCCTGGAACGCGTAGGTCGCGGGCACGGCGCCGAACTCCTTCTCGTAGGCGGCGACAAAAGCCTTGTTCTGCGGATTGGCGAGATCGGGCGCCCAATTGGCGCCGCCGAAAAAGCCGAGCGCGGCGTCCTGCTGCGCCGGCAGCGTCGATTCATCGACCGTGAAGGCGGAGAGGAACGTGGTCGTTGCGGCGAGCCCCGCCTGGCGGAACTGCTTGACGAAATTCACCCCCATGCCGCCGGGCAGGAACACGTAGATGGCATCGGGCTTGGCAGCGGCGATCTTGGTGATCTCGGCCGAAAAATCGAGCTGGTTCAACGGCACGTAAACTTCATCGGCGATCTCGCCCTTGAAGAAAGCCTTAAATCCGGCGAGCGCGTCCTTGCCCGCCTGGTAGTTCGGCGCCATCAGGAACGCCTTTTTGATCCCGCTGTCCTGGGCATGCTTGCCCGGCACCGCGAACACCTGATCGTTCTGGTAGGAGGTGACGAAGAAGTTCGGGTTGCATTCCTTGCCGGCGAAGTTCGAGGTGCCGGCGTTGGGGCTGATCAGGATCGCGCCGCCCTCGGTCGCGGGCTTCATGATCGCCGCCAGTATGTTGGAAAAAATCGGGCCGACGACGAAATCCACCTTGTCGCGCTCGACCAGCGACTTGACCTTGGTCACCGCGAGGTCGGGCTTGAGCTCATCGTCGGCAACGATCACCTCGACGTCGCGGCCGCCGAGCTTGCCGTCGAGAGTCTTGACCGCGAGATTGAAGCCGTTGCGAAGCTGCTGGCCGAGCACGGCCGGCGGCCCTGATAAGGTGGCGATGATGCCGATCTTGAGCTTTTCCTGCGCCTGCGCTCCCGCCGCTGCGAGGCTCATCGCCGCGGCGGCGAGCAGGACCAGTCTCTTCATGGCCACCTCCTGTGACAATTCGAGCGCACCGTCAGCCCGGTTCGGACGGGCGAGAGCGCCAGTCTAGGTTCGAAGCCCGCCTCCTGTGAAGGCTATCTGGGCGCCACGTTGCGCCGCGATGCCGTGACATTTACGCTGTCGCCAAAGGAAGCGCCTTTTTTGCCGCGCGGCGTCGTTTCTGCCGCGCTTCATTCGTGGTTGAATGATCCGACGCTCGAGGCAAGCGACATCGAAGGAGTTCGTGCGCCATGCAACCGCTGACCGCAGGGATCACCAAGGCCAATACCGGCGTCGACGGCATCGTCTGGCACATCCTCGGCCAGACCTACGTGCCCAAGCAGGTGTCCGAGCATTCGTTTGCCTGGCACGCGACGTTTCCGCCCGGCACTTTCGTGCCGCCGCACATCCATCCGACGCAGGAGGAATTCATCTACATGTTCGAGGGTCGCTTCGACCTCCTGATCGACGGCAAGGATTTCGTGGCGAACGCGGGCGACCTGATCCGGCTGCCCATGGGCATCGCCCACGGCATCTTCAACAAATCGGACCAGCCGGTGAAATGCTTCTTCTGGGTGGCGCCCACGCGCGCGCTTTACGACCTGTTCTGGGCCATCCACAGCATGAAGGAGCAGAAACCCGAGGAGGTGGTCGCGCTCGCCGCCAAGCACGAGGTGGTGTTCCTGCCGCCGCCCCAGTAATCAGTGTTCAGTAGTCAGTAATCAGAAGCGACTGATCACTGATTACTGATTACTGCCTACGCGGCCTTGTTGACCTGTTCGCGCGCGAAGCCCGCCGTGGCGGCGTAGCCGCGCACGATCGCCTGGCGCTCCTCGAACGAGAGCACGTCGTCGATGCTGGCGAAGCCGTCGGGCGCGCGCGCTTCGACCGCGTCGATCACGCCCTCGGGGCCGCCTTTGCGGTTCATCCGCACGATCTGCGCCGTCATCGGCAGCCGCTCCTGCTCGTACATCCAGAGCGCATGCAGCACGTGCTCGGCGCTGCGCAGCCGATCGGCGAGGCAGCGCGCGTCGAGGATCGCCTGCGATGCGCCGTTCGAGCCGACCGGGTACATCGGATGGGCGGCGTCGCCGAGCAATGTGACGCGGCCGTGCGACCAGCGCGGCAGCGGGTCGCGGTCGCACATGGGATATTCCCAGAATTCGGGCGTCGCCTCGATCAGCGCCTGCGCGTTGACATAGGGGATGCGGAAGCGCTGCACGTGCGGCATCAATTCTTCGAAACGTCCCGTGCGCGACCAGTCTTCCTTGTTCGGCGGCGGGGTCGAGCCGTCGCCGATGCGCGCGACTACCGCCCAGTTGGTGAGGCGCCAGTCCGGCCGCGTTCCCTCGGCGATGGGGTAGACGACGAGCTTTGCGGCCATGCCGCCGGCGATGACCATCGAACGGCCGGTCAAGAAGGCCGGCCAGTCGACGGCGCCGCGCCACAGCATCGCGCCGTTCCAGCGCGCCGGGCCCTCACCCGGATAGAGCGTGTCGCGCACCAGCGAATGAATGCCGTCGGCGCCGACCAGCACGTCGCCGCGCGCGGTCGCCCGATGCGAGCCATGGCGGTCGAAGAAATAGGCGCTCACGCCGCTTTCGTCCTCGCAAAAATGTCCCAGGCGATGGCCGGTGTGGATGCGCGACTCGCCGAGCCGGGCGCGCACCGCCTGGTAGATGACCGCCTGCAGCCGGCCGCGGTGGATGGAGAATTGCGGCACCTCGTAACCCGCGTCGGTGCCGCGCAGCTCGCGCCAGATCTCCTGCCCGAAGCGGTTGGTGTAGAACAACTCGTAGGTTCGGATTCCCACCGCGTCGAGGCGATCGAGCAGCCCGAGCTCGCTCAGTTCCTTGATCGCATGAGGCAGCGTGTTGATTCCGACGCCGAGTTCACGAATGGCGTCCGACTGCTCGTAGACCTCGCAGTCGATCCCGCGGGCGTGCAGCATGAGCGCGGTGGTCAAGCCGCCGATGCCGCCGCCGACAATGATGACCTTCATCGCCCAACTCACGAACCAACGCGCAACTCAAGGAGAATAATGGTTCGCAAGGTTCATCGGGTGCAACGATTTTCGCGCGACGTCGTTGACGGCGCGCCGGCGGCCGCGGCCATCTATCTGCAAGCGCTATATAAATCGCCCCCGCCCGCGGCGCGCGCCGCCGCCGGGGCGGCCCGAGGGGGGAGGACCAGACCTCCGCTGGCGTCGCGCGGCTCAGTCGTGGGTGCTGAACCGCCCGTGCCGCGCGCTCAACATCAGCCGCGAAAATTGCGCCTGGCTGATGTGAATCAGCGTCGTGTGATCGCCGCCTTCGAGATAGACGTCGGGCTGCTCCTGGATGCTGTCGTCGACGATCACGTCGAGATCATAGCATTCGCCGACGGCGGGAACCGCGCCCAGCGCGCAGTCCGGAAACAGCCGCTTGATCTCGCTTTCGTCGGCCAAAGCGACGTCATCGCCGATTTGCTGCCGCAAGTCCGGCAGGCGGATGTGGTGCGACGCCGGCAGGACCGCCAGCATGTAGCCGCTGTCGCGGCGCAATACGATGGCCTTGGCGAGTCGATCGCCGGGGACGTGGCAGGCCTGGGCGGTGCGCGTCGACGACATCGTGGGGTCGTGCGTGATCACCTCGTAGGTGACGTTCTGGTCCAGATGCTTTTGCAGTGTCGGGGCGAGAGGCATGGCTACCCTCCATCGATGGAGATGCGATGGGCGAGCGCGCACGCGTGAGGGCCCGGCTGCAGGCCGACGATCACAGGGCGCGGCCGCGCGGTGTGAGAAGATTAGGCCCGATTTCGCCGAGGCTCAATGCCTCAACGTGCGGCCCGGGCGGCGGAATGCGCCGCGCGCCGTCTTGCCGCGGGGCGCGCCGCGCGCTTGACCGCCCGGCGTTTTGCACCCTTGCGCCACAGCTCGTTGCTGGCGAGACGGGCGCCATCGACCAGCGCCTCGAGCTTCGCCCACATGATCTGCGGATGCACGCGCGCGAAATACGTCACCTGCGCGAAACCGCAGTCCGTGCTCGCGATCACGTTCTCCCGGCCGACCAGCCGCGCCAGACGAACGATGCGTTCGGCGACGAGCTCCGGGTGCTCCACGATATTGGTCGCGTGGCTGATCACGCCGGGGATCAGCACCGTGTCTTTTGGTAGCGTGAGCTGTCCCCACAGCCGCCACTCGTGCTCATGCCGCGGATTGGCAAGCTCGATGGAATAGCCGCCGGCGCGGACCTTCAACACGAGATCGGCGATGTCCTTGAAGGGAACGTCGGAGGTGTGCGGTCCCGGCCAGCTTCCCCAGCAGATGTGGTAGCGGATCTTCTCGCGCGGAAGCTCTTTGATGGCGTGGTTGATGATCTCGATTTGCCGCGCGAGCCATGCGCGGTACTCCTTCAGGCTCTTGGGCGGCACCATCCGATCGTAGCTCACGGCGGCACGTGCGTCGTCGAGCTGCACCAGCAAGCCGGCATCGATGATCATCTTGTACTCGGCATGCATGGCGTCGGCGATCGCCTGCTGGAGATCGTCGTCGCTCTTGTAGTATTCGTTCTTGCGATCGGGGATGACGCTCGCCGGCGCCGCGACCGGCAGGAATGCCTCCACCACGTCGAGGCGGGCCAAGGCTTGTTTGAAATTGTCGATGTCCTGCCGCAGCTCGGCCTGCCCGGTATAGGTGATCGGCGCCACCACGACCGAGTCCATCACGGTTTCGACCTTGTCGCGAGAATCGAGCTCGGCATAGAACTCGGCAAACCGCGTCCGGTCGACGCCGCGGGTGAAGGGATTGCCGCCGGCGAACGGCCGCCGTTCGAAGCCGCCCAGGCGAAACAGCGCGTATTGCGCCCAACTGATCGCCTTGCCGAACTCGCCGTCGCTGATGACGTCGATGCCGATGTCAGCCTGCTTGCGCACGACCTCGGCAACGGACTGCTTCAGGCATTTCGCATAGGCGGCGTGGTCGAACGGCCCGCCGGCCTCTTTGGCGCTCAAGAACGCGCGCAGCGCCGCCGGGCGGATGAGGCTGCCGACATGGGTGGTGAGGATCCGATCGGTGCTGCGTTTCATCTCGCGTCCTCCCCGACCTCCCGTCGATCATCATTGCTGGCGACGACGACAGCGTAGCGCTTGACCGCCCAAAACGACAGCGCGGGCCCGAAGGCCCGCGCTGCATCGCTGTTCACGCCCCGCTCCGGCCTCGGCCGGCCGCCGCGCAAATCGATCAGAAGCTCGGTCGGCGCGGAGCGCGCGCCGGACCGCCGGGACCGCCCGGGGCGGGCCGCGGCTTCATCGGCAACAAGCCTTCGCGCTGCATGCGCTTGCGCGCGAGCTTGCGCGCCCGGCGGATCGCTTCCGCCTTCTCGCGCGCCTTTTTCTCGGAGGGTTTTTCGTAGTGACCGCGGAGCTTCATCTCGCGGAAAATGCCCTCGCGCTGCATCTTCTTCTTCAGCGCCTTGAGGGCCTGATCGACATTGTTGTCACGGACGAGAACCTGCACGCGTCGTTCCTTTTAGCTCGATATGGTCCCGGATGTGCCGGAGCCCGCCGATCGCCGTTAAAGCGCGACCGCGCGGGCTCCCCATGGGCCGCGCCTGTAGCAGAATCAGCGTGAAGAGTCCATCGCCGTGGTCATCCTTTGCCATCTTCGGGCGTCTCCGGCACCGCCTCGGTCTGGCGCTGGCGCCAGGCTTCGAGCCGCGTCGCCAGCTCGCCATCGCCGAGCGCAAGCACGCTCGCGGCGAGCAGCGCCGCGTTGACCGCGCCCGCCCGCCCGATCGCCAGCGTCCCGACCGGGACGCCAGGGGGCATCTGCACGATGGAATAGAGCGAATCGACCCCGGAGAGCGCCTTCGACTCGATCGGCACGCCGAAGACCGGCAGCGTGGTGAGCGCCGCGGTCACGCCGGGCAGGTGCGCGGCGCCGCCCGCGCCCGCGATGATGATCTTGAAGCCTTGCGCCTTGGCCGCCTTGGTGAAGGCTAAGTGCCGCTCGGGCGTGCGGTGCGCGGAGATGATCTTCGCCACGTAGCCGATGCCGAGCGCATCGAGCGTCTCGGCGGTGTGTTTCATGGTTGGCCAGTCGGACTGGCTGCCCATGATGATCGCAACCGGCTTCCCCGCCATCGACCCCTCGAAACGCCCGAAAAAGAAGCCGGCGATTATAGGGACGACCGTCGGGGTGGCAAGGCGGCGGCATAACCGTGTGGGAACCCTCCGCCGCGCCGATTTCCGCCGCAAAAATAAGCCAATTGGGGTGCATAGCTCCCGTGCGGGGCCGGGGAGGAGATCAGCCTCAGTTTCGCCAATGATGTGAGCGAACACTCCTTCGAATTTACTGCGCTGCAATACGGGGTCGGGGGACTTCCTTATCATGCGCCGGGCCAACGCCCAGCTTCGGTCCATTCGTCGCGCCGCGATTGTGGCGGCGGCGCAATGCGGCTGCGTGCGCGCACGCCCGACCAAAACCGGCACGCGCGCAGCCGACACAGTTCAGGGGAGTTCCCGATGAAAGCGAGCCGCGTGACCGCCATCGGCCTCGTGGTCGCCGCCGGGCTTTGGATCGCATCGGGGCACTTGCTTCCGCATGAAACGGCGGAGAGCCGCGCGGCCGTGCGCGCCGGCGACGGCGGGGCGAAGAGGCTTTTCCGCGTCGCGGTGGCGACGACCAGCGTCGTTCCCCACAGCCGCAAGCTCACCATCGCGGGCCGCACCGAGGCCGACAAGCGCGTCACCGTGACGGCGCGCACCGGCGGGGTGCTGACCGAGCTCAAGATCAAGCGCGGAATGTGGGTCAAGAAGGGCGACGTCATCGCCATCCTGTCCGACGAGGCACGCGTGGCCCAGGTGGCGCAGGCGCAGGCCGTGGTGACGCAGAAGCGCACCGAGCTCGAGGCCAAACGCACGCTGATCATGAGCGGCACGTTGCCGCGGCTCCAGCTCGTCGACCTCGAGGCGCAACTCAAGTCCGCGGAGGCCGCCCTTGCCGCCGCCGAGGCCGAGCACGACCGCGGCGTGGTGCGCGCGCCATGGTCGGGCGTCGTGCAAGACGTTGCGGTCGAGGTCGGCCAGGCCGCGTTCTCCATGGCGGGCCGCGAGATCGCCTCGCTGGTCGCGCTCGATCCGATGCTGGCGGTGGTCGAAGTGGCCGAGCGCCAGCTCGCCGGCATCAAGGTTGGCGGGATCGCCGAGGTGCGGCTCGTGACCGGCGAGCGCGCCAGCGGAAAAATCCGGTTCGTGGCCAAGACCGCGAGCCCGACCACGCGCACCTATCGGGTCGAGATCGAATTGCCCAACGCCGACGGCAACATTCCCGACGGCATCACGGCGGAGGTCGTCGTGCCGCTGTTGCCGGTTCTGGCGACGCGCGTTCCGCGCTCGGCGCTCACCTTTTCCTCCACAGGCAATCTCGGCCTGCGCGTTGTCGACGCCAACGATACGGTTGAGTTCGCTGCCGTCGGCGTCATCGAGGACGAGCAGAGCTTCATGTGGGTCACCGGCCTTCCCGACCACAGCCGCGTGATCGTGCAGGGACAGGATTTCGTGCGCGAAGGCCAGACCGTCGACGCGGTGGGCATACCCGAGCTCACCGCGGTCGCGCAGTAAAAGACCGAGTGACGAAGAAGAGCGAGTAGCGGATGGCGAACAGCGTCGCCCCCAAACTCCGATCACCCCCGCGAAAGCGGGGGTCCAGAGTTGCGGACCGTGGCCCCTGGGTCCCCGCAACGGGGTCCCCGCGACGCCAGCGCCGCGGGGGGCCCCTCGCGGGGACGAACGGACGTCGGAGGCAAGTCTCGCTGTTCGCGAGCACGGTCACGTGATGTCCAGGTTCATCGACTACGCCATCGGTCACGCGCGGCTCACCATCGCGACGCTCCTGTTTCTGCTGAGCGCCGGCCTCGTCGCCTATGTAACGATCCCGAAGGAGGCGGAGCCGGACGTCAGAATTCCGATCATCTACGTGCAGCTCTCTCAGCGCGGCATCAGCCCGGAGGATTCCGAGCGGCTGTTGCTGCGGCCGGTCGAGACCCAACTCAAGTCGGTCGGCAACGTGAAGGAGATGCGCTCGACCGCGTTCGAGGGCGGCGGCTTCGTGCTGCTCGAGTTCGAGGCGGGGTTCGACTCCAAGTCCGCGCTCGCGGACGTGCGCGCCAAAGTCGATCAGGCCAAGCACGACTTGCCGCGCGAGGTCGACGAGCCGCAGGTGCTGGAGGTCAACCTCTCGCTCTATCCGGTGCTGGTGGTGGGGCTCTCCGGCGACGTGCCCGAGCGCACGCTGCTGCGCATCGCGCGCGCTGCCAAGAACGCGATCGAGCAGGCGCCGGGCGTGTTGTCGGCGGAGCTTCGCGGCGCGCGCGACGAAGCCGTCGAGATCATTCTCAATCCCATGCTGCTGGCGAGCTACGGGCTCTCCCTCGACCAGCTCGGCTCGATCACGCAATCCTTCAACACGCTCATCGCCGCCGGCGCGCTCGAAGGCGAGAGCGGCCGTTTCGCGGTCAAGGTGCCCTCGCTGTTCGAGAAGCCGCAGGACATCCTCAAGGTTCCCATCGTGGCCTCGCCCAAGGCGTCGGTGACGCTGCTCGACATCGCGCAGGTCAAGCCGACCTTCAAGGACGCGACCTCGGTGACGCGGGTCAACGGGCGGCCCGCCATGACCATCGAGGTGTCGAAGCGCACCGGGGCCAATCTCATCGAGACGGTCGACGCGGTGAAAGCGACGGTGGCGGCGCTGCAGAAGACCTGGCCCGAGGCCGTGCACGTCACCTTCACCCAGGACAAATCGAAGATCATCCGGCAGATGCTCGGCGACCTGCAGAACTCGGTCGCGACCGGCGTGCTGCTGGTGGCGATCGTGATCCTGTTCGCGCTCGGCTTCCGCGCCTCGCTGTTCATCGGCATCGCGATACCGGCGTCCTTTCTCGCCGGCGTGCTGGGGCTCCAGCTCGCGGGATTGACCGTGAACATCGTCGTGCTGTTCTCGCTCATCCTCGCCGTCGGCATGTTGGTCGACGACGCCATCATCGTGTCGGAATTCGCCGAGCGCCGCATGTCGGAAGGCATGCCGCCGCGGGACGCCTATGCGCTCGCGGCCAAGCGCATGTCCGGTCCGGTCATCGCCGCCACCGCAACCCGCATCGCCGCGTTCTCGCCGCTGCTGTTCTGGCCGGGCGTGGTCGGCCAGTTCATGAAATATCTGCCGATCACGCTCATCGCCACGCTCTCGGCCTCGCTGGCGGTGGCGCTGTTCTTCACGCCCACGCTGGGCGCCTTGCTGGGGAAGGCGGCGGCTGCGCCGCACGACGAGCGCGTGAAGGACCGCGGGCCTTATATGCGCACCGTGCGCGTCGCGCTGCGATACCCCGGCCTGACGCTGGCGCTGGCGGCGCTCCTTCTGGTCGCGGTGCAGGTCGCGTATGGAAAATTCGGCCGCGGCGTCGAGTTCTTCCCCAAGGTCGAGCCCGACTACGGCCAGGTGGTCGTGCACGCGCGGGGCAATCTCGCGCTCGAGGAGAAGAATCGTCTCGTCGGCGAGGTCGAAAAGCGCGTGCTCGCCTTCGACGGCCTCAAGACCGTCTATACCCGCATCGGCGAGCAGCCGCGCGGCATGAGCGAGCTCACCGAGGACACCATCGGCGTCATCCTGTTCGAGTTCGCGGACTGGCGTAGCCGGCCACCGGCGCACGAGATCATGGACGCCATCCGCGCCAAGACCGCCGACATCGCCGGCATCCTCATCGAGGTGACGGCGCCGCGCGCCGGCCCGCCGACCGGCAAGCCGATCCAGGTGCAGCTTAGCGCGCTCGATACCGCCGCGCTGCCGGCGGCCGCCACCAAGGTCGCCGCCATTTTGGCCGCGCGCAACGACATCCGCGACCTCGACGACGGCCAGCCGCTCCCCGGCATCGATTGGAAGCTCGAGGTCGACAAGTCGGAGGCGGCGAAATACGGCGCCGGCATCAACACGGTCGGCAGCGCCGTCCAACTCGTCACCAACGGCCTCAAGGCGACCGAATACCGGCCGGTCGACAGCGACAAGTCGGTGGACATCCTGGTGCGCTTTCCGCCCGAGCGCCGCAGCCTCGACCAGATCGACGACCTGCGCGTGCAGACGCCGATGGGGCACGTGCCGATCGGCAATTTCGCGCAGCGCACCCCGGCGTCGCGCGTCGGCTACATCAATCGCGTCAACAGCAACCGGGTGATGACGGTTTCAGCCAACCTCGCCGAAGGCGTGCAGAGCGCGAAGGTGCAACAGGAGATCGCGCACGATCTCGCCCACACCGATCTCGGCGCCGGCGTGATGTTCAAGCTCAAGGGCGAGGACGAGGAGCGCGCCAAGGCGTCGGCGTTCCTGCTCAAGGCGTTCGGTACCGCGATCTTCCTCATCTTCGCGATCCTGCTCGCGCAATTCAACAAGCTGACCTCGGTCGGCCTGGTGCTCACCGCGGTCGTGCTCTCGACCTTCGGCGTGCTGCTCGGGCTATTGGTCATGGGCCAGGCCTTCGGTGTGGTGATGACCGGCATCGGCGTCATCGCGAACGCGGGTGTGATCGTGAACAACAACATCGTGCTGATCGATACCTATGATCGATTGCGGCGCGAAGGCGTTGCCGCCTACGACGCCATCATCGAAACCTGCCGCGAGCGCGCGCGCCCGGTGGTGCTCACCGCCGTGACCGCGATCCTGGGCGTGCTGCCGATCGCATTCGGCATGAACGTCGAATTCCTCTCGCGCGAGATCACGCTCGGCGCGCCGGCGACGCAATGGTGGATCAACCTCTCCACCGCCATCGTCTTCGGACTGGGCTTTGCGACCGTGCTCACGCTGATCGTCACGCCGGCGGCGCTGATGGCGCTCGCCAATCTGCGCGAGCGCCGCCTGCGCTGGGGGGCGGCGTTGCGCGGCTGGCGGTGGCGCATGCCCGCCTTCGGGCGGTCGTAAGATCCTCGAGAAGGCTCGCAGCTTCTGCCGTCAACGACGCGAGCGCGTTCCCGGCGCTGAGCGAGTTCCGCCCGATACTCCACGCCGCATTTACCGCTGCCGGCGCGATATGCGACATTGGCGAGCGAGAGACGGTATCTCGCCCGCGATGCGGTCGCCGGCGCGGGCAAGGAGACGCGAATGTCGAGATATCCCGCGTTGATTGCCGCTGCGGCTGCGCTGTTTGCGATGTCGCCGGCGCTCGCCCAGCAGGACCCTTCCGCCGATTATCCCAATCGCCCGGTGAAGATCATCGTCAGCGTGCCGGCCGGCGGCGGCGTCGATACCGTGACGAGAATCTTCGCGGCCGGGCTGCAGCAGCATCTGGGCCAGCCGTTCGTGATCGAGAACCGCGGCGGCGCCGGCGGCAATCTCGGCGCCGAGGCGGTCTATACCGCCGATCCCGACGGCTACACGCTGCTCGCCTCGCAGCCCGCGCCGATCACCAGCAACGTCGCGCTCTACAAGAAGCTCAATTTCGACCCGGCGGCGCTCGAGTCCGTCGCCGTGATGTCGAAATTTCCGAACGTGCTGCTGGTGCGGCAGGATTTTCCCGCCAAGACGGCGCAGGAATTCATCGCTTACGCGAAAGCCAATCCGGACAAGATCACCTTCGCCTCGCAGGGGCCGGGCACCTCCTCGCACCTGACCGCGGAGCTGTTCATGAAGTTGACCGGAACCAAGATGTTGCATGTTCCCTATCGCGGCACCGGTCCGGCGCTCAACGATCTCGTCGCCGGTCACGTCGATTTCATCTTCATGGAGCTCGCCTCGGCCTACAAACTGCACGAGGGCGGCAAGTCCAGAATTCTTGCGGTCGCGACCAACCAGCGGCTCGATCTCCTGCCGGACATTCCGACGCTGATCGAGCTCGGCGTACCGGGCTTCCTCTCGGACACCTGGAATGCCATCAGCGCGCCGCCCAAGACGCCGACCCCGATCGTTTCGAAATTGAACCGCACGATCAACGAAATCCTCAACGAGGCGGCAACCAAGGCGCGGTTCCGCGACCTCCAGCTCAGCGCCGGCGGCGGCAGCCCGCAGGACATGGCGAAGCTCAAGCACGACGAGACCGAGCGCTGGACCAAGGTGATCCGCGAGGCCGGCATTCAGCCGGAATGAGCGCGGCGAGGCCCTCAAGCAATAATGTCGGGGGTGAGCTGGTCCTCGATATAGGAAATGCGGTCGCGCAGGTGGAGCTTGCGCTTCTTCAATCGCTGAACCTGCAGCAGGTCTGAGCCCGGCGAGTGCTGCAAGGCGGAGATCGCGGCATCGAGGTCGCGGTGCTCCTGCTGCAAGCGCGCCAGTTGCTCCCGCAACTCGCGTTCTTCGTCTTTGGTCATCGCCACCGCTGAAGCTTGGGCCGCCGCAAAGCGCGCGCAGCACCGCTTTGCGTCCGAACGCGCTTTGGCTTTCAAGTAGCGCGCTTTGTGGGGGCTGACCACGCCAAATCGGCGATCGCCGACTTTCGTGGTTTTTGGGGTCCCTTCGGCCTATGAACAGCCCATCCTGGACCGCCATCGCCGACAGGCAATAAATGCATAGCTGACCTCGGGCCAGGCCGAGATCGGTACCCCGAAGCGCGCTACCCCAAAACCTTCAAGAAAAGTATCCCTTTTTGCCCGCTCGCCTTCAAGCCGGCCGATTGAAACACCAGGCAAATCGGGGATTGTTGCGCTGCACAAGCGGAACCCGCTTCGAAAATGGGGCAAAATGGTGTACACTTCCTGGGTCAGGTAACAATCTGACTGAGGAGAACCCCCCAACATGTCCATACAAGCGCACCTTGCGGAGCTCGAGCGACGGCACCAGGCCTTGGAAGCGGAAATCGCCGAAGCCCGGTCGCACCCGTCGATCGACGATCTTCAGATCGTTGAGTTGAAGCGTCGCAAGTTGCTGGTGAAGGACGAAATCGCGCGCTTGCAGGTGGACAGTCTCGTCCACTGAGCCGCGTTAACGAGTAGCTAGTTGCCACTCGGCCGCCGCTCCCCGCGCATCGAGGGCGGCGGTCGGTTCGGCTAAAAATAAGGGAGGGAACGATGCGCGCTCTGCCGAGGGCCGCGGCCGTCGCTGCGGTCGGGATGGTTATTTGCGGCCACGCCCTCGCGCAGGATTATCCCACCCGCACCGTCACTCTCGTTGTGCCTTATCCGCCCGGCGGCGGCGTCGACGCCATGGCGCGCGTCGTCGCGGAGAAACTGGCGGGCGCGCTCGGCCAGCAAGTCGTGGTCGACAACCGCGCCGGCGGCTCCGGCCTCGTCGGCACGCGCGCCTTCATCAAAAGCCCGCCCGACGGCTACACGCTGTTCCTCGGGCACACTGGATCGATCTCGATCAATCCGAGCCTCTACGCCAATGCCGGCTTCGATCCGCGCAAGGACTTCGCGCCGGTCGGGCTGATCGCGTCGATGCCCGTTGCCTTGCTCGCGCATCCCTCGTTCCCGGCCAAGACGATCGGCGACGTGGTCGCGATCGCGAAGACGGCGGGAGCCAAGTTCAATATCGGAACGTCGGCGGTGGGCACCGGCGGCTACCTCACCGCCGAATTGTTCAAGTCGGTCACCGGCATCGACGCCGCCATCATTCCCTACAAGGGCACGGCGCAGGTCATGAACGACCTCCTCGGCAATCACGTGCCCATTGCGTTCGGTGTGTTGCCGCCGGCGCTCGGCAACCTGCAGGCCGGTACGCTGCGCGCCATCGCCGTGCTCGGCCCGACGCGCTTTAGTCTTTTGCCCGACGTGCCGACCGCAAGCGAGTCGGGGCTGCCCGGATTCGAATCGGTGCTGCATTACGGGCTGCTGGCGCCGGCGGGCACGCCGCGGCCGGTCATCGATCGCCTCAACGGCGCGCTGCGCGCGCTGGCGGAGAACGCCGAGGTCAAGCAGCGCATCGTGGCCGAAGGCGGCGATCCCCTGACCTCGACGCCCGCCGACTACGCTAACGACATCGACCGCGAGGAGACGAAGTGGGGGACGCTGGTGCGCAAGCTCAATCTGAAGGTGGAGTGACCACACCTCCGTTCGTCCCCGCGAAAGCGGGGACCCAGACTTCTAGATTTCCGCTTTGTGCGGGAATGAGTGGTTGGAGATGCTGGAAAGGAGAGGAATTCATGGGGGTCATGGCGTCAACTCGTCGGCAAGATCTTTCCAGCTTGGATTAAATCGCTCGATCAGCTGTAGTTTCCATGCCCTGTTCCACTTTTTCAGTCGTCGTTCTCGTTGCAATGCTGATTCTCGCGTCTCGTGTTGCTCGAACCAGACCAGCATCTTGACCCCATATTTTCTCGTGAAGCCGGGGACCGCACCGGTTCGATGTTCCCATGAGCGACGGACGAGATCATCCGTCATCCCGATGTAGAGCGTGCCGTTGCGTCGGCTGGCCAAAATGTAGACCCAGAAACTCACGGCCTCGGACTCCTGGGTCCCCGCAACGGGGTCCCCGCGACGCAAGCGTCGCGGGGTGCCCCTCGCGGGGACGAACGGAGAGAGTGTGTACGCGGTTGCCCTGGGGCTTTTACCGAGTTTAAGCTCTGAGTTGGCGCCCAATTAGCTCTTTTTCAGCTCCGCCGCGGCGCGCGCCAGCACCTCGACCACCTTCGCTTCGGCCTCGTCGTCGTCGTCGAGACGCTTGGCCGCGACCTCGCGCAGGTTCTCGAGTGCCGCCCGCACGAGCGGCGGCATCCCGCGGCGGTCGTCGTCATCGCCGCCGAAGCGGCGGCGCATGCGCGTAACGCGCTCGCCGATGAAGGCAAGCCGCTCGAGCACCGCGTCGACGAAGTCGCGGTTCTCGTCGAGATGGGCGCGGCCCTCCTCGGTGATGGTGTAGAGCTTCTTGGCGCCCTCGGCTTGGGCGGTGACGTAACCGGCCTCTTCGAGATAGGTCAGCGTCGGATAAACGATGCCGGGGCTCGGCGAATACCAGCCGGCGGTCTTGTCCTCGAGCACCTTGATGATCTCGTAGCCGTGGCGCGGCTGCTCGGCGATCAGCGCGAGCGCGATCAAGCGCAGGTCGCCCTGCGCCAGCATGCGCCCGGCGCGCATCATGTTGCCGCCGCCGTGACGTCCGCCCCAGCCGTGGCCGGGGCCGAAATGCCCGCGCCAGCCGCGGCCGCCGCCCCACTTCCCCCCGCAATGTCTCATGCCGAACATGTCGGCCTCCTTCGATAATTACGATATATCGTTAGATATACCGAAACTCGATGTAGCGCAAGATATATCTTTACAGCACTAAGTATTTCAGATTGCTTGGTAAATTTTCCGAAGTACTCTTCCCGTTCGTCCCCGCGAAAGCGGGGACCCAGCTCTCGGCGCTGGATTCCCGGCATAAGCGCGTTCACACGCGTCTTCCGACGCGCTATGCGCGGGAATGAGCGGAGTCTCGCGGTGCCGCGTAGCTCCGTCGGCGCGCCGCCGTCACGGTTGCGCCGGCACCTTCTCCACGAAGGCGTTGGTGTAGGTCGCCGCCACGTCGATCTTGGCGCTGCCGACGTCGGGATCGAACGCCTTGAGCACGGCGTAGGCGGTTTCGGCGGCTTCGCGGGAAAAGCGGCCGTCGCGGGAAAAGATCGGCAGGCTGGTCTTGACCGACTGTTGGTAGAGCGCCGCGTTGCCGAGCGCGTAGTCCGGCGGCATCACGGCGGCGACCTCCTCCGCCGATCGGGGAGCGATCCATTTGAGCGCGCGCACCAAGGCGTTCACCAGCGCCTGGGTGGTGCGCGGCTTCTCCGCGATGAAGGCGCGCGGCGCGTAGAGCACTGCCGCCGGATAGGCGCCGCCGAACACTTCGCGCGTGCCCGCGAGCGTACGCGTGTCCGCCACCACCTTGATCAGGCCTTGGCTCTCCAGCAGGTTGATCACGGGATCGACGTTGACGATGGCGTCGATCTCGCCACGCTGCACCGCCGCGACGGCGCTCGCGCTCGCGCCGATGCCGACGAACGATGCGTCGTCGCGCTTGAGGCCGTGCGTCACCATCAAATGCTGCACCATGAAATGCGTGCTCGAGCCCGGCGCCGTCACGCCGATCTTCATGCCCTTGAGGTCGGCGGGCGAACGGTAGCCCTGCGCCTTCTTCGTCAGCACCCCCAGCACGTAGCCGGGGAACTCCCCGAGCTGCACCACGGCGACGATCGGCTGGCCCTTCGCCTGCATTTGGATGGTGTGATCGAAGGCGCCGGTCACGACGTCGGCGCTGCCGCCGATCAAGGCCTGCAGCGCGCGGGCGCCGCCGGGGAAGTCGGAAATCTCCACGTCGAGCCCGGCGTCGCGGAAGTAGCCGAGCCGCTCCGTCACCGTCAGCGGCAGATAGAACAGCGCGGGCTTGCCGCCGACGGCGAGCCGCACGCGCGACAATTCCGGCTTCGCCTCTTGCGCGGCGGCGACGACGGTGGCGGCGAGCAGCACGGCCGCGGCCGCCAGCGAGCGTCTCATCATCGTCATCATCGCTGACTGTCGCTCTCCGTTCGTCCCCGCGCGGGGCACCCCGCGACGCTCGCGTCGCGGGGATCCCGTTGCGGGGACCCAGCGCCGCAGACCGGCTCTCGGGGTCCCGGGTCTCGCTTCGCTCGCCCGGGACACGAAGTCGTGGATTCCCGCTGGAGTTCACCCCCGCGAAAGCGGGGGCGGGAATGAACGGTGGAAGCCATCATCGTCATTTTCGCGAATTCGCGGCGCGTTGCTCCACCTCGGCCCAATGGGCGAGCGAGGTGATGTCCTTGAAGGCCTCGAAGTCGACGCTTTCGTTCTTGCCCGCGGGCTTGCCGGCCTTGAGGTCGGCGAGCGCGCTCTCGATCGCGCGCGCGACGCGGAAGATCAGCGAGGTCGGATACGCCACCATGGCAAAGCCGAGGCGGTAGAGCTCGCTCGGCGGCAGCACCGGCGTGCGCCCGCCGCCCTCCACCATGTTGGCGAGCTGCGGCACGCCTTGAAACGTCCGCCCGATCCGGGTGAGCTCGTCGATCGTTTGCGGCGCCTCGATGAACAGGCCGTCGGCGCCGGCCTTGAGATAGATTTCGGCGCGACGCAGCGCCTCGTCGAGGCCGTGCACCGCGCGCGCGTCGGTGCGCGCGATGATGAAGAAGTCGGCGCTGCGGCGCGCGTCCACGGCGGCGCGCAACTTCGCCGCCATGGTGTCGGCGTCGATGACGTCCTTGCCCGCCATGTGGCCGCAGCGTTTGGGCGCGCGCTGGTCCTCCATGAAGATCGCCGACACGCCCATGGCCTCGTAGCCAGCGATGGTGCGCGCGACGTTCTTGGCGTCGCCGTAGCCGTCGTCGCAGTCGACCAGCACAGGGAGGCTCGACGCGGCCATGATGTCGCGGATGCCGGCGCTCATCTCGCCGAACGCCACCAGCCCGATATCGGGCAGCGCGTGGCGCGCGCCGACCAGCGCGTAGCCGCCGACCGAATAGGCGGCAAAGCCCGCGCGCTCGATCAGACGGGCCGAGAGCGCGTCATGGGCGCAGGGCAAGATGAGCGGCTCGCCCCGCGCCAGCAGTTCCTTCCATCTGGGTTTTGCCGGCATGATGGCCTACGGATTGATCGCCTGCCGCGCGCGCGCGACGACGTCCTTGGGTGCGGCGTAGATTTTCTGCACCAGCTCCTGCACCTTGGCGCCGGGGAGCGGCGCGATGTCGATGCGGATGGTCTCGGCATCGTGGAGGAAGTCTTGGTCGCGCATGGTGGCGTCGAAGGCGGAGCGCAGCGTGTCGAGCTGCTCCGCCGGCAGGCCGGGCGGCGCGATGTAGGAACGCTGGAACACCTGCTGGCTGATGATCAGCTCGACCACTTTGCGGTCGTCCTCGTTGGTGATGTATTTGAACACCGAGGGGACGCCCATGCGCGTGAGCTCCTCGTTCGGCTCGAGCCCCACCTGCAGCAGCAGATTGGCCTGGTGGTCGCGGATCCAATCGGGGCGCTGGGACTTGAAGCTTGCCCAGTCCCAGCCGCAGACGCCGTCGAGCTCGCCGCGCTCCATGGCGAGCGCGATCTCGGCGGTGCCGCTGTAGCCGGAGACCACGTCGTATTTGGCGCCCGAGGTTTTCTTGTGCATGTAGCCGTATCCGCGGGTGGAATCGCTGGTCGAGACCCCGCCGAAGACCGCCTTCTGCGTGAGCGCGTCGTCGAAGGTCTTGATCTTGGAGTCCTTGCGCGAGACGCAGATACGCGTGCCGTTGTTGGCGGTGCCGAGATAGAGCACCTTGGTCGGGTCGAACAGCGTCTCGGCCTTTTCGTCGAGCAGCGGGCCCACCACTCCCCCCGGCATGAGGGCGGCGATGGCGGTGCCGTCCTTGGGCGCCAGCGTGCTGATGAAGCCCGCCGCCCGCGCGCTCGCCGCGCCCGGCATGTTCTTCGCCACGATGATGGGCTGGCCGGGAATGTGGCGCCCGTAGTGGCGCGCGAGCGCGCGCGCATAGATGTCGTAGCCGCCCCCGGGCGGCGCCCCGATCAGGAGATCGATGCTCTTGCCGGCGTAATAATCCCCGGCCGCGGCGGATGTCGCGGGCGCGGCGAGCGCGATCAGCCCGGCGAGGACGCGTGTCGTTGCAAGGCGCATTCAAATCTCCGCCCGCGGTCGCGGATGGGCCGAAGGCTAGGTCATCCGTGCGCCGCCGACAACTCGGGCGGGCAATTGGGTCGCAGCCGGTTTCTTCGGCGGCATCTCGATACACTCTCTTCCGTTCGTCCCCGCGAGGGGCACCCCGCGACGCTCGCGTCGCGGGGACCCCGTTGCGGGGATCCAGAGTTCCGGACCGCGGCCCCTGGATTCCCGCCATAAGCGCGTTCACGCGCGTCCATGGCCCGTCGAAGACGGGCGTGAGCGCCCTTAACGACGCGCTATGCGCGGGAATGAACGGAGTTTTTGCTGCGCTGTCGCCGCGCTGTGGCGCTACGCGCTCAGTGCGCGAGCTTGAGCGTGATCACGCCGGCGATGATCAGCGCAGCGCCGAGCCAGCGCCCGAAGCTCGAGGGATCGCCGAAAAACCACACCCCCACCAGGAAGGTTCCGGCGGCGCCGATGCCGGTCCACACCGCGTAGGAGGTGCCGAGCGAAATGTCCCGTTGCGCCAGAAACAGCAAGCCGCCGCTGATCGCGAGCGAGATGACCGCAATCGCCGCGCCGACGACGGTCCGCCCCGGCTCTTGCGTCCACTTCAGTCCGATCGGCCAGCCGACCTCGCACAGTCCGGCGGCAATCAGATATGCCCAGGCGATCGCCACGTCTTGCGCCCGCTCCCTCTGCGATTCGCGGAACCATAACCAAGGACGATTCCAGATTCGTGACAGCGGGAAGCGTGGTTCGGCGCCCTGTCGGATTTCGTCCCAACACGTTTAGGTTGAAAGGTTCCCTGTAAATAACAGGCCGGAAACAGGGAAGCGAAGGCGGCGATCGATTTCTACAGCCCCAGGTTGGGTCGAGTTGTGAAACCCAACATTGCGGGCGGCGTGTCCCGCGGCTCGGTCATTTTTCGTCCGGGCGGCGCCAACGGATGTGAATGAATTCGTCGTCCGCGCGCGCCGTCCCCTCCGCGATCAGGCGATCGCGCTTGGCCTCGACGTCGGCGGGCGTATCGCCAGGGTCCTTCCAGATGAAAAACACCCGCCGCTCGCGGGCGCGCGTTTTCTCGAGCTTGTTCAGTCGGTTCGGCGACGGCAGCGGCGGCTGCGGCATGGGTCGACTCCTTCGCTGGATGTTGGCATCACGAACCCCGTGCCGTGGCGGGCGCGGGGCTGCCTTCGAGCTTGGCGAGGCGCTCCTCGAAACCCTGCGTCGCCAGCGCCCGCACGTAGATGTCGACGACCTTGGCGATGTCGGCGGCCTCCGACGGCGCGAGCTCGCCGGCCGCGACCGCGGCCACGATCGTCGCCGCGGCGGTGACGGTGTCGGCCGCCGTGTCGAGCCGCGGCAATTCGAAAGCGACCGGCTCGTGCTTTCGCGCCGGCATCAGCCGGTCCATGCACATGCGAAGCGCCGCCAGATCGCCGCCTTTGGCGAGATCGATCGCCTTGCGCGCAAGTGCCTCGCCATCGTCCTCCAACAGCTTTTGCAACAGGATCGTTGTCCGGTTGCGCGCCCCGCGCGGCCGGCCGGCCGGATTTCCGCTTTCGCCTTTCTGAAACTGCATGACTTGTCTCCTTTGTCTGGATGCGAACGAATACGCCGCGCGCGGCCGCGGCTTGCGTCCGCGCAACAAAAAACCCGGCGCGGTCTCCCGCCCGGGCGTCCCGGCGTAGTTTTGGTGAATACGCTTTTTTGGAAGATTCTCGTTACGCGAGTCAAGCACAAAATGTGTGACGCAAGCGGGGTGTCATTATCGTGCTGTCCCAACTCGGGTTTTGCCCGCGTTCGGCATTATGAATGGGCCGAAGTCGGATAAGTCCGAGGTCGGGTGGGAAAGGGTATGAAACGCAACTACTGCGCCAAGACCCTTGTCACCTTTGCGCAAATCCGCGCTGGTGTGTGGCTGACCGGCTACAGCCTTGCAGGCCCCCCGCGTTGCATACTGCCCCCCTTTTTCCGCGGGGGGCGCGGGTCATGCGGAAATTCCTGGTCGCAACGGCCGCGCTGATTGCGCTCGCGAGCCCGGCGATCGCGGCCGACATGCGGCTTCCACTTTATAAGGCACCGCCGCCGGTCGTCCCGGCTTGGAGCTGGACGAGCTGCTTCCTCGGCGGCCACGCGGGCGGTCTGTGGGCCACGCAGAAGGATTGGATCGTGCGCACGCCCGGCGGCGATTTTTTTGGCCAGTCGCTCGGCCAACATGATGAGCATAGCTTCGTCGGCGGCGCCCAGGCCGGTTGCGACTATCAATTTGCCGGCGGCTTTGTGATCGGCGTTCAGGGCGACGATGCCTGGACAAACGCCGAGGGCAGCCACGACAGCGCGCGCGAGATCGGCGTTGCCTATCACAGCAAGGTCCGCTCGCTGGCGAGCGTGACCGGCCGTGTCGGCTACGCCTGGGATCGCTTCCTCGGCTACGTCAGGAGCGGCGGCGCCTGGGAGCGCGACGATTATTGGGCGACCACGATCATCCTCGGAACCGCTTACACGGCGCGCGAGACGCGCTCGGGATGGACCATCGGCGTCGGCGGTGAATATGCCTTCACCAACGTCCTCTCCGGCTTCGTCGAATACAACTACTACGATTTCGGCACGCGCCAGATTTCCTTCACGCCGCAAGTCGCCGGCTTGGGCCCGGCATTCGTCGATATCAAAGAAACCAAGAGCGTCGTGCGCGCCGGCCTCAACGTCCGTTTCGGTTACGCGGCGCCTGGCGCCAACTACTGAGCGCATGCAACCCATGGGGCAAATGGCGTATGATAGTCGCTTGCGCAGGCGCGCCCATGGCCGCGGCGTCGGCCGTTAACCCCATGCGGGACTAAAGCATCATGAACGACGACATATTCATCGATACGATTCTCGAGGCGCAGGCGATCCTCGCCCGTCACATCGCCGGCGAACATGCTTCGGCCGAGGAAACGATCGCCAAACTGATGCAATTGCTCGATGGCACCGAATTGGTGAAGGCGCTTGCCAAAAAGGGATTTTCGAGCACCGCGTTCGAGTGAGATGGACGCGAATCAAACAAGCAGACGTCGGACGCCCTCGTCCGTTCGTCCCCGCGAAAGCGGGGACCCAGTCCTCTGGATTCCCGCTTGCGCGGGAATGAACGGAGTTTTGCTGCGCGGCGGGGACTTGCGGGCGCACGCGCGATACCTCACTTGAATGGGGTGCCGAATGTTGTATGGGAACGGCACGCATGGCCCGCATTCTCGAACTCGTTCTCAACGGCCGCCGCCGCGTCGACGCGGTGCCCGACAACGTGTTGCTGCTGGACTATTTGCGGGAAGTCGTCGGCCTCACTGGAACAAAAACCGGTTGCGACGGCGGCGAATGCGGCGCCTGCACCGTGCTGGTCGACGACAAACCAAGATTGTCGTGCCTCACGCTCGCAGCGACCGTGAGCGGTCAGCGCGTCGACACCGTCGAATCGCTCGGCCAGGACGGTCGCCTTTCGGCGGTGCAGCGCGGGTTCCACGAGAAGCTCGGCGCCCAATGCGGCTACTGCACGCCCGGATTCATCATGGCATCGGCGGGCTTGCTGCGGCGCAATCCGCGTCCGAGCGAGAACGACATTCGCGCCGCGCTCGGCAGCAACATCTGCCGCTGCACCGGCTACGTCAAAATCATCGAGGCGGTGAAGTACGCCGCCGAGCTGCACGCGAGTGGAGTTTCGCCGTGAACGAAATTATGACGGGCGTCATGCCCGGGCATAGCGCGTCGAAAGACGCGCGTAACCGCGCTTATGACCCGGGCATCCATCCCCTTCGTCAAGTACATCTTGCGAAGGAGATGGATCGCCGGGCCAAGCCCGGCGATGACGGCGCGAATAACTGAGAGGCCGGAAATTCGTGAATGAAGTCTTGGCGGCGCACAATATCGGCGGCTACGTGCCGATGGTCGACGGGCCCGACAAGGTCTCGGGGCGGGCGAAATACACCGCCGATCTGGTCGCACCGGGCCTGCTGGCGGGACGCATCTTCCGCAGCCCTTATTCCCACGCCGAGATTCTCGACGTCGATGTCTCCGAGGCACTGCGGCTGCCGGGCGTGAAGGCCATCGTCACCGGCGCCGATTGCGACAAGACCTTCGGCGTCTTGCCGATCGCGCGCAGCGAGCACCCGCTGGCGCGCGACAGGGTGCGCTATCGCGGCGAGCCGGTGGCGGCGGTCGCCGCCGTCGACGACGCCACCGCTAAGCGCGCGCTCGGCCTCATCAAGCTCAAGGTGCGCGAACTGCCCGCGCACTACACCTCCAAGTCCGCGATGGCGGACGGCGCCAGCACGATCCACGCCCACCGGGCGAACAACATCGAGCGCGACGTGCTGTTCGAGCTGGGCAGCGTGGAGCAGGGCTTTAAGGAGGCCGACCTCGTGCGCGAGGGCACCTACGATTGCGCCGAGGTCTGCCAGAACCAGATGGAGATGCACGCCGCGGTCGCGCACTACGACGCCGAGCGCGAGCGCATGACCGTCTACGCCAGCACGCAGGTTCCCTACTACGTGCATCTGATGCTGGCGCAGATCCTCGACATGGACATGTCGCGCATCCGCGTGATCAAGCCCCACGTCGGTGGCGGCTTCGGCTGCCGCACGGAGGCGCTCAACGTCGAGCTGATCGCGGCATTGCTTGCGCGCAAAGCGGGCGCTGGCGTGCGGCTGGTGGTCAACCGCGAGGAGACCTTCATCACCCATCGCGGCCGGCCGCAGACCGACATCCGCCTCAAGCTCGGCATGCGCAAGGACGGAAAGATCACCGCCGTCGAGTGCGAATGCTACCAGCGCGGCGGGGCGCATTCCGGCTACGGCATCGTGACGATTCTCTATTCCGGCTCGATGCTCTACGCCATCTACGACCTGCACAACGTCAAATATATCGGCAAGCGCGTGCTCACCAACACGCCGCCCTGCGGCGCGTTCCGCGGCCACGGCACCGTCGACATCCGCTTCGCGTTCGAAAGCCTGCTCGACGAAATGGCGGGCGAACTCGGGCTCGATCCGCTGGCGGTGCGGCGCGCGAACTACCTCACCGCGCCGACGTTCACCGACAACGACCTGATGGTGAACAGCTACGGGCTGCCGCAATGCGTGGACTGGGTCGAGCAGGCGAGCGGCTGGCGGGCGCGCAAGGGCAAGCTGCAGGGTGAGGGCGGCATACGCAAAGGTCTGGGCTTTGCCTGCTCGCATTACATCAGCGGCGCGTCGAAACCCGTGAACTGGACCGGCGAGCCGCACGCCACCGTCAAGATCAAGCTCGACTTCGACGGCTCCATCGTCGTGCTCTCGGGCGCCGCCGATATCGGGCAAGGCTCTTCGACCATTCTGGTGCAGACCGTGGCCGAGGTGCTCGGCCTCGACCTCGCGCGCATCCGCGTCGTCACCGGCGACAGCGAGGTGGTGCCGAAGGACAACGGCTCCTATTCCTCGCGCGTGACCTTCATGGTCGGCAACGCCGCCATCGATGCGGCGCAGAATCTCAAGCGCGTGCTGGTGGCGGCGGCCGCGCGCAAGCTCGACGCCAAGCCCGAGGAGATCGAATGCCTGGGCGAGCTTTATCGCGCGGGCGCGCAGGACAAGGGCCTGACCTTCAACGAGGTGGTGACCGAGGCGCTCAAGGACACCGGCACGATCACGGTGACCGGCAACTACTCGACGCTGCCGCAATCGCACGGCGGCAAGAAATATCGCGGCGCCGCCATCGGCGGCACCATGGGCTACAGCTACTCCGCGCAGGTGGTCGAAGTCAGCGTCGACGAGGATACCGGCGTGGTCAACGTCGACAAGGTGTGGGTCGCGCACGACTGCGGCAAGGCGCTCAACCGCCTCACCGTCGAGGGCCAGGTGCAAGGCTCGGTGTGGATGGGCATGGGGCAGGCCATGAGCGAGGAGACCGCCTACCACGACGGCCTGCTCATCACCGGCAACATGCTCGACTACCGCGTGCCCACCATCCAGGATTCGCCGCCGATCGAGGTCGGCATCGTCGAGAGCAACGATCCGCACGGTCCGTTCGGCGCCAAGGAGGCGGGCGAGGGCTCGCTCGCGGCGTTCCTACCGGCGCTGACCAACGCTATCGCCGACGCCATCGGGGTCCGCTTCAACGAATTGCCGGTCACGCCCGACCGCGTGTTCGCGGCGCTGGAGAAGCGCCGGCGCGCGGGCAACGGTAACGCGGGGAAAGCAAGTAATCGCGATTCATGAGACCTCTTCCGTTCATTCCCGCGCAAGCGGGAATCCAGGGCCAAAGACTGGGTCCCCGCTTTTGCGGGGACGAACGGATCTTGCATGGCTCCGCGCTGCACCGCATCCGGGACACGGCCTGATGGACGCGCTGCCGGAGTTTGCGCTCGTGCGCGCGACGACGCTCGACGACGTGATCCGGGCGCGCGCGCGGCATCCCGCCAGCTCGCTTTTGGGCGGCGGCACCGACCTCGTGGTCAATATCCGCCGCGGCATCGTCGCCCCGCCGGTGCTCATCGACGTCAACCACGTCACAGAGCTGCGCGCGATCAGGGCCGACGCGCGCTCGCTCGAGATCGGCGCCGCGGTCACGCTCGCCGAGCTTGCCGCGCATGCGGAGGTGACGCGGCACTATCCGGTGGTGGCGCAGGCCGCGGGCTTCATCGCCGGGCCCACCCATCGCAACATGGGAACGGTCGGCGGCAATCTGTGCCTCGATACGCGCTGCCTGTTCTATAACCAGAGCGAATGGTGGCGCGCCGCCAACCACCATTGCCTCAAGACCACGGGCGACATCTGTCACGTGGCGCCGAAAAGCCGCGGGGTGTGCTTCGCCACCTTCAGCGGCGATCTCGCGCCCGCTTTGCTGACGCTCGGCGCCGAGGTCGATCTCGCCGGGCCCGCGGGCAAGCGCACGATCGCGCTCGAGTATCTCTATATCGGCTACGCGCGGCAGGACCAGCCGATCACCGAGACGCAAGGCGACGGCAAATACTATCTGTCGCTGCGGCCGGGCGAGTTCGTCACCGCGGTGCGCGCGAAGAACACGCCCGGCCT
>Ga0306920_100001449_pt1 | contig 29457 bp, 25 predicted proteins | sample flu12Cox44000170_FD_204666 | JGI IMG/M metagenome (GOLD analysis project Ga0306920, IMG submission 204666) | Lab enrichment of tropical soil microbial communities from Luquillo Experimental Forest, Puerto Rico - flux4day.12C.oxic.44.000.170 (v2)... | ecosystem: Environmental > Terrestrial >... | reverse complement strand
AATTTTCCCGAAGTGACCGGCCGGGTCTGCCCGGCGCCGTGCGAAGCCTCGTGCACGCTCAATCTCAACGACAACCCCGTCACCATCAAGACCATTGAATGCGCGATCGCGGATCGCGCCATCGCCGAGGGTTGGGTTCGTCCGGAGCCAGCCGCATTCAAGACCGGCAGGAAGATCGCGGTGATCGGCTCGGGGCCGGCGGGACTTGCCTGCGCGCAGCAGCTCGCGCGCGTCGGGCACGAGGTGCATGTCTATGAGAAGCACGCCAAGGCCGGCGGCCTCCTGCGCTACGGCATACCCGATTTCAAGATGGACAGAGCTCATATCGACCGGCGCGTCGCGCAGATGGAGGCCGAGGGCGTGATATTCCATTATGGCGCCCATGTCGGGGCGAACGTGTCCGCCGATGCGCTGCTCAACGATTACGATGCGCTCGTGCTTACGGGCGGGGCCGAAAAGTCGCGCGACCTGCCGATTCCCGGCCGCGAGCTCGAGGGCATCCATTTTGCCATGGATTTTCTGCCGCAGCAGAACAGGCGGGTGAGCGGGGAGCCGCAGGACGAGAGCAATCCTATTCTTGCGACCGGAAAGCATGTGGTGGTGATCGGCGGCGGCGATACCGGTTCCGACTGTATCGGAACCTCGTTTCGCCAGGGCGCGCTGTCAGTGACCAATTTCGAGATCATGCCGCAGCCGCCGCACTCCGAGAACAAGCTCCTCACCTGGCCGGACTGGCCACTCAAGCTGCGCACCTCGTCGAGCCACGAGGAAGGCGCCGCCCGCGATTTCGCGGTGATGACCACGAAATTTTCCGGCGAGAACGGCGCGGTGCGCAAGCTTCATTGCGTGCGTGTCGACAGCAAGATCAAGCCAATTCCAGGAAGCGGGTTCGACCTCGACGCCGATCTCGTCCTCCTCGCCATGGGCTTCGTGCATCCCGTGTACGAGGGCATGATCGCCTCGCTCGGACTTGCGCTCGACCCGCGCGGCAACGTTAAGGCCGACACGGTTGCCTATCAAAGCTCCAATCCGAAGGTGTTTGCGGCGGGCGACATGCGCCGCGGCCAATCCCTCGTCGTCTGGGCGATCCGCGAAGGGCGCCAATGCGCCCACGCCGTGGACAAGTTTCTGATGGGAGCGACGACGCTGCCTCGGTAGGTCTACTCGGCCAGTTCTTTGGTCGGGGCCAGAGTTGCTTCTTTCGGGACTTCTACAATCCTCGGTAATCCGATCGTGAAGGTCGAGCCACGACCGGGCGCGCTTTCGACCGTGATGTCTCCGCCCATCATCTGGCAGAACCGTCGGCTGATCACGAGACCAAGGCCGGTACCCCCGTATTTGCTCGCGGTGGACGAAGAGGCCTGGGCGAATTCTTGGAACAGCCTGCCCATCTGCTCCGGTGTCATACCGATGCCGGTGTCCGTCACGGCGAGCGTGATCAAATCGCGGCCGTTCTGCTGTCGCTGGCCCGCATTAATTGTGATGATCCCATGCTCGGTGAACTTGTTGGCATTGCTCATGAGATTCAATAACGCTTGGCGCAGCCGCATCTGGTCGGCGTGCATCGTCCCTATCGCGCTATCGCAATGAACCGCGACCTTGTTCTCGTTCTTGGCCGCGAGCGGTTCGATCGTCTTGATGACGCCGTCGATCAGCGAGCCGAGAGCAAACGATTCCAGATGAAGCTCCATTCGCCCGGCCTCGATCTTGGAAAGATCGAGAATGTCGTTGATCAACGCGAGCAGATGCCTGGCCGCGCCCAGCACGCGGTCGAGCGGCTCCGTGTCCTGCTGCAAGGCCTCCGCATCCTCCCGCAACATTTCGCTGACCCCGATGATCGCGTTTAGTGGAGTGCGCAGCTCGTGGCTCATATTGGCCAGGAACTGCGACTTGTGACGGCTTGCCTCTTCCAGTTGCCGGCTCTTGTCCTCGATCTCTGTAAAAAGTCGCGCATTCTGGATCGCGAGCACCGATTGCGCGCCGAAAGTCTGCAGCAGATCAACCGTGCTCTCGGAAAACTCCCCCGCCTCCTTGCGCCGCACGACCAGCGCGCCGACGATCCGGTCTGCGGCGAGCAGCGGGATGGTCAAATGGGCGCGGAAGCCCGCGCGCAGGATGACATCGAGGACAGATCCCGATGCATCATGCTGCACGTCGAAGATCTGGACAGGCCTGCGCTGGCTCACCGCGCGCCCGATGGCCGTCTCGCCCATGCGAATGTGCCGGTCTCTCAGTGACGCAACCAGCGCGTCATCCATGCCGTAGGTTGCGCGCAGCTTGAATTCCCGGCTTTCCTCATCGAACACATAGATTGTGCCGGCCTCCGTGCTTGAAAGCTGAACCGCCTTGGCGACGATCGTGGACAGCACGGTCTGCAAGTCGATCGTCGAGTTGACGGCCTGGCTGACGTCGCCGAGCGCGCGCAGTTCCTCGACCGACTGCGCAAGCTCGGCCGTGCGCTCCTTGACCTCGTGCTCGAGTCGCTCGGCGGCCTGTGCCTTCTCGGCCAGCAGTTCGTCGCGTTCCAACGTGTTCTTGCGAAAAATCTCGACGACGCGCCCCATGTCCGCAACTTCGTCGCTGCCGGAAATCCTGATGGGAACTTTCTGGCGGCCGGCGGCGATGGCGAGCATGCCACCGCTCAAATGCAGAAGCCGGCGGATGAGATTACGGCTCACATAAAGCCAGACGATCAGCACCGAGCTGATCAGGCTTAGGATGGCGAACGCAAGGAGAATGCGGCCGCTCAACCGCTGAACGAGGAGAGCGCCGCTTGCCGATGCGCTGACGTCGGACTCCGCCTCCGCCACCAGTCGATCGACCGCCCGGGTCAGGCGGACCGACAGGTCGGCATTTTCGACGATGAGCTTTTCAGCGTTGCCGACCAGATCGAGCTCCTGGCCGCGCACGGCGAGGATTGCACTCGGCCCTATGGCGAGCGCGCGCACGCGTCCCAGGAGATCGGTGAAGAGCGTGCGAAGCTTCGGGTCGAGATCCTTCGCCTTGCCATCAAGGTCATTGAGGCTCCGCCGCAGCTGGAATTCGACCACGCGGAGCCGCGACATCTCGCCGCTGGTGGCGGTCTGGACCAATTGGTCGACCACCGAAGTAAAGCCGCGCAACGCAGCCTGAGCCGAGCGGTCGAGAATGATTGATGCCGCGAGCTCGCGTTCTGATTGCGCCGCCTGGTCGGAATTCCGCTTGTTTGCCTCGTCGAGCGCGCGGGTGATTTGCATCTCCATGATCTGGAGCCATGGCGCAAACAACCGCTGCGCCTCCTGATTGGCCTGGAACGCCGCCTGCAACAAGAGCGTAAGTTGCTCCCTTGTCTTCAGGCGCGACGCAACAAGGTTGTCGAGCTCTTCCAGATTGGATCGAAGCGAAGAGACCAGCACCTGGATGGTAAGGGCGGCTTCCCCGGCAATGCCGGCACGCTCGATGTCAATGAGTCCGCTGGTCAGGCGATCGACTTCCGGGCGCATCCGGGCGGAAATCTCATCGCGTTCCTTTGCCGTGGTTGCAGCCAGCACGGCAGGGGCGGATGCAATGAGCCGGTCAGCCGCGCGCGAGATCTCCATCGAGCTGACGACTTGCGGCACGCGGGCATCGATCAGCTCGAGTCGATCGCCGACTTGACGAAACGCATAGATGCCCGCGGCTGCGGCCAATACGGCAAATCCACTGATCCCGAAGAATGCAAGCAGCAGGCGCGCGCGAACTCCGAGGTACCAGTGCCTGCGTGTTGTATCGGTTGCGTTTTTCGCTTCTAATGTGGCCACGGTCCACCGCCGCGTCGGTGAAAGATAACGTATAGCACGATCTTCAATCGATTGTTGCACCGGCGTTTTGCCGCAAGAAACTGCGCATGAGTGCGCGAATGGGAGGAGCCGTGAGACGACGCGATGTTTTGGCCGGTGGCGGAATTCTGACCACCAGGGCGGCGCTCACTTTTCCAGCGCCCGCGTTCGCGCAGGGAATCCGTCAGCTCAAGATGGTGACCGACTGGCAAGCGGATACCCCGGGGCTTCACGCCAATGCGGCTCGCCTGGCGGAGACAATCGGGATTGCAACCGGCGGACGGATCAAAATCGAGGTGTTTCCGGTGGGCGCGCTGGTACGCCCGTTCGAGACGTTCGATGCGGTGAGTGCCGGTGTCGCCGACATGTTTCACACCTACATAGGCTACTTTGATAAGAAATCACCGGCGTTCCAGTTCTTTGCCACCGTTCCGTTCGGCTTCACCGCCGATGAGCAGTTTGCGTGGCTTCATCACGGCGGCGGCCAGGCTCTCTGGGATGAGCTCAGCGCTCAATTCAATCTCAAGCCGCTCCTCTGCGGCAACACGGGATCCCAGATGGCGGGATGGTTCACCCGCGAGATCACCTCGCCGGAAGCCTTCAAAGGATTGCGCTATCGCATGGCGGGACCGGGCGCCGAAGTGCTCCGCCGGCTTGGCGCGATCGTCGTCACGCTTCCGGGGAGCGAGATCATGCCGACGCTCAAGTCCGGCGCCATCGAAGCAAGCGAATGGATTGGGCCATGGCTCGACGTCGCTATGGGTCTACAGACGGTAGCAGCCTACTACTATTATCCAGGCTTTCATGAGCCGGCGGCCGGGCAGACTTTCGCCATCAACAAGGCCGTATGGGAGAGCTTCGATACGGCCGATCGGCAGGTCATCGAAGCCATGGCGGCAGCTGAATACGCGCGCTCGCTTGCGGAATTCGACGCAAACAACGCGCTCGCGCTGCGCAAGCTGCGCGATCAGGGTACCGTCAAGATCCTGAAATTCGACGATTCATTGCTCAAGGCCTTTCTTGAAATCAGCAATGATGTCGTCGCCGAGATAGGCTCCGGCGATAGCATTTCCAAGAAGATTTACGCGAGCTATCAGCAGTTCCGCGCGTCGATCATGGATTGGACGGATATCAGCGAACGCGCTTATCTGAACAGCCGCGCGCTGGCTTGAGTGAAGAAAGGCGGGCACGTCATGAGACGGCGGGATGTTCTGGCAGGCGCAGGAGCAGTCGCGGCCAGCACGACCGCGAGCTTCCCAACGCCCGCGCTCGGGCAGGGAATCCGGCAGCTCAAGATGGTGACGGATTGGCCGGAAGATATACCGGGACTTCAGTCGAGCGCGGTTCGTCTGGCGCGCACAATCGAGCTCGCGACCGGCAGGCGCATCAAGATCGACGTGTTTCCATCCGGCGCCTTGGTGCGCCCGTTCGAGACCTTCGAGGCCGTGAGTGCCGGTGTCGTCGACATGTATCATTCGGACGAGTACTATTGGGAAAAGAAATCACCGGCGTTCAATTTCTTCGCCGCCGTCCCGTTTGGTTTCACTGCAGACGAACTGTTTGCCTGGGTGCACTACGGCGGCGGGCAGGAGTTGTGGGACGCGCTCAGTGAGCAGTTCAATATCAAGGCGCTGCTGTGTCTCAACACCGGAACGCAGATGGGCGGCTGGTTCACGCGCCCGGTCAGCACGCCGGAAGAATTCAAGGGGCTGCGCTACCGAATGCCCGGGCTGGGTGCCGAGGTGCTGCGGCGGCTGGGCGCAATCGTCGTGACGTTACCTGGAAGCGAAGTCCTGCCGGCGCTCAAGTCCGGCGCTATCGACGCCAGCGAATGGGCCGGACCGTGGAATGATATGGCCATGGGCCTGCATCAAGTGGCCGGTTATTACTACTATCCTGGTTTTCACGAGCCGGGCACAGGCACGGCGCTCGGCATAAACAAGGCCGTCTGGGAAAGCCTCGATGCGAGCGACCGGCGCGTGATCCAGGCCGTGGCCGCGTGCGAATACGCGCGCTCGCTTGCCGAGTTCAATGCAAATAACACAGTGTGGCTCCGCAAGCTGCGGGACGAAGGCGTGGTCAAGATCCTCAAGTTCGAGGATGCCCTGTTGAAAGCGTTCCTCAATGAGAGCAAAGAAGTCGTCGCTCAGGCTGGCTCGGGCGACGATCTTTCCAGGAAAATCTACGCGAGCTACCAGCAGTTTCGCGCCGCGATCATGGATTGGGGCGACATCAGCGAACGCGCCTATCTCAACAGCCGCGGGCTGACTTGATCGCGTACGGCTTATTCCGGCGCGTGCTTCATCAGCATCAGCTCCATCTCACGAATGTGCACGGCCTCTGCCGCGACCATCCGCTGGGCGTATTCCTCGAGCACGACGGACTTTTCTTTCACCAGCGCAAGCAAGTCGCGATAAAGCTGCACGCCTGCTTCTTCTCGTTGCACCGACTCGGTGATGATCTCATCAATGGTGTTGTGGCGCGTTGTCGGCAGCGGCGCGATGCCGAGCGCCGGCCGCTTGTGCAGCCGCATGATCATCTCGCCGGCTTCTTGGGCGTGCGTCAGGGATTCGGTCGCGTTCTCGCGCAGCCAGGCGGTGATGGGGATGCGCGCGTGACCGTAAATCATAAAGGAATAGTGGGTGTAGTAGATGACCCCAGCAAGCTCCATTTGCAGAATCCGGTCGAGCAGCTCTTTGGCGCGGTCGACATCGAAATTGAAAGTCCTCGTCATCTTGGTCCTCCTTCTTCCGATTTTGTCTGCTTGAGGCGCGCCGGCATAACGCCCGCCCCAGCCTACTGCCCATAAAGCTGGTGCGGCAGCCAGGTCGCAAGCCCCGGTGCGAACCACAGCACCACGAGCGCGCAGAGCTGGATCAGCACGAACGGAATGATGCCGACGTAGATGTGCGCCGTGATGATCTCGGGCGGCGCGACCCCGCGCAGGAAAAACAGCGTCGGCCCGAGCGGCGGGTGCATGTAGGAGGTCTGCAGGTTGATGGCGAGCATCATGGCGAGCCAGACCGGATCGACCGCCGGCATTTTCAGCAGCGGCGGTGCCACGATCGGCACCACCACGAAAATAATCTCGAACGCATCCATCACGAAGCCAAGCAGGAAGACTGCGATCATCACGAGGAGGATCGCTCCGCCTGTTCCGCCGGGCAGGTTTGTGAGCGCGCGCTGCACCATGTCGTCGCCGCCAAGCGCGCGGAAGATGAGGCTGAACATGGTGGCGCCGATCAGGATGATGAAGATCATGCTGGTGACCTGCGTCGTGCGCGTCATCACCGGCACGAACACGCGCAAGAAGCGTGGCCGATCGAGCTTGATCGCGGCGAGAAGGATGGCGCCCACAGCACCCACGGAGGCGGCTTCCGTGGGGGTCGCCATTCCGGCAAAGATCGAGCCAAGCACCGCGACAATGAGGAGGATCGGCGCAATCAGGACTTTGATGATGCGAGCGACCAGCGCTCCGCCGCGAGCGGCGGCCTTGTCAGGCGGCAGCGCCGGACACGCCGCCGGCCGAAACACCGCCACGGCGATGAGATAGAGCAAATAGAGGCCGACCAGCGCAAAAGCCGGAATGACCGCGCCTGCAAACAGATCGCTCACGGTGACCGATTGCGGTGCGAATATGCCTTGGGCGAGTTGCGCCGCCTGGTAGGCATTGCTCATCTGATCGCCGAGCAGGACCAGCACGGTCGCGGGCGGGAAGATCTGCGCCAAGGTTGAGGTCGCCGCCACCGTTCCCGCCGCGAGCCGAGGATCGTAACCGTGCCGCAGCATGCTGGGCAGCATGATGAGCCCGATGGTCACTGTCGTGGCGCCGACGACGCCCTTGGCCGCGGCGAGCAGCACGCCCACGAGCAGCACCGATATGCTCAGGCCGCCGGGCAGCGAGCGGAACAGTCGCCCCATGGTCTCCAGCAAGTCCTCCGCGATCTGCGAGCGTTCGAGCGTCACCCCCATGAAGACGAAGAGCGGCACCGCGACCAGCACCTCGTTGGTCATGACGCCGTAGATGCGCTGCGGCAGCGCGCCGAGGATGAAAAAGTCCATCGCTCCGATGAATGAGCCGATCAGCCCGAAGGCGAGCGATACGCCCCCCAGGGTCAGCGCCACCGGATAGCCGGCGAACAGCAGCACGCAGACGGCTGCGACCATCAGGACGGCGAGCAGCTCGGGCGCTCCCATGCCGGGTCAGCAGCGATCCGCGTGCGCGTGCGCGCCGGATCTCAGAATGAGTGAAGCACGGATGACCTGGGAGATCCCCTGCAGCGCCATCAGCAGCGCAAACAGCGGGATGAGGGTTTTGAGAACATAGACAAGGGGAAGGCCGCTCGCTTCCCGCGAGCGCTCCAGGATCGACCAGGAGCGCGAAACATAGGGCAGCGCAAACCACAGGATGACGGCCATGAAAGGCAGAAGCAGCAGCAACGCGCCCATGAGATCGACGGCCGCTTTTCCGCGTGGCGAAGCCTTGGAATAGAATAAGTCCACACGCACGTGACCGTTTTGCTGCAGTGTCCATGCCGCTGCCAGCATGAACAGCGCGGCGTGGAGATAGATCACGGATTCGCCAAGCCAGATCGAGCCAATGCCCAGCGCATAGCGCAGCAGCACGACGGCGAACTGAACCAGCACCAGGAGGAGGCACAGCCAGATCACCGCCCGGCCGATCACGGCGATGAAGCGGTCGATGTGGTCAGCGGTTGCAGGCAAAGACATGAAACAGGGGTGCTTCCTTCCTGCCGGGTAGGTTGGGTCGAGTGTTGACGAGACCCAACATCTACGAGCCCGCGTCAACGTTGGGTCTCTCGACCCAACCTACCAGGCGGGGGCATTCCATCCGAACTCTCGACTTCCTGCTTCGCGCGGAGGATATTGTTTCCCCCGAACGTTCCCCTTGCAGTGCCGGCGCATTGCAAAGGAACGCCATGATACAGCGAAGGTTTTTCCAATCCCATGGCCACACACGCCCACGATCATCATCAGCACGCCCCACAGCACGCCTCGGGCTCGGAGCTTTCGGAGACGCAGCTGCGCGTGCGCGCGCTTGAAACGGTTTTGACCGAAAAGGGCTACATCGATCCCGCCGCCCTCGATGTCATCATCGAGGCCTATGAGACAAAGGTGGGTCCGCACAACGGCGCGCGCGTTATTGCGCGCGCCTGGAACGATTCCGCCTTCAAGCGAGCGCTGCTCGAAGATGCATCCAAGGCCGTGCGCACCATGGGTCGCGAGAGCCCGGTGGGAGACCATCTCGTGGCGGTGGAGAACACCCCGCAGCTCCACAACATGGTCGTCTGCACGCTCTGCTCCTGCTACCCGTGGGAAGTGCTGGGACTGCCGCCGGTCTGGTACAAATCCGCTCCCTATCGTTCGCGCGCCGTCAAGGATCCGCGCGGCGTGCTTGCTGATTTCGGCGTCAAGCTGCCGAAGGAGACGCAGATTCGCGTGTGGGATTCGACCGCGGAGACGCGTTTCCTGGTGCTGCCCATGCGTCCCGGCGGCACGGAAGGCTGGAGTGCGGAACGCCTCGCCGAGCTCGTGACACGCGATTGCATGATCGGCACCGGCCTGCCGAAGAATCCGCGGGAGATCGCTTGATGGATGGTGTGCACGACATGGGCGGTATGGACGGCTTCGGAAAAGTCGAGCCCGAGGCCAATGAGCCGCCGTTTCATGCGCCGTGGGAAGGCCGCGTGCTCGCGATGCAACGCGCCATGTCCTATGCCGGAGCCTGGCAGATCGACATGTCGCGCTTCGCACAGGAGCGGCTGCCGCCCCAGGTCTATCTCACCGTCTCCTATTACCAGCGCTGGGCGTTGGCCATGGAAAAGAATGTGGTCGAGCGCGGGCTTGCCGCTTCCGACGAGCTCGCCGCGGGGCACGCGTTGCGCGAGGCCAAGCCACTCAAGCGCAAGCTTACCCCGCAGACGGTGAAGGAGGGCATGACGCGGGGCTCGTTCTATCGGCAGGCGCAAGGGCCTGCCCGATTCAAGATCGGTGACCGCGTGCGTGCCCGCAACATTCATCCGCCGACCCATACGCGGCTGCCGCGCTATGTGCGCGGGCATGTCGGCGTCATTGAGCTCGTTCACGGCTGCCACGCCTTTCCCGACTCGGTTGCCATCGACAAGGGCGATGATCCGCAGTGGCTCTATACCGTTGTGTTTGACGCACGTGAGCTTTGGGGCCCGGACGGCGATCCGACCCTGAAGGTCTCGGTCGACGCGTTCGAGCCGTATTTGGAAAGCGCCTAGTGGTTATGGGTTCCGGCTCTCAGTCGCTACGCTCCTTCGGCCGGAATGACACCAGCGAGTCTCGCTCGCCCGGCCGAAATGACGACGCTGCAAAACGCGCCACCGAGCAGGTGCCCAGCATTCCACGCGACAGGGAGGGCCCGGTGTTTCGCGAGCCATGGGAGGCGCAGGCGTTTGCCATGACGCTTGCGCTCTATGATCGCGGCCTCTTCACCTGGCCGGAATGGGCTGCAATCCTCGCCGACGAGATCAAGCGCGCCCAGGCCGCGGGCGATCCCGACACGGGCGAGACCTATTACCGGCACTGGCTCAACGCGCTCGAACGTGTCGTCGCTACCAAGGGCGTGACCGACGCAGGCACGCTCGCGCGTTACCGCCATGCCTGGGATCATGCGGCGGAGCGCACGCCGCACGGCACTCCCATCGAGCTCAAGCCGGAAGATTTCGGGTAATCACGCGCCCGCGCGAATCTCCGGCGTGTGCACGTGCTCCGGTCGCACGCCCATGCCCACGAGACGCGCAGGCAAACGGCGCAGCAGCGGAAAACGCGAGGTCAGACGCAGCGGCAAGGGCGCTTGCAATTGCGTTCCCTCGCGCAAGGTCGGGTCGATCACATTGTTCTGCACGATGATTTGCATGCGCTGGATAAAGCGGGTCGGAAACATGCGCCGCTCCTGGACCGCCGCAAGCTCGCTCTCCTGCACGCTCCCGGAGCGCAGCGGCTGCCAGAGAATATTGGCTGCCGCCACCGCATCCTGCACCGCGAGATTGACGCCCACTCCGCCGATGGGCGACATCGCGTGCGCGGCATCGCCGATGCAAAGAAGACCTCCCCGGTACCACCGATCGAGCCGGTTCACCGCGACGGTGAGAAGCTTGATCTGATCCCAGTCCTTGAGCTCGTCGAGCCGGTCGGCGAATTGCGGCACGAGCTGCCCGACCTTCTTTCTGAACGCTTCGAGCCCCGCCCGCTTGGTTTCGTCCATGGAACCCTTGGGGATGACGAACGCACACTGCCAGTAATCGCCGCGGTCGAGCAGAACAACGATATGACCAGGCGCAAACCGGCCCATGGTATGCGGCCGGTCGCTCGCGTGCTTGGGCAGGCGGAACCAGAGCACGTCCATGGGCGCGCCAAGCTCTTTCGGCTCGAATCCGGCGCATGCGCGAATTGTGGAATGGCGCCCGTCGCAGGCGACGGTGAGTGCCGCGCGGATTTCCATCGCGCCGTCGGGCGAGCTCGCGCGCACGCCAACGATACGCCCTCCTTCTTCGATGAGATCGGTCGCCTCGGTGCGCATGTGCAGATGAAACGAGGGGTAAATCTTGCCGCGGTCCGCAAGGAAATTGAGGAAATCCCATTGCGGCATGAGAGCGACGAACTTGCAGCGCGTCGGCAGATGGGTGAAATCCGCAAAGCCGTACTCGTGCGCGCCGAAGATTGCGTTGATCGTTTCTGCTTTCTCGTGCGGCAGCTTGAGGAACTCATCGAGGAGGCCAAGCTCCCCCATGAGCTCCAGCGTCGATGGATGGATGGTGTCGCCGCGGAAGTCGCGCAGGAAATCGGCGTGCTTCTCCAGCACGACCACATCGATCCCGGCGCGCGCGAGCAGAAAGCCCAGCATCATCCCGCACGGGCCGCCGCCGACAACACAACACCGGGTTGAAAGCTGTTGGGCGGCCATGTTCGTCAACGCTTGGCCACGCTAGGGGTTCGGCTCAGACCCCGATCATCCGCTCGGTTACAATATAGCCGGTGAACAGCAGGGTGCCGAACGCGATGATGACTACGGCAGCTCCTGCCTCAATGCCGCGCATGGCGAGCATTCCATAGCCCGAACGGGCATCGGCGAACCGATTTGCCCAGGCCTTGGCGGCAACCGCGATTGCGGCGATGACCGCAACGGTGATGGCGGTGCCGACCCCCATGATGAAGGTCGCGACGGCGCCAGCCCAGAACAATCCCTGCGCCAGCGAAAACACCAGCACCAGAATCGCGCCGGAGCATGGCCGCAAGCCCACGGCGATGACGGCGGAGAGACCGCGCTGCCATCCACCGGGGCCGGCGAGTTCCTCCGGTTCCGGCGCGTGCGCATGCCCCCAGGCGCAGGCCTCATCTTCGTGGGCATGGCCATGATGATGGTGATGGTGCTCATGGTGCCCGTGGTGACATTGCTGGCCGTGCTCATGATCGCAATGTGCGTGCGCATGATGATCGGGCGGCGTTGCCGCGGCGCCCAGGCTTGCAGGGCGATGCAGGGTCTTCGCGCTGGCGATGAAGGCGCCTCCCTTCACCCATAAGAGCCGCAGCCCGATGAGAATGATGAGAGAGTAGCTCACGATCTCGATCACATTGACGGCGCGGCCCATCGTGGCCGCGGTCGCGTTGAGGAGCGCGGCGGCAATCGCGACGAGCACGACTGCGACCAGCGCCTGCAGGAGTGCGGACGCAAAGGACAGCACCACGCCGCGGCGCCAGGTCTGTTCGTTCGCCACCAGATAGGACGAGATCACCGCCTTGCCGTGACCGGGGCCGGCGGCATGGAAAACGCCATAGAGAAAGGAGAGCGCAAACAGGCTCCACGCGGCCGTGCCGTCGGACCTGGCAGCGCGGATCAAGCCCGAGAACTGCCGGTAGAATTCGGCCTGCTTGGCGAAGATCCAGCCGAGCACGCCACCGATCGGAACGCCGGCGGCCTGCCCGCGCGGCATGCCGAACGGACTCCCTTGCGCCACCGCAGCATTAGAGAAAGCGGCGATGAGGAGAAGACCGCCGATGAACGCGAAGAACCAGTAGGGTGGGCAAAGGCGGGCTCTTGCCCGCCGTGCCCACGCGTGCGACTTCATGGGCATTTCACCACCGCCTTGTTGGCGTATTCGGAGCCGATGGTGAGCGTCGGGTCGCGCTGATCCGCGGCAAGCTGACTCAGGCGCGCGGCAAGATCCGAATTCATTTGCTCCGGATTGACGATCGAGAGCTTGCACTGCGCGGGCGCGCCGACAAGCTTCACCGGATTCTTCTCGGCAAAACTGAAATCGACGAAGAATTCGCGGTCGTAAATTTCGAGCGAGAGATCCTTCGCTTTCACTGGCGACTTGAGCGGCAGCAGGAAAAACAGCGTGAGCACGGTCTCCTTGGGGTCCCACTCGAGGTAATAATCCGCCGCCGGATCGTTGAACTCGACGGGCTTGCCGTTCGCTTGGGCATAAGTGAAGAAGTCATATTCCCGAAGCGAGTCGACGTTGACCTTGGCAAGCGGTGCAAGCTCCTCGCGCGTGAACTGACCCTTCTTCTTGCCCTCGATGCCTTGGGTCGCGAAGGTCGAGAACATGTCGTCGAAGGTCCAGGCATGGCGTACGCCCGTGACCGTGCCGTCCGGGGCATAGACCAGCTCGCTCTTCACCGTCACCCAGACATGGGGATGCGCGCCTGCCCCGGTGGCAATCGCCAGCTGGAAAGCTGCCAATAGCCCGAGAAGGCACGCGAAATAGCGATGGTTCATGGAGTTTTCACGCCCGCGCCCCTGGGACCCGAACCATATCACGGACTGCGGCGGAATGGAGGCGCTATACCCCGGCCGCGCCGCCGTCCGCACGGGGATCGTGCGCCGCTTCGAGCGATCCGTCCGCGTGGAGCACGGCTGCGCCGGCATGCCCCATCACATCGCTATAGCCATCCGGCAAAACCTCGACGTCGTGGCCCGCCGAAACCAGCCGATCGAGGAGACTGTCCGCAAAGCGCGCTTCCATACGCACAGTGTCGCGCTCGGCGCCCCAGGTCCGCCCGAGCAGCCAGCGCGGCGCGTCGATGGCGCGCTCGAGTGGACTGCGCAAGAGCACATGGCGCGTGAAGAGGGCCGCTTGCGTTTGCGGCTGGCCGTCTCCTCCCATGGTGCCATAGGCGATGACGCGTCCGTCATCGAGTACAGCAAGCGCGGGGTTGAGTGTATGAAACGGCAACCGGCCGGGCTCGAGCGCATTGAGCGCATTGCTTGCGAGCGAAAAGCTCGCGCCGCGGTTCTGCATCAGTATCCCGGTTGCGGGCAGCAGCACGCCCGAGCCGAATTCCCAGTAGAGCGACTGGATGTAGGAGACGACGAGCCCGGACGCATCCGCGCTCCCCATCCAGACCGTGCTGCCCTCACTGGGCGGCACCGGCCAAGGCGCGGCCTTGCGGCGATCAATCTTGAGCGCTTCACCGTCGAGAAAATCAGCGCGCAGATAACGATCAAGCGGGACCGGCAAGCGATCGGGATCGGTAATGACGCGATCGCGCAGCGCAAACGCGCGCTTGGTCGCTTCGATCACGCCGTGGACGTGATCGAAGCTTTCAGCCTCGGCGACGTTGAGCCGTTCGAACAGCGCGAGGATGATCAATGATGCGAGCCCCTGGGTCGGAGGCGGCGTGTTGAACAGCATCGCAGCCTTGAGACGCACGGAAAGTGGTTCGGCGACGGTGGCGCGGCAGCGCTCGAGATCGCCGCGAGTCACCGGACTGCCGAGCCGATCGAGATCGGCCGCGATCTCGCGTGCGACATCGCCGCGATAAAAGTCGTTCAGTCCGGTTTGGGCGAGATGGTCAAGGGTTGCGGCGAGGGCTTCCTGCCTGCGCACGGCGCCCGCTTGCGGCGCCTTGCCGTCGGCGAGAAAGGTCTGCGCGAAACCAGGCACGTCTTTGAGCTCGTCGATTTTTTCCTCAGTCAATCGGGCTTGGCTGCGACTGACCGCATAACCTTCACTCGCGTGCCGGATCGCGCTTGCGATGAGATCGCGCAGCGGCACGCGCCCGCCCTGCGCCCGTGCGGCTTCGATTGCCAAAATCCAGCCGGATACGGCCCCAGGCACGGTGAGCGCCGCGAGCGGGCCGCGCGGCGGAATGGTTTCGTATTCGCGGTAAAGCTCGCGGTCTGCATGGGCGCCGGAGCGGCCGGCCGCCATCAACGCGCGCACGCGGTCCGAGGGTTCGCGCAACAGCCAGAAGCCGTCGCCGCCGAGGTGGCTCATGTGCGGATAGACGGCCGCAGCCGTGGCCGCCATCGCCACCATGGCTTCAAGCGCGTTGCCGCCTTCAGCAAGCACCAGGCGTCCGGCTTCGACCGCATCGCGATGCGGTGCACACACCACCCCGCGCCGGTGCCCCGCGGTATGCAGCTCGATCATGGGGAGAAGTCGAGAAGTCCGCGTCGCTTGAGTAGCCCTTCCGGCGACGGCATCCGGCCGCGAAAGGCGAGATAGAGCTCGGCCGGGTCGCGTGACCCACCGGCGGCATAGACGCAATCACGCAGCTTGCGCGCAGTGCCCTCGTCGAAAATATCACCTGTCTCCTCGAAGGCAGCAAACGCGTCCGCGTCGAGCACTTCGGACCACATATAGCTGTAATAGCCAGACGCGTAGCCGCTGCCGGCAAAGATATGCTGAAAGTTGGTGGGCCGGTGACGCATGACGATCTCGTGCGGCATGCCGATACGTTCGAGCGCGGCCTGCTCGAACGCCGTGATATCGAAGACGCCGGGCTCGAGCTTTGCGTCTTCTGACTGCAGGTGAAGCTCGAGATCAACGAGCGCGGAGGCGACGTATTCCACCGTCGCAAAGCCCTGATTGAAGGTGCGTGCTGCAATCAGCCGGCGCAACAAATCCTGCGGCATCGGCTTGCCGGTCTCGCAGTGTCTGGCAAAACGGCCCAGCACCTCCGGGCGCTCCAGCCAATGCTCGTAGAGCTGTGACGGCAGCTCCACCCAATCCTGCAGCACGCTCGTTCCCGAAACTGCCGGGTAGGTGACATCGGAAAGAAGGCCGTGCAAAGCGTGGCCGAATTCGTGGAACAGCGTTCGCGCATCGTCGAAGGACAGGAGAGGGGGCTTGCCGGCGCTCGGCCGGGAGAAATTCGTCACGTTGACGACGAGCGGACTGATGTCGCCCGCGAGCCTTTCCTGCTCGCGCAGGCTGTCCATCCAGGCGCCGCTCTTTTTGGATGAGCGGGCGAAATAGTCGCCGAAGAAGAGCCCGCGATGGCGTCCTTGCGCGTCGCGCACCTCCCATACCCGTACGTCATCGTGCCAGACCGGCACATTGTGGCGGCGCTCGAAGGTGAGCCCGAACAGCGCGTTGGCGGTGAAGAAGGCAGCCTCGATCATCTCATCGAGATGGAGATACGGCTTGATGCTGGCCTCATCCACATCGCAGCGTGCCTTGCGCAGCTTTTCGGCGTAGTGGCGCCAGTCCCAGGCGGCGAGAGTGAAATTCTTTCCCTCCGCCTGCACCATCTCCTGCATGGCATCGCGATCGGCGAGAGCGCGCGTGCGCGCGGGCGCCCACACCCGATCGAGCAGCGCGCGCACCGCCTGTGGCGTCTTCGCCATGGTGTCGTCGAGCCGGTAATGGGCATAGCTCGTGTAGCCGAGGAGGCGCGCGCGCTCGCCCCGCAGCGCCAGCATTTCCGCGATGATCGCCTTGTTGTCGGTTGCGCCGCCGTTCTCGCCGCGCGCGATCCAGGCGCGGAAGATCTTCTCGCGCAGATCGCGCCGCTGCGAAAATTGCAGGAATGGCTCGACCATGGAGCGCGCGAGCGTGATCACATGCTTGCCGCCCAAGCTGCGTTCTTCGGCAGCGGCCCGCGCGGCGGCGCGCAGGAAATCGGGAAGCCCGGCCAGATCCTCCTCGCCCTCGAGTGCGAGGACATAGCTCTGCTCGTCCGCCAGCACATTCTGGCCGAAGGTCGTGCCGAGCGATGCAAGCCGCTCGTTGATTTGCGCAAGTCGTGCCTTGGCGGGCGAGGCAAGCGCGGCGCCGGCGCGCTTGAACATGAGGTGATAGCGATCGAGCACGCGTTGTTGCTCGCCATCGAGGCCGAGATCGCTGCGGCGGGCATGCAGTGCATCGATGCGGCGGAACAGCGCCGCGTTCATCAGGATGGCGTTCCAGTGCCGGGCACGCAGCGGCGCGAGCTCGCGCTCGATCGCAAGCAGCGCGTCATTGGTATGAGCGCTTGCAAGCAGGTGGAAGAGGTCGCTCACCCGCGCGAGCAGCCGGCCCGCGCGCTCGAGTGCCTCGACGGTATTGGCAAACGTTGCCGCCGCCCGATCGTCCGCAATGGCGGCCACTTCCGACGCATGACTCTCGAAGGCCCGTGCAAACGCCGGCAAGAAATGCTCAGGCTTGATGCGCGCAAACGGCGGCACGCCAAACGGTGTCCTCCACTCTTCTAGGAGTGGATTGCCGTCTTGTGCGGGTGAAATCGACACTTGGTTCAATTTGGCTGATCGGGACAATGGACACGGCTGGTAATTGGGTCGAGCCTCTTCGGCGAGACCCAACGTTTTCGCTTTCGATGTTGGATCTCGTGAAGAATTCGACCCAACCTAAGGCTTCTGCCCTCCGTCCTCTCTCTACCCCGGCATGAACTGCTCGCGGGTGGGAAAGCTCGCGAATGCAGCTTCCGGCACGCGGAAATTGGTGGCGAGCAGGAGATGCGGATTGGCGGCAATCCATGCCGAGAGCGAAATCGACTCGTAGGTGCCGTTGTTGAGCGCGATCAACAATTCGAGGTCCTCGCTGCCGGCGTTTTCGATGTAGTGGCCATAGCCCTGTGGCACGTAGCCGACGTCGCCCGCCGCAAATTGCTCCATGCGCACGCGTCCATGCGAGCCGAACACGCTCATGCGGGCACGGCCGGAAAGGTAATACTGCCACTCGTCGGCGTTGGGATGCCAATGCAGCTCGCGCATTCCGCCCGGCTTGATACGCATGAGCGCGCCCGTCATGGTGACTGAGATCGGGAATTCACGCTGCGAAACCAGGCGATTGGTGCCGCCGGGATAGTTTTCCGGGCGCTGCGCGAGCAAACGGTAGCGATGGGTGAGCGCTCCGCTGTTGAGCGAGCCCGCCGCTGGATGGGAGGGAAGCGGCGGCGGCACCGGCCCCTTGGCGATATAGACCTCGCTCTTGGGAAAATTTGCAAACGTCTCGCCCGGCACGCCGAAATTTTTGGCGAGCACCTCGGGTGGCGTGTGGCCGATCCAGTCGGTGATGGAGAAGGTGCCGAACTCGGAGAAATAACCGTTGTCGAAAACGAGCACGAAGAGACAATCTTCGGTGCCGATGCCCTGGATCGAGTGCCCGAATCCGCGCGGAAAGTACCACACGTCCCCCGGCCCGAAGTCGACGATCTGGCAATGGCCCTTCGGATCGATCGTGGTCACACGGCACTGACCCTTGATGACATAGGCCCATTCCGCCGCATTGGCGTGCCAGTGCAGCTCGCGCAGGCCGCCGGGCGAAAGCGACATCAGCACGCCGGCGAGCTTTTCCGATACCGGAAATTGCGCAGCGGTTGCTTCCTTGGCCCAGCCGCCGTCCCACGACTTGGGCGTCACGCCACCGAGCGCAAAACGAAAAGAAGGAAGCTCGGAGCCCGCGAGCGGGGCCGGCGTGGGCCCGTAGGGCGGTTGTCCGTCGGCGAGCGCGTCGGCGCCCGCCGCTACAGCGATCATGCCGCCGCTCGCCGCTGCGCCCAGCACGTTTCGGCGCGAAAATTCCGTCATGCAAGTCTCCTCGTTCGTGATCGCTTCATTTGAGCGCGGTTGCATCGCGCCATACGGCAATTAATTGCAACGGCGCGCGCACTTCGGCCGCAGCCGAGTTCGATCCTTAGCGCCAACCAATGGTAAAGAGCAAACGCCCGCAGAAACGGAGATGCCCGATGACCGCCATTACGCTCGACCAGGCCGACCGACTCATTGATGCCATCCTCGCGCGCGGTGCGGAGTTCGACTGCCGCCCGCTCTCGGTGATCGTGGTCGAGCCCGGTTGCAAGGTAAAGGCCTTCAAGAAGGAGGACGGCAGCTCAATGATCCGTTTCGAAATGGCCTATGGCAAAGCCTATGCCGCGCTCGCCATGGGCCGCTCGTCAAAGCTCGTAAAGGTACGCGCGGAGGAAAAGCCGATCTTCATGCGCTATCTCATCGCCGCGAGCGGCGATCAGATTTTTCCCGAGGGCGGGGGAATGCAGATACGCGATGGGGGAGGCGAGGTGATCGGCGCTGTCGGCGTGACCGGCGATACCGAGGAACGCGACGAGGAGCTTGCCGCCTACGGCATCCGCGCGATCGGGCTCAAGACCGACGAGGATTGCGCCGGACTCGGCCGCCGCTCCGGCATTCGCCTGACGAACACGTAGCGGAGCGCTTCCCCAGTCACCACGGCGTCAAAAGGGCATCGATTTGCATTCGCGATGCTACGGGCGCAGCTTGTACACGACATCGTGCTCGCGCGCATGGTCAACCACCCTTAGGCCGAAATCGTCGTTCGGTCCCACTTCCATCACCGGCGCATGATCAACCTCGAGGGACTCGACCCTCTGGGTGAAATCGGTGGTGTGCCCGAGGATGTGGATCGTATCTCCGACGCGCAACGTGCCGGACTCGATCCGCAAGGTCGCGACCGATAGATGGCTATAATAATGAGTCACGACGCCGATACGCTCGCCCGGCGGAACGGGTTGCGCGGGCGGGCTCGGCACGGGCGCGGCTGTTGCCGGCTTTGTTTGCGGCCTGGCTTTCTTGGGTGCTGTTCGCCGCAGCGGCGCTTTCTTTGCCGGCTTTTTTCTCGCTGCCTTTCTAACTGTCCTGATTTTTTTAACCGCCTTGGTCTTTTTGCGCGGGGCGGCCTTGATGGCGGCTTTTTTGCGCTTTGCCTTGGTTTTGCGTTTGGCTTTCTTTGCTGTCGCCATTTCTAGCCTCCTAATCGAATGTGCTCATCTGCTTTGCGCGGCGAACCCCCTCCCTTCCCTCCCCCGCTTGCGGGGGAGGGAAGGGAGGGGGTGCTGACGGTTGCTGCGCGCAGGCACTGCGCGGCCATGTTGTCGCGCCCTCGGGCGCGGTGGCCTACTATGAAGGTTGCTCCGCGGAGGAACGATACCATGGCGCGAGCGCGTGGTCAGCGGCCGCGGAGCCCGCGCTCGCACGGTCCGGTAAGGGGGCTTCTTTAAAGCAGGGATAATATGAGGAGGATTAAAATGAAGATGGGGACAGCGGCGATGACAAAGTCTCCAATATTGCGAAACATGGCGGTTTTCCCCCGCCATTGAGTTCATCATCCAGTTCTTTCATTCTCGTAAATACCTGCGGCATTGCGCCGGGAAAACGAGATAACTCCGAGTCATTATCGGGCTTGACAATAAATAGTGCGGACCTCGGGCAGGCCCGAGGTCCGATGCAAGTCGCGTAATTTGCGGCTTCACTTCGTTGAAGCTGGCGCAATCATCCCCTTATGGCGCTGTCGAACTGCTGCGCATCTTGCCAAGATCGACGGCCAGAATGAGCAAGGCGATCGACCCGAGGATGGCGGGAACGATGTAGACCTCGCCGTAACGAAGGCCTGGCCACCAATGTCCAAAGACAGGAGAGCCGAGCCAGGCACCGAGCCAGCCGACGACAATCTTGGAGCAGAAGGACCAGTGTCCGGGCGTGACGTAATAGTTCAGGCCGTAGTGTAGGATCCCGGAGACCACGACGCTAATAATGAGCAAAGTGAGAAAGCTCACGAAGTCCATGCCGATCATGTGTGTTTCCTCCCGGCGCTGTGTTTGATGAACCGCTTGTCCCGGTGGCTCCGTGGACACGCGCATTTGCGGCCGCCTGGTACTCGCCAAGACATTGCTTTCCAAGCGGTGTGAGCGCGTACTTGCGAAGCGCCCTGTCCCACTGGACCAGGCCGTGCCTGCTCATCGCCCGCAGCAATCCCAGTCGTTGCGCGCGATTGGGAATAAGCGACAGCAAGCTACCCCGCGCTTGAAGATGTTCAAGCGCAGACAAAAGCCGCTCCGCAGATTTATGCGTGTGTCCAAACTCGCGCGTGACGCCGGGCATGATGATCCCCACGTTTGACGCGATGGAGCGACCGTCCGGTCCCTCGCTCTTGTAGATTAGCCAATCCACATCGGGTCGTTCGTATCGGCCGAAGTTATCCCCTCAATTTTTGGCGGGAAGGATTAGCCATGCTGCGATGCAATGAACTCGCTCTGGCGCCACGCTTAACCGTCCGCGAACCTTACGCGCTAGGCACGGCAAGAGGGGCTTGACTCCTTTGCAATTGCGTGTACTTTGTAATGCAAAGTCAGAGCATGATCGATCTCGACAAGGCTCTGGCCGATATCAGCGCCATCCGCAGCCAGATGGCGCGCGGGACCGAGTTCGCGGGCTATGGCCCTCTCACCGTGGCGGTGACTGGCTTGCTTGCGCTTGCTGCCGGGGCCGTTCAGGCGATCTTCCTTCCCGTGCCCGCAACGGACCCGTTCGCCTATCTCGCCCTGTGGACTGTCACCGCGGCCGTTTCGGTCGTGCTCACCGGCAGCGAAATGGTGGCGCGCTCGCGGCGCATTCACTCGGGTCTTGCCGATGAAATGATCCATGCGGCAACCGAGCAATTCATTCCCGCAGGCGTGGCGGGCGCGCTCCTCACCTTCGTGCTGTTTCGATTTGCACCGCAGTCGCTGTGGATGCTGCCGGGCCTCTGGCAGCTCATATTCAGTCTCGGGCTGTTTGCCTCCTGCCGCTCGCTGCCGCGTCCGATTTTTGCTGTTGCTGTGTGGTACCTCGGCACCGGGCTGACCACGCTTGCGCTTGCAAATGGGGAGCACGGTTTTTCGCCCTACGCCATGGCGCTTCCGTTCGGGATCGGGCAGCTCTTCATGGCCGCGATTCTCTACCGCAGCCGAGGAGAGCGCGATGCCTAGCGCACGGAACGAACGCACCGGACGTTTTGCCTATGACGGGCTTGATCGCGTCATCCACGAAAAGGCGCGCTTGGGCGTGCTCACTTCGCTCGTTGCCCATCCCAAGGGCCTCGTCTTCGGCGACCTCAAAGAAATGTGCGCGCTCACCGACGGAAATCTCAGCCGGCATCTGCAGGTGCTGGAAGAAGCAGGCCTTGTCGCAATCGAGAAGGGTTATGATCGCAACCGGCCGCAGACCGTCTGCCGCATCACGGCCGAAGGGCGCCGCCGCTATCTCGACTATTTGAAGGTGCTGGAACAGGTCGTGCGCGATGCTGCAAGCGCCGCCCGGGCAAGTCCGGCTTCCTCCAACCTGCGGCGGCTTAAGCCCGCCTAATTTTTTTGTAGATGGACTTTGCAATGCAAAGTACTCTGGAAAATAAACCAAGCTTGCACGTGGCCATCATCATGGACGGCAACGGCCGCTGGGCGGCGCGCCGCGGTCTGCCGCGACCGGCCGGGCACCAGGCGGGGGTCGCAGCGGCACGGCGCGTGGTCGAAGCGGCGCCCGATCTTGGCGTCACCCAGCTCACGCTGTTTGCGTTCTCCTGCGATAACTGGCGCCGGCCCGAGCACGAAGTGCGCGCGCTCATGGACCTGCTGCGCCACTATCTGCGCACAGAGCTGCGGCAGTTTCTCGAAAGCGGAACGCGCCTGACCGTCATCGGCCGCCGCGACCGGCTGCCGCGGGGCTTGCGCGAGGAGATCGCGCGCGCGGAAACCGCATCGGCGTCGGGCCGCTGCCTCAATCTGCAGATCGCCTTCGACTACTCTGCGCGCGCCGCTATTGCGAATGCGGCCGCCGGATGGCTCGCGGACGATTCTCCATCCCGCGACGCTTTCCGGCGTCTCCTCGGCTGGCAGGGTGGCGGAAACGGCGCTGACGTCGATCTTCTCATCCGATCAGGCGGCGAAAAAAGGCTCTCCGATTTTCTGCTCTGGGAGTGCGCCTACGCCGAGCTGTGTTTCGTGGAGACGCTGTGGCCCGATTTCGGCGCCGATCATCTGCGCGCGACGATCGCCGATTTCTCATCGCGCGAGCGACGCTTCGGCGGCCTTTGCAACATGACTGCGCTCGAAGCTGCGTAATAGCGAAGCCCGCTTTTCAATACAGATCGGAGAAAGGTCAATGAGCGATCGACGATCCAAACAGGTAACGGCTGTGAAGTTTGAGCCCGTCACGGAGCGCGAAAATGTTCGCGTGTCGGGGGAATGGATGCTCGCTTTCGGCGTGGCGTTTCCGGCCGCGATCATTGCGGTTGAGCTTGCCGGGCACTTGTGCGCGCAGACCTTCTTCGATCCCTTGCCGACCTGGTGGCACGCGCTGGCCGCCACCATGGTGCCCGCAGGCAATTTATGGATTTGGTACCACCTGCAGAACGGCGGCTTTGGTCCTCCAAAATGGCTGGCCTTCGCCAATGGCGTAGCAATCGCCATCGCGGGATTTTATGCGTTCCTGTTTCTTCCGCTGCTTCCGCTCGCGATCGTCGGCATCTTTGTGCTGATTGGGCTCATGCCCTTGGCCCCGCTGGTATCGTTCGTCTGCGCCCTGAAACTGCGTGCCCTGTTCTCGGCGCGACATGCGAACGAGGCATGCCGCGGCGCTTTGATCGCCGGACTGGCGACAGGTCTTGGCTTGCTGGTCATCATCGATATTCCGTCGGCGGCGACGCGGCTTGGCATTGGGTGGGCTGGGAGCAGCGTGCCTTCCGAGCGCGAGCGCGGCCTCGCATGGCTGCGACGCTTCGGCGACGAGGATCTCCTCCTGCGCCTGAGCTACGGCAGTCCCGTTCGTCCCGGCGGTCTTCTCAGCGCGCTCGCTGCATGGAGCGACAACGACTGGCTCGTCGGTCGGCGGCGGCCCTTCGCTCAAAACACGTCCGAGATGCGCGAGATCTATTATCGGGTCTACGGCGTGCCGTTCAATGCCAAGCCCCCTCCAGCGGACAAAACACAGTCCTCCGTACGGTCCGAATTTGTCTTCGATGATGATCACGGCGGGACACAGGTCGGAGGGCGCCTTAACGGCTTGAATCTGATTTCCTCCAAGATTGACGGCTCGATCAACGGCGATGATGCCGTTGCCTATCTCGAATGGACGATTGAATTTCGCAATTCCGCGCCGCTCGACCGCGAGGTCCGCCTGCAGCTCGCTTTACCGCCGGGTGCCGTGGTGTCGCGCGCCACGCTGTGGGTGAACGGCGAGGAGCGCGAGGCGGCGTACGGCGGGCGCGGCGAAGTGCGCGCAGCCTATGCGCGCGTGGCCGTGCAGCAGCGGCGCGATCCCCTGCTGGTGACGACGAAAGGCGCCGGGCGCGTGCTGGCACAGGCGTTTCCGGTCCCGCGCGGTGGCGGCACAATCAAGTTCAAGCTCGGCATCAGCGCACCCCTCGACATCGTTGATCCCGCGCGCGCCAGCCTGACATTGCCGGCGCTGGTCGATCGCAATTTTTCCTTCGCAGCCGATGCGAGCCACCATGTCTGGATCGAAAGCCGGCAGCCCCTGACTGGAATGCCGCTCGCGCATGCAAGCCGCGAAATCATCACGGCGCTCGAGGCGATCCCGCCCTCAGTGAGCGAGACGTTTTTGCCGCCGATCGCGCGCGCCGGCATTGCGGCTCTCGCCACGCTGTTTTGCTTCTATTTCGCCGCCTTCCGCGAGCGGCCGCCGCTTGCTTTATGCGGCCTGACCGCGCTGGCGCTGCCGGTGCTGCCTTCCCTGCAGTTTACGCTTGGTTATCCCATGCGCATCATTTCGGCGGCGTTGGCCGTGCCGCTCCTGCAAGCGCATGGACTCGATGTTGCACGGCAGGGGACGTTTCTGCTTTGGCGTGACGAGATGATCCAGTTCGACGCCCCATGCAGCGGGGTCAACATGCTGTGGACGGGACTGCTGCTGACGCTCGTGGGATGCGTTCTGCTCCGGCTGCATCCGGTCAAGGTCATGGTCGCAATGGCTCTGAGCCTTCTGCTCGCGATCGCCTGCAACGTGCTGCGCGCATCGAGCTTGTTCTATATCGAAGCGCATCTCATTGCTCAGGCACCGGCGTGGTGGCACAAAGGCATCGGCATCGCGGCCTTCGCAGTGACGGCCGTGGTGACATTGCGCCTTCTGATCGTCCTGCGGCATTGGGAGCCAAAGCGGTGGCTCGCGTAAAAGCCGGCGTGCAGATCGCAGCCTTTATGCTTGCAGCGCTCGCGGCGCTCGCGCCGCTGTTGCCAGGGCGCAATCAAACGGCCGCCGCTGATGTCCATTTTGCCGGATGGCCCGTTGCGTATGAAAGACGTGCGCTCACGGAGATGCCGCTCACGCAGCGCGAGATTGCCTTCGCCCGCGACTTTCCCGGACGCATCGGCCGCTTCTCGGACGGAAAGCGCGAGATCATCATCCGCTGGGTCGGCGTGCCGACGCGCCGCCTGCATTCCGCCGCGGATTGCTTGCGCGGCATTGGCTACAGCATCACCCCGCTTCCTGCGCGACGGGAGGGGCATGCCATGAGCTGCCTGCGCGCGAGCCGTGGTGCAGATATCATGACGGTTTGCGAGCTGATCAAGGATGAGCAGGGATTGGCTTTCCCCGACGTATCGGCTTGGTATTGGGATGCGCTCTTCGGCGCCACTCGCGGACCGTGGTGGTCCTTTGTAGTTGCCGAAAGGCAATGAGTTTTGAAGACGAGTTTTGGACGATCAATCCGAAATACTCATCTTTCTTCAGTTGATGGATTGCCGGGTCGAGCCCGGCAATGACAAACTCAAATGCTGCATACGTAGACTGAGAGGCGCCGAATGATCGAAGAGGACGTGCAGGTTTCCGCCCGGGACGGTGTGCCGATCGGCGTTCGCGTCTACCGCCCCGAAGGGAACGGTCCTTATCCGGCGCTGTTTGCCGCCTCACCTTATCGTTTCGACAACAATATTCTTCCTGCGAGTCCGCAATTTCTCTGGCGCGAGACCGGCCCGATCGATTTCTACGCCGAGAACGGCTACGCCTTCGTTCATATGGACGTGCGCGGCAGCGGGCGCTCGGGCGGCAGCTTCGATTTCCTTGGCCGCAACGACCAAAACGATCTTTACGACGTGATCGAATGGGTCGGCCGGCAAGCCTGGTGCAACGGCAAGGTGGGCGGCATCGGTCAATCCTATTTCTGCATGATGCAGTGGTTCATGGGAGCGGTGGCGCCGCCGTCGCTCGCCTGTCTCGGGGCGCATGACGGGTTGTCCGACCTCTACCGTGCAGGCTGCTATCACGGCGGCATCCCGTGCGACTTTTTTCCCGGTTACTGGTGGTATCAGAACCGCTTCATCAACCGATATCCCGCAAGCGGGCCGTCGCGCGATCAGGATACCGATCTCACCGCCATGATCGCCGCGCATCCTCTCAATGATGAGTTCTGGCGCGAACGCTCCGCGTGGGACATTCTCGACCGCATCAAGGTGCCGCTCTATTCGAGCGGGGTGTGGGCCAAGATGCAGCTGCACACCCGCGGCAACATTGACGGCTACTTGCGTGCGCAGGGGCCGAAGAAGCTGCGCATGTCGGGGGTGCCCAATGCCTGGGCCGCAGCGGCGGAATTCGCCAGTGTCGATTTTCACAAGCGCGTGCTGCTGGCGTTCTACGATCACTATCTCAAAGGCGAAAAGACCGACTACCTGGCACGACCGAACGTGGAATATGCAGTGCGCGGCTCGAATGCGGTGCGCCGGTCGGAATCCTGGCCGCCGCCGGAGGTCCGCTACACGTCCTTATATCTTTCGCCCGCAGCCTCCGGGAGCGTCACCTCGCTCAATGACGGAATTCTCACGCGTGCAACGCCCTCCGGAGCAGCTTCCACGAGCTACAGCTATCCAAACCCCGGCTGGGTCGCGGGCGTGGTCGGTTTCGGTCCTGCGGGCCCGCCGGGCGGATTCGACCCCATCCGCCGCGTGCTGACTTTCACCGGCGAGCCGCTTGCGCAGGACCTCGAAATCGCAGGGCCGATCAAGCTCGTCCTTCATCTGTCGAGCAGCGCTGCCGACACCGACGTATTCGTGAAGCTTTCCGACCAATTCTCGCAGGCGCCGGAAGATCGCGCCAAGGGGCTCAATCCATTTGCCGAGCTTGTCACGCGCGGCTGGCTGCGCGCATCACACCGCGAAATCGACGCGGCGCACACGAGCGACATGGTGCCGCGCTATACCCACCGCAATCCGCAGCCGCTCGCGCCCGGCGCGGTTTACAAGCTCGAAATCAGCCTCGAGCCCATGGCCTATCTGTTCAGGCAAGGACATCGCATTCGTCTTGAAATCGCGAATGGCGATTCGCCCGTGACCGAGGCGCTTTGGCCGCACTACTACCGCCCCGACAAGATCGGCAGCGACACGATCTATCACGACCGGGCTTACCGATCCGAGCTCATCCTGCCGGTGCTCCCAACTTTGTAGCTTGGTACGCGTGGGCTCGGCGCGCGCACGATTTTGTCCACACGAGCGATGCTTGGTGCGCGCCTTAGCCCACCCTACGGTGCCGCAACAACCGACCGACACCCTCGACCGGATCATCGATCCCCAATGCCCGCAAGCCCGCCCACAGCAGCGCCTGGTTGCTGCTCAACACGGGCATGCCGAGATCGTGCTCGATCGCATCGATGATGGAAAACGTGTGCATATCCGTCGCCAGAAGACAAAGCGCATCGACATTCTTGCGATCAAGCGAGCACGCGGCGGCACGGATGCGCTCGGGCGCAAGCGCGCGCACGGCGGCCACTTCGTGCACCGCAATGCCTGCGACTGTTTTGATCTCGAAGCCGCCCGCGGCAAAGAATTCGCCCAGAAGTGCGTTGAGACTCTCGGGATAGGGCGTCACCAAAGCGAGGCGCTTCGCCCCGATCTCGATCAACGCGTCTTTGAGTGCGGAATTCGCGGACGCAATTCCCTTCGGCGCTTTGGCCGAAAAGCTTTCAAGCAGTTGGCGCTCCCATTGCCAGCCCTGGACGATGGTGCTTGCCATGCAGCAATAACAGATGAAATCGACGCTGGTCTGGCGCAGCAGCTCGGCTGCCGCCTGCGCATCATCGATCATCTTGCGCACGGCCTCGATGGTGAGCACGCCCTCAACCCGCATGCGCGTTTCGCAGGCCGTCACGCCTTGCGGCAGCACCGAATAAAATTCGGGCAACACCACGCTGTTGTTCGAGGGCACGATCAGCCCGAGCATGCCGCGTGCTCCCAGCATGACTTAATTCCCTCTCCGGCGCAGAAGACGGCCGCGTTGGGCATCCTCATCAACTGCCCCATCGGCATAGACGATCTTCCCGCGCACCATGGTGAGGTCCACGCGCGCCGACACCCGCCGCCCGTGAAAGGGAGAATATTTCGCCTTCGACAGGAACTTGCTGCAATCGATGGCCTCGTTCGCCCCATCATCGACAATGACGAGATCGGCGTCCCGGCCAACTGCGATGGCGCCTTTGCGCTCGCTCACCCCGAACAGATTTGCCGGCGTCTCCGACACCGCGCTGACAAAGGCCTCGTCGCTCAGTTCGCGGCGACGCCATTGTGTGAGCACGGCCGGCAGGAAAGTCTCCAGGCCGGGAAACCCGGGCGGCGCCTTGCGCAAGTCTTCGCGGCCCGCGTTCTTTTCATCCCGGTGGTGGGGGGCATGATCGCTGCCGATGGTCGCAATATCGCCGGCATCCAGCGCTTGCCAGAGCGCCTCGACATCGGACGCGCCGCGCAAGGGCGGCATGATCAGCCCTTCGGGACCAAAGCGCGCGAAATCGTCCGTCGTCAGGAGAAGGTGATGCGGCGTAACCTCCGCCGTCATCTCTATCCCGTGTTTGCGCAGCGCGCCGATCACCATGGCCGTGAGCGCCGTCGAGACCTGGCGCACATGCATACGACAGCCTTTGGATGAGGCCAATGCGAGCGCAGCAAGCAGCGCGCCGGCTTCAATCTCGGCGGGATGGGCGCGGGTGATGGCGTTGGCATCGCCGCCGCAATCAAGCAGCGCAACGAGGTCTGAGTCGTCGGGATAGACACCCATGATCCCGCCGACCGCCGCGACGGCTGCAAACAGCGCGCTCTGCGCCGCGCGATCGCGCGTGATCAGGTTTTCCGGTCCGCCGCCCAGAAAGAGCTCGAACGATACCGCGCCGCGCGCGGCAAGGGCCTCGATGTTGTCGAGGCTTGACCGGTGCGCCAGCGCCTGCAGCGCAAAATCGACGATGCTTTTTTCTCCGGCCGCTGCCGCAAGATCGAAGGCGGCCGGATTGTCGATCAGTGGCACAGTGTTCGGCATGGCCATGATGGTGGTGATCCCGCCGCGCGCCGCCGCGCAGGACGCCGAGTGGAAATCCTCCTTGTGGGTCTGCCCAGGATCACGGGTATGGACATGAGAATCGATGAGGCCCGGAAGGACGAGCCGCTCGCCTGCATCGATGACACGTTCAACCGGTGCGCTGCCGTAGGGCTCGATCGCCGCGATCCGTTCCCCCACGATGACAATATCGGCCGCGGTCGTTGCAAACGGCGCCGCGACCCGACGTCCGCGCACAACATGGCATTGTTTTGCAGAGAGGCTCATGCGGCGCAGCGCAGGTTGACCTGCAAGTTTGTTCGCGCGACGATTAGTGCTCAGCGGAGC